>Ga0155082_107_pt1 | contig 136645 bp, 119 predicted proteins | sample RifCSPhighO2_01_FD_106050 | JGI IMG/M metagenome (GOLD analysis project Ga0155082, IMG submission 106050) | Sphingomonadales bacterium RIFCSPHIGHO2_01_FULL_65_20 | reverse complement strand
GATGTTGAACAGCAGGAAATAGAGCATCACGTCGATGCTCTTGGTGCCGCGCTCGATCACCTTGGTGACCTCGCCGGTGCGGAGGGCGAGGTGGAAGCGCAGCGACAGCCGGTGCAGCTGGACGAAGACATTCTCGGCCAGCGTCCGCGTTGCCTCCTGGCCGACGCGTTCGAACACCACGTTGCGCAGATTGTCGAACAGCACCGATCCCAACCGCGCCGCGCCATAGGCCAGCACCGCGATGATCGCCGCCATCGCCATGGTGGTGCCGTCGATTGTCATGCGGTCGACCGCGGCCTTGTAGGCAAAGGGCATCGACAGCACCGCCGCCTTGCCCAGCAGCACCATCAGCATCGCCCCGCAGATTCGCAGTTTCAGATCGGGCCGATCCGCTGGCCAGAGATAGGGCAGGAACCGCCCCAGCGTCTCGCGCATGGCGGGCGGGGCCGTTCGATCGGCAGAGGAGGGGGTTTGCGGCGGCATGCTATGCCCTCGATAGGGGTGATGGTCGGCGGTTCCAACCCCTTGGGAACAAAAACCCCAAACGCCAATTGGGCTGGTTGTTACCCGTAAAATGCAAGTTTTTCAGTGCCTCCGGCCATTTTCATGTCACGTTCGATTGCAAAGTTACATTTCGGCCTATATCCTCATGGAAGCAAACACGGACAAGATAACGGTTCCGGGCGCTTCATCCGTTGCTATCGACAATCCGCCAGCCCTGAAGGGATGACACGCAGGTGAGTGCGCAACCTGAAAGAAGCGCATTGCAGAACGAACTTGCCCTGGTGATGCGCTCGCCGGAGTTCGTCCGCTCACCCGTGTTGCGGCGTTTGCTCGAATATCTTGTCGAACAGACACTTGCGGGCAACGGGGAGCGGCTCAAGGCCTATCAGATCGCGGTCGACGGCCTGGGCCGGGACGACAGCTTCGATCCGCAGAGCGACAGCTATCCGCGTGTGCAGGTCGGTCGGCTGCGCAAGATGCTCGAACTGCATTATGCCGGGCTGTCCGCGCAGGAGGCCGCAGGCCGTCATCGCATCGTCATTCCGGTGGGGCGGTACAATGTCGAGCTGGCGCCCATGGCAGAGCCGGCCGCCACCGCGCCGGTTGGAGCCGGACCTCAGTCGTTGCCGAACTCAGGGGGCGATACGGCCGCCTTCGGGGGCGCTGCAGGCGCGGAAGATAGCCAGGGACACGCCCGCTCGCAGGCATCATCCCCGGCGCCATCGGGGATCGACCGTGGCTGGATTCTCTGGGTGGTGCGTATCCTGCTGCTGCTCGGCCTGCTCTACGTCATCTGGTTGCTGGCCAAGCCCGAAACCGCCAGCGAAGAGGCTGCACGGCGCGACATGCGCCGCCAGATCGCGCATGTCACGATCCTGACCGAGCCGGCGAGCGGCAATGACGCGCTCAACACCGCCGCGCAGATTGCCGAAATGCACCTGCAGCGCTTCGAGATGCTCGCGGTGACCAGCGCTGCGCACGAGGATGTCAGCGAGACGGAGAGGGCACGCGCGTACCAGCTGGTCGTCCGCGGCAGCGGTTCCGGTCCGGCCCGGGCGAACGCGCCGATCTTCCTCGCGCTGCGCCACAAGGCGAGCGGGACGACCTTGTGGTCCTATGAGGTAAACCATGACGGCACCGAGATCGCGGCGCCGGATGTCGAGCAGGCCATCGGGAACGGCATTTCGGAGGTCGCGCGCTCGGGTGGGGTGATCATCCAGCATCAGCGCAAGCTGCTGGGCGGCGACACGTCCCCCGGCTATCCCTGCCTGATCGCCTATGACAGTTACCGCCAGAGCCGCGATCCCGCGGAGCGGGCAGCGGTGAGCCAATGCCTCGATGCATCGGCCAAGCTGTTCCCCAACGAATCGCTGGTGCTGCAGGCGCAATCGTTCCTCGAACTTTCGCGGCCGCGCGGCAAGAGCCTGGTGCCGCTGACCCCGACCGCCAGGGGGCGCGATCTTGCAGAAGCTGCGTTGCGCAACAACGGAACATCGGCGCTGGCGCAGATCGCGGTGGCGCGCTCGGCCTGGGCGCGGGGCAACTGCCCGCGCGCGACCGCCTTTGCCCGCCGTGCGATCGAGAGCAATCCGCTCGAGCCTGATACGCTGGGCCTTGCGGGCAGCTTGTTGATGGCGTGCGGCGATTACACGGGCGCCGAACCCGTGCTAGAACGCGCAAGTGCGCTGAACGAACAGCCCGGGGGCTATCAGATCTCGTCGCTGGTGATCACGCGCGTCATCAACGGCAAGCGCCCCGAAGCGTTGCAACTCGCGCTGAGTGCGGAAAAGCCCGAACTGGAGACGCAGCCCAATTTCCTGCTCGGGCGCGCACTGGCACTGGCCGCCAACGGCCGCGTTGCGGAAGGCCGGGCCGATTGGCGCGCGCTGGAAAAGCTGGTGGGCGCGCCCTCCGGCGCCCCCGCCTCCGACGTGCTGGCGCGGTTCACCATTTCGCCCTTCTTCGCGCGCCGCATGCAGGCCGAGGCCGAGGCGACCGGGCTGGTCCCTGCGGCAGGCTGACGCGCCTGCAATCCCCGTGCAGCGCTGATCCCGATTAATGGGAAATTTCCCCAACAGTCAGCATTCATTCATGTTCAGCTTGGGCCTGAAAAAGGCCAAGCCGCTGGAATAATGTGGCTTTTTCAGTTTGGCACGGCGTGTGCAAGGTATCTGGCATCTCCGGACACACCGACCGGAACCACCAGATACCCACGAAAGGACACCGCCATGACCCTCTTCTCGAACGCCCAGAGCCAGATCGCCGCCATCGCTCTCGCCATCCTGACCTCCAGCCTGTTCATCGCCGCCAGCGTCGCTCCCGGCGTCGTCGCCTGATCCCCCGCCAGCACCTCAAACCGAAATCGAAAGGACCTTCCCCATGAACATCCTCGCCACCGCTCTCGCTTCGATCTGCTCGGTCATCCTGGTCGCAACCAGCGTCGGCCCCGGCATCATCGTCTGATCCACACCAATTCCAAACCATCTCCAACACAGGGAACCAACATCATGAACGTCATCGCTTCCGCTCTCGCCGCCATCTCCTCGATCGTCTTCATCGCTGCCAGCATCGGCCCCGGCGTCATCGTCTGACCGCCCGTTCACTGTCATCTTTCAAGGAAAAGAAACAATGTCGCTCCAGCTTTCCAGCCAGATCGGTGCCGCCGCGCTCGCGATCCTGAGTTCGGCGCTGTTCCTCGCCGCGAGCATCGGCCCCGGCGCGATCGTCTGATCTTCAGGTGATCCGATCAGGCGGCCATCGCCGCCGCAAGCGCCCGGCCCGAGGCCCAGGCGCTTTCGATCCGGGGTCCGATCAGCCAGTCGCCGCTGACCCCCAGCCTCGAACCTTCATCCCACAGCATCGTCCGCGCCGCCGCGCCCGACAGCGCATAGCGCCAGCGATGCGCCTGCACGACCAGTGTTTCGGGAAGCGCCACACCTGTCGCCGCCGCCAGATCGGCGATCAGCGCCGCGATCACGCTGTCGGCCTCGTCCTCGAGATGCGCCGCCGACCAGGCGGGCGATCCCTGGATGACCCAGCTTTCCGGCCCCGTCCGCCCCGGCTTGGCGCTGTTGCGCGCCGCCCAGCCGATCGCGCCCATGTCGCGCAGGCAATCGGGACCGAAATCGACCCGTTCGGCAAAACTTGCCATGACCGTCCAGCACGGCTGCGATACCGTGGCCTCGGCCAGCGCCGCCCATTCGGGGGCATGGGAGGCAAGCAGCGGCGCGACCTGCTCTGCCGGAACCGCGACGATCGCGGTATCGAAACTCTCGCTGCCCGCATCGTGCTCGAACCGCCAACCCGCGCCCTCGCGCACGATCCGCTCGATCCGGCAGTTCCAGCGGACATCGTGCCCCGCCGCCTCGGCCTTGATGATCGCGTTCATGCCCGGGGTACCGACCCAGGCATTGTCGCCCGCCGCCGCCCAGCGCGCCGCGACGCCCTCGACCTCCCAGCGCGCGACCGTTTCGGCAAAACCGGCGTCCCGCACGGTGAAATATTGCGCGCCATGGTCGAAATACGCCATGCCCTGCCCGGTTTCGGTCCGGCGGGTGGACATCCGGCCGCCCGGGCCGCGCGCCTTGTCGAACAGCACGAGCGCGTGCCCGGCCTTTGCCAGCCCGCGCGCTGCGGTGAGCCCTGCCAGCCCGGCTCCGATGATTCCGATCTTCATGTGGTCAGCGCCTCAGCAGGAACACGGCATGTTCGGCGAGCAGATTGGCCATGCCGCGCGATGTCGGCTTGCCGCCCGACAGGAACCACGCGCCATCGCAGGTCCAGCCGCGCGCCGCGATCAGATCGCGGAAATCCTCGATGCTGACATGGTGGATATTGGGCGTGTCGTACCAGCTTTCGGGCAGCAGCCGGGTGACAGGCATCCGGCCTTGCGTCGCCAGCGACAGGCGGATGCGCCAATGCGCGAAATTGGGGAAGCTGACGAACGCCTGCCGCCCGATGCGCAGCAGCTGTTCCAGCACCAGATGCGGCGCGCGCGTGGTCTGCAGCGTCTGGCTGAGGATCGCGTAATCGACGCTGTCCGACGGATAATCGGCAAGATCGGTATCGGCATCGCCCTGGATCACCGAAAGGCCGCGCGCTACCGCGGCGCTCACATTGGCCGGGTCGAGCTCGAGCCCGCGCGCGCGCACCTGGCGCGTGTCGCGCAGTGCCGCCATCAGCGCGCCGTCGCCGCACCCGATATCGAGCACGCGCGCGCCGGGCGTCACGTTCTCGGCGATGATCTGAAGGTCGGGGCGCAATCCGGTCACGCGTTTGCCCCGGCGCGCAGGAAACCATCGACGATGCGGTTCATCTCCGGGCATTCGAGCAGGAAGGCGTCATGGCCGAAGGGCGAGGACAGTTCGACAAAGCTCACCTCGGCTCCGGCGGCGTTGAGCGCGTGGACGATCCGCCGCGATTCCGCGGTGGGATACAGCCAGTCGGTATCGAAGCTGATCAGGCAGAAGCGCGTCCTGGTGCCCATGAACGCCTTGGCGAGCACCCCGTCATGCGGTTCGGCGAGGTCGAAATAGTCCATCGCACGGGTGATGTAGAGATAGCTGTTGGCATCGAACCGGTCGACGAAACTGATGCCCTGATGGCGCAGATAGGACTGGATCTGGAAATCCGCATCGAAGCCGAAGCTGCTGCCGCTGCAATCCTTGCCGCTCTTGTCCTGCAACCGGCGGCCGAATTTCTCGGTCAGTCCGGCTTCGGAGAGGTACGTGATATGCGCGGCCATGCGCGCGACGGCCAGGCCCGATGCGGGCACGTCGCCATCGGCATAATAGGCCCCCTTGCGCCAGCGCGGGTCGGCCATGATGGCCTGGCGGCCGACCTCGTGAAACGCGATGTTCTGCGCCGAGTGCCGCGCGGTCGAGGCGATGACGAGCGCGGCGCGGACACGGTCGGGATAAAGCACCGGCCAGCTGATCGCCTGCATGCCCCCCATCGAGCCGCCGATGACGGCGGACAGCACCGGAATGCCGAGATAATCGAGCAGCAGCGCCTGCGCGCGCACCATATCGGCGATCGACAGCACCGGAAAATCCATGCCCCAGGGCTCACCGGTGGCAGGGTTCACCGTTGCCGGGCCCGATGAGCCCATGCAGCTGCCGATGACATTGGCGCAGATGATGAATTCGCGCGACGGATCGACCGGCTTGCCTTCTCCCACCAGCCGCTGCCACCAGCCGGGCTTGCCGGTGATCGGGTGCGTCGAGGCGACATACTGGTCGCCGGTCAGCGCATGGCAGATCAGGATGGCATTGCTCTTGTCGGCATTGAGCGTGCCATAGGTCTCGTACGCGATCTGCACCGGCGCGAGCGCGGCACCGCAATCGAGCGGCAGCGGCCCGAGCAGCGTGATCCGCCGGTCGAGGCCGAACCGTTCGTCGGAAAGAGGGGCAGATGCGCTCGCCATGGGCGGCGGGCTTGGCGTCAAGCTGTGCGGCTGTCAATGGGGCGTGAATATCGGCGCGCGTTGCGACATTCAGAACAGCCCTTCGATCTCGCCCTGCGCGTCGAGCCGGATCGTTTCGGCGGCGGGGATCCGGGGCAGCCCCGGCATGGTCATGATCTCGCCGCAGATCGCCACGACAAAGCCGGCACCCGCGCTCAGCCGCACCTCGCGCACCGGCAGGACATGGCCCGTCGGTGCACCGAGCAGCGTCGGATCGGCGGAGAAGCTGTACTGCGTCTTGGCCATGCACACCGGCAGGTGGCCGTATCCCGCCTCTTCCCAGCGCTGGAGCTGCGCCAGCACGGCGGGCGTCGCGGAAACGCCCTCGGCGCGGTAGATGCGCTTTGCCACCGTCTCGATCTTGTCGATCAGCGGCAGCGCATCGTCATAGAGCGGCTTGAACTGCGCCTCGCCGCCGGCTGCAATCCGCGCGACCGCGTGTGCCAGGCTCTCCGCGCCCGCACCGCCTTCGGCCCAGTGGCGGCACAGATGCGCTTCGCAGCCCTGCGCCTCGGCCACTTCGCGCAGCACCGCGATCTCGGCCTCGCTGTCGCTGTGGAAATGGTTGATCGCGACGACGACGGGCACGCCGAACTGGCGCACATTCTCGATATGGCGGATGAGGTTGACGCTGCCGCGCCGCACCGCCTCGACATCCTCATGGCCAAGCTCGGCCTTGGCGATGCCGCCGTTCATCTTGAGCGCGCGCACGGTCGCCACGATCACCGCCGCGGCCGGGGCGAGTCCGGCCTGGCGGCACTTGATGTCGAAGAATTTCTCCGCGCCCAGGTCCGCGCCGAACCCCGCCTCGGTTACCACGAAATCGCCCAGCGCCAGCGCGGCGCGCGTCGCGATCACCGAATTGCAGCCATGCGCGATATTGGCGAACGGCCCGCCGTGCAGCAGCGCCGGGTTGCCCTCGAGCGTCTGCACCAGATTGGGCTTGATCGCCTGGGCGAGCAGCACCGCCATCGCGCCTGCCGCCTTGAGGTCGCTCGCGGTGACCGGCTGACGCTGCCGCGTATAGCCGATGACGATGCGCCCCAGCCGTTCCTCCAGATCGTCGAGATCGCGCGCCAGGCACAGGATCGCCATCACCTCGGACGCGACGGTGATGTCGAAGCCGCTTTCGCGTGGGAAGCCGTTGCCGACGCCGCCTGTCGATTGGACGATCTGCCGCAGCGCGCGGTCGTTGATGTCGAGCACCCGCCGCCAGACGACGCGGCGCACGTCGATATCGAGCGCATTGCCCCAGTGGATATGGTTGTCGATCATTGCGGCGAGCAGATTGTGCGCCGAGGTGATCGCGTGGAAATCGCCGGTGAAATGCAGGTTGATGTCTTCCATCGGCCCAACCTGGGCATAGCCGCCGCCGGTCGCGCCACCCTTGGTGCCGAAACAGGGGCCGAGCGAGGGTTCGCGCAGTGCGAGCACCGTCTTGTGGCCGATGCGGTTCAGGGCATCGGCGAGACCCACCGATGTCGTGGTCTTGCCCTCGCCCGCAGGCGTGGGATTGATCGCGGTGACCAGGATCAGCCTGCCTCTCGGTTCGGCGCCGTCGAGTCCGGCCGCCTTGAGGTCGATCTTGGCCTTGTAATGGCCATAAGGTTCGACCGCTGCTTCTTCGAGACCCAGCCTTTCGGCGATGACGGAGATGCGCTGCAGGCTGGCGGCGCGCGAAATCTGGATATCGGTGAGCATGAAGAGGGTGTCCGACGTTTTCAGCAGGGGGGCGTGCCCCGGCTTTCGCCGGAGAGCGACCGGGACACGATGAGCGCCTGTCTAGCCATAGCCGCTCCGGCCAGGCAAGCGCCGCCGTTCAGCGGACGATGATTTCCACCCGGCGGTTGCCGCCGTTCTCGGTCTCGTCGGGGGTGGGGAAGCGCAACTCGGTCTCGCCGCGTCCCGTCGTGGTGATGACCTCGGCCGGGAAGCCCAGCTGCACCAGCCGTCCCTTGATCTCGTCGGCGCGCTTCTGCGACAGGGTAAGGTTATACTCGGGCTTGCCGACGGTATCGGTATAGCCGATGATCTCGAGCTCCGCGCCGGGCCGCGCCTTGAAATGCTCGGCAAGGGCATCGATCATCCCTTCCGATCCTGGTGCCAGCACGGTCGTGTCGGGAATGAAATACATGGTGAAGCGCGCCGGTGGCGGCGGCAGATTGGCAATCAGGCTGCGCTCCTCGGGCTTGAGCGCCGCCTCGCCGACGCCCTTGGGACGCGGCGCACAGCCCGAAAGCCTGGTGCGGGTGAACGATCCCGCAATGGTCGATCCGTCGGGATTGCCGCATTTCTCGTCGATGACCGCCAGCGCACCCTCGTTCGAGCCGTCCTCGTTGTTCATCAGCAGCAGCGAAGGACCGGCACAGCCGGCCAGGGTCAGCGCGAGCAGCGCGATCGAAAGACCCCTTGCGCGCATCATTCGGGCACGTTGATGATGAAGCGGGTGCCGCGCACGCCGAGCAACGAGGTCGGGGTGCGCACCTTCATCGCGTCGCGGCGCGACTTGGCGATCTGGCCCGAAACGACGCCCAGCGATCCGCGCTCGACCCGGGTCTCGAAGGCTCCCGAACGGGTGGTGCGGTCGAAGTCGAACTTGTCGACCGCGATGCGGCTATTAGGGCCAACCGAAAAGCGGGTATTGTCGGCAAAGGCGACCGCGATCTGCCCGCCCTTGCCGGTGACGAGCACGTCGCCCGGCAGGAGCGAGGTGCCAACCGCGGCATTGATCCGCGTGCCCTTGCGTTCGATCTGCGCGGCGCCGGCAGTTTTCTTGACCCGGCCGATATCGGCCCAGGCGGGTTGAGCGGTCATGGCCAGCAGCGAAAGTGATACAAGCAGTACGCGTCTCATATTAGGCATCCCCACTTGCCCGCATACATGGCATAAACTGCGCCATGACGTCGCGCAATTTCAATCCGTATCGCTGCGATCTGGACGGCAATGGTCCCGAATCGATACATCGCGCGGTCGCGCAGGCGCAGGCTTTTGCCGAAGAACATAGCCTGTCCCCCATGCTCAGCGCAAAGCTTGCCGTTCTGGTCGAAGAAGCTGTTACGAATGTTTACGAGCATGGCGCGGTGGAAGGCGCGTTGTCCGGCTGGCTGGAGCTCTATCCTGACCCGGCGGGAATCTGCATCATCCTGGCCGACAATGGCCGTCCGTTTGACCCGCGCGAAGCTGACGAGTTCGACGCGCCGAACGCGGAGCGCGGTGGCGGAGCCGGGCTCGCGATGATCCGCGCGTGGGCAGAGATTGCCGATTACCGGCGCGAGGACGGCTTCAATCTGCTCGAACTCGTGCTGCTCGGCTGAGCGTCGGCGCGACAGGCGGCGTTCAGGTCTCTGCCACCAGCGGGTTGATCGCGCCCTTGAGCTGGCTGCGCTGGTCGATCAGCCGCGCCATCTCGCCCTCGCCGGTGCGCAGCCGGGTCGGTGTCGTGCCCGCAAACAGCTTGAGCTCGCGGATCATGTGCGACTGGTCGTAGAACGCGTCGCGCAGATAGTCTGCCTCGTCGGGCTCGGCATCGATCAGCGAACGCGCGGCGCGCAGCGCGCGATATTTGCGCGACAGATATTTGGGCGGCATCCCGTAAAGCTGTTTCACCCGGCGGGTCAGCTGACGTTCGGAAAGATCGCTCTGGGCGTGCAGGTCGGTGACCATCGGCGATACGCTGGAGGCGAGCCAGGCATCGACCATGCGGGTGAATTCGACCATCTCGGGCGAGACCTGATCGACAAAGCCCTGGATGATCTCATCAGCGGCAGCCGTCATCTGCGGCAGGGTATCAAGAGTGCGCAGCAATGCCATGCGCTCTTCGATTCGTGGGAACACGGTGGCTGCAGGCACCACCTTGTCGACGAAATCGGCAGCGCTGGCATGGGTGAAGGCGCCCCATCCGGCGGCGGTAATGCCCATGCCGAACATGTGGAACGGCCCCTCGATCTCGAATCGCACCGCTGCGGTGGTTGGTCCGACCAGCACGGCCCCGGTGCACACGGTCGAACTGCCGTCGGGCATGTGCAGCGTCACGCGTCCGCCGGTCGCCATGCGCAGCTGAGCAATCGCCGCGCGCTCCCCGTCCACCACCAGGGGTTCGGGGCAGGTGAGGCGATAATAGACGGAGACGAACTCTCTCAGCGGTTCGCTGGGCAGCGCATATTCGAGATGTGGCATTGGCGACCCCAATCGGCCGTACGACAGGCGCGGCGTTTGCGCCGTCCTCCTCTCGCCGGATTTATCTTTCTGTCGACCCGGGCGAGGGTATAGCTCCAAATCGGACCAAAAAAAAGGCGACCCTGAAAAAATCAGGGTCGCCTGTTAGGAAAAGAACTCTCGGCGTCTCCGCCTTGAGCCCTTCGGGTCGCAAGGCGGTATATAATCGCAAGCGAGTCAGGGCGATTGGACAGATTCGACATTCTGAAAAATCGTGCAAAATCGGGCGCCTGCCCTGAAACGCCGCAAAACCGGGGTTTTCAGCCGCCCGCCTGGATCCAGGCGTCGATCCGCTCCTCGAGCACCGTCAGCGGCACCGGTCCGCTCCGCAGAACGGCATCGTGGAACCGCGCGAAACTGAACTTCGGTCCCAGCTGCTTTTGCGCCTTGTCGCGAAGCTCCATGATCTTGAGCTTGCCGATCATGTACGCGGTCGCCTGGCCGGGATAGACGACATAACGCTCGATCGCCTTGGAGATGTCGCCTGGCGGATTGGGGGTGTTGTCAGTCAGATACTGGATCGCCTGTTCGCGGCTCCAGCGCTTGTGGTGAATGCCGGTATCGACCACCAGGCGGCAGGCGCGCCACAATTCCATGCCCAGTCGGCCGAAGTCCGAATAGGGATCTTCGTAAAAGCCCATGTCCTTGCCCAGCTCTTCCGAATAGAGCCCCCAGCCTTCGGTATAGGCGGTGACCCCGCCAAAGCGCCGGAAGGGCGGCAGGTCGCCGAGTTCGGTCTGCACGGCGCGCTGCAGGTGATGGCCGGGCAGGCCTTCGTGATAGGCCAGCGCCTCGAGCTCGGTCGAGGCCATGTCCTTGAGATTGTAGAGGTTCACATAATAGGTGCCGGGGCGCGAGCCATCGGGCGCGGGGCTTTGGTAGAAGGCCTTGCCTGCCGATTTCTCACGGAATGCCTCGACCGCCTTCACCGTCAGCGGGGCCTTGGGCAGCGTCGCGAAATAGTCTGGCAGTTTCGCCTGCAACGCCTTCAGCTTGGTATCGACCGTGGCGAGATAGTCCTCGCGCGTCTTGAAATAGAAGCGGTCGTCGGTGCGGACAAAGGCGAAGAACTCCTGCAGGCTGCCCTTGAACCCGACCTTCTTCATGATCTCGCGCATTTCCCCGTGAATGCGCGCAACATTGTCGAGCCCAATCTGGTGGATCTGGTCGGCAGAAAGGTCGGTGGTGGTGTAATTGGCGAGCAGCTGGGCGTAATAGGCCGCGCCGTCCTTGAGCCGCCAGATGCCGTCGTCGGTCGGTGCAATCGCCTGCTGCCGTTCCATTTCGGCGATCAGTCGCTCATAGGCCGGCTTGACGCTGGTGGTCAGCGCCTGTCGCCCCGCCTCGATCAGCGCCGCCTTTTCGGGCGCGGCGATGGCCAGCGCCTCGACCTTCTTGGTCAGGTCGGCAAGCAGCGTCGAGGGGGCACCGTTGTCGAACGGCGCGCCCTTGATGACGTTGCGCGCATCGTCGAGGACGAAAGGGTAGACCCATTTCGGCGGCATCACGCCCGCTTCCGAGCGTTGCCTGGCTTCGGCGACCAGCGCATCCATCTGCGGGCCCATGCCCTGCAGCCGCTGGACATAGGCCTCGGCATCGGCCCTGGTCTTGACGCTGTGGATGTTGATCAGGAACGCGGGCATCTGGCTCTGCGCGCCGTTCATCTGGTCGAAGATATAGTCGTTCTTGCGATACGGGTGCGCGCGCGCCGCACGCTCGGCCTGATATTCGAACAGGCGATAGCTCAGCCGGTCTTCGGGCGAGAGCTTTGCCGGGTCGAACCGCGCCTTCATCGTCGCCAGCGCCTTCTGGCCGCGCGCGAATGCCGCGGCCTCGGCGGCATCCGAGGGGTCGTTCCACTTGCCGTAATCACCGTCGCGAATGCCGCGATAGGCCTTGCCCTGCGGCGCGGCGGCGAGATTCTCGGCATCGACCTGGTCGAAGAACGCCTTGAGTTCGGCGTTCTGCGCAGCGGCCTCGGCGGGCGCGCTCTGGGCGCTTGCGGAGACGGTCAAGGCAAGCGGACTGGCCGCGAGAAAAAGGGCAAGGGCGATCGGGCGCAGGGTCATGAAGCGACTTTCCGTTATTTCGTGAAGGGTTAATGGCGAAGCTATCGGGAGTTACCGCACGCGTAAACCGTCTCGCCGCCGCTTGACCATCGGCCCGTCGCAAAGCCATAGGGCGGCATGCTGTTCTCGCTCGCCCGGCCCGCCCTTTTCCTGCTCGATGGCGAGGATGCCCATCGGCTGACCATCGCGGGCCTTCGCCTGATGCCCGCCTCTTCGCCGCCCCGGCCCGACCCGGTGCTGGCGATGCGCGTGGCCGGGCTAGATTTTCCGACACCGGTGGGGCTCGCACCCGGCTTCGACAAGAATGCCGAGGCACCGCACGCGATGTTCGGCTTCGGCTTCGGCTTTGTCGAGATCGGCACGGTGACGCCGCTGCCCCAGGCGGGCAATCCGCGGCCCAGGCTGTTCCGCCTTGCCGAGGACAAGGCGGTGATCAACCGCATGGGGTTCAACAATGACGGCGCCCAGGCCGTGGTCGCGCGGCTCAAGGCAGGGCAGGGGCGTAAGGGGATCATCGGCGTCAATATCGGCGCGAACAAGGATTCGGCCGATCGCATCGCCGATTATGCGGTGATGACGCGGACCATGGCCCCGCTCGCGCGCTATCTCACGGTGAACATTTCCTCGCCGAACACGCCGGGGCTGCGCGCGCTGCAGGACGCCGGTGCCCTGTCCGCCCTGCTCGATGCGGTGATCGAGGCGCGGGGCAGTCACGACTGCCCGGTGTTCCTCAAGCTCGCGCCCGATCTGGAAGCAGCGGATATCGACGACATCACCCGCATTGGGATCGACAAGCGGCTCGATGCGCTGATCGTGTCAAACACCACGATCTCGCGGCCTGCCTTGCGCTCGCGGCATGCAAGCGAGGCGGGCGGGCTTTCGGGCGCGCCCCTGCGCGATCTGGCGCAGCAGCGGCTCAAGGATTTCCGGCAAGCCAGCGGCGGCGCGATCCCGCTGATCGGCGTCGGCGGCATTGCCAGCGCCGAGGACGCCTATGCCCGCATTCGGGCCGGAGCCTCGCTGGTGCAGCTCTACTCTGCGCTGGTCTATGAGGGGCCGGGCCTGGCCGCGCGGATCAATCGCGGGCTGAAGACGCTGCTCCAGCGCGATGGCTTTGCGTCGCTGGCCGAGGCGGTCGGGACCGGCTGAAGGTTTTAGGGATCACGCGAAGACGCGAAGCCGCGAAGATTCCCGTCTTCCAGCGAAAGCCGGAATCCAGAAGACGATTATCCATTGACTGCTGGGTTCCGGCTTTTGCCGGAGAGCAGATGGGCGAAGCCCTTCGCGCCTTCGCGCCTTCGCGCGGAACGCAGCAAACCTGTCCAAATTGATCGATCGGGTCGATCAATAGGTGGTAAATCTCTCATTGGCGCTCTCAATTGCAAATGATTATCAATACTTCTGTTCGCCCGACAGGAGTTTCCGATGCCCCGCGATCTTGCCAAGACCCTGAGCTATCTCGCGGTGCACCTCACCGTGGGCTTTTCGGTCGCCTATGCCTTTACCGGGTCGATCGAGATCGCCAGCGGCCTCGCGATCATCGAACCGATGATCAACGCGGTCGCGTTCTTCTTCCACGAGAAGCTCTGGGCGCGTGGGGAATCCCCGCGACCGAGGGAGGTCTTGGCTGCCTGATGCGGTGCTTGCCGCATCGCACCATGGCGGTATAACGCTTGGCATGAGCTTCATCCCCCGCACCTTCGTTGCCGCCGCCGCGCTGGCTTTGTCTTCGCTCTCGATCGCCTGCAACGCGCAGAGCGCGCCGCCGGCCGAGACCTCCGCCACCGCGCCGCTGGGCAAGGGGGTGGTCTCCTCGGCCGATCCGCGCGCGACCGCTGCCGGGCAGGAGATTCTGCGCAAGGGCGGGTCTGCTGCCGATGCGGCCATGGCGATGATGCTCGCGCTGACCGTGGTCGAGCCGCAAAGCTCCGGGATCGGCGGCGGCGGGCTGCTGCTCCACCATGATGCGGCAACGGGCACGCTTGCGACCATCGACGGGCGCGAGATGGCCCCGGCCTCGGCGAGCGAGAAGCTGCTGCTCGGCGCGGATGGCAAGCCGCTGCCGTTCATCGAGGCGTTTCAGGGTGGGCGCAGCGTCGGCGTGCCGGGCAATATCCGGCTGATGGCGATGGCGCACCAGAAATGGGGCAAGCTGCCATGGGCCGATCTGTTTGGCCCGGCGATCCGGCTGGCGGAAGAGGGCTTTGTCGTCAACGATGCGCTGGCCCGGGCTCTCGCCCGGCTCGCGCCGATCTGGGCGCGCTTCCCCGATGCGCGCGCGATCTACTGGAACGCGACCGGTCCCAAGAAGGTCGGCGACCGGGTGACAAATCCCGCGCTTGCCGAACTGCTGCGCGCGGTGGCCAAGGGCGGGCCCGATGCCTTCTACACCGGCAAGAACGGCCAGGCGCTGGCTGATGCGGTGACCAAGGCCAGCGTCAATCCCGTACCCATGACCATGGCCGACCTTGCCGCCTACAAGGCGAAGGAGCGCCCGCCGGTCTGCTCGCGCTATCGCGGCTACAAGATCTGCGGCATGGGCCCGCCCTCCTCGGGCGCGACGACGGTGCAGCAGATCCTGGGGATGCTCGAGCCGCACGATATCGGTGCGCTGGGGCCGGATAATGCCAAGACCTGGCACCTGATCGGCGAGGCGATGCAGCTCGCCTATGCCGATCGCGAGAGCTATCTGGGTGACGCCGACTTTGTTTCGGTCCCGGTCAACGGCCTGCTCGACCCGGCCTATGTGAAATCGCGCGCGGCGCTGATCGATCCCGACAAGGCACTGAACACATATGAGGCGGGCACCCCGCCGGGCTCTGAGCCGCGCACCGCCGCATTGTCGAGCGAAGTCGCGGGCACCACGCATTTTGTCGCGGTCGATGGTGCGGGCAATATCGTCAGCATGACCTCGACGGTCGAAGGCCCGTTCGGCAGCCAGCTGATCGCCAACGGCTATTTCCTCAACAACGAGCTGACCGATTTCACCTTCGCGCCCGAGAAGAACGGCAAGAAGGTCGCCAACCGGGTGCAGCCGGGCAAGCGCCCGCTGTCCTCGATGTCGCCGCATATCGTCTATGACGCTCAGGATCGCCCGGTGCTCGCGGTCGGTTCGGCGGGCGGCAAGCGCATCATCATGCACGTCACCAAGGCATTGATCGGGGTGATCGATTTCAAGCTGCCCGCCGGTGAGGCGCTGGCGCTGCCCAATATCTATTTCGGCAACGGTTCGCTGATCGTCGAGGGCAAGACGCCCTTGGGCGGCATGAACGAGGCGCTCGCCGCGTTCGGACAGCCGGTGGTGGTCGACGAGCTGGGATCGAAGCTCAATGCGGCGCAGTTCAACGGCAAGGGCTGGACCGGCTATGCCGATCCGCGCAGCCCGGGCGTCGCGCTCGCCGAGTAAGGCGCGCTTTCGACCAAGGCGGCGCGGGCTTCGACCAGCACAAGGCCGCGGGGCAGACAGGCGGGTCATCGCAGGTTAAGACTGGCTGTGATGAAACTTCCTGTTCCCCGCGCCATAACCCGCCCGGCCCGCCCCCGTGTCGATCAGCAGGTCGCCCTGCTCTCGATCCTGGGCTTCTGGCTGTTCTACATGATCATCGTCACGCTGCGCGCGGCGGTGCTCGATTTCCCCGCGCAGCAGGAACTGGTAGTGCGCCGCATTGCGGTCACCTTGTTCGGCGTGCTCGTGAATGTGGTGCTGTATTTCGGCCTGCGCTGGTTCGAGGACAAGCCGCTCACCCCGCGCATCATCGCCGCCGTGGTCGGATCGATCCCGGCGGCGCTCGCCATCTCGGTGTTCAACTATTTCGCGTTCAACGTCTATGATCCGATGAGCGTGTTCCAGGACAATGAGCTGGCCGAGAAGATCGTGACGCTCGATCCGGTCGCCAACGTGCTCGAATTCGCCATTTCCAGCTATTATTTCCTGAGCTCCTGGGCGATGCTCTATCTCGCCTTGAGCTATGCCGCCGAGGTGCGCACAGCCGAGCGCAAGGCCGCGCGCTTCGCCCAGGCCGCGCAGCAGGCGGAGCTGCGGTCCCTGCGCTATCAGGTCAATCCGCACTTCCTGTTCAACACGCTCAATTCGCTCTCGACTCTGGTGCTGCGCAACCGGCCCGACGAGGCCGAATCGATGATCATGAACCTCTCGACCTTCTATCGCACCAGCCTGACCGGCGATCCGCTCGACGATGTGCGGCTGGAGGACGAGGTTCAGCTGCAGCAGCTCTATCTCGCGATCGAGGAGGTGCGCTTTCCTGATCGCCTGCGCATCGAGATCGACATTCCCGATGCGCTGATGGACTGCTGCGTGCCGGGGCTGATCCTGCAGCCTTTGGTCGAGAACGCGATCAAATACGGCGTCGCCCGCGCCACGCGCCCGGTCACCATCCGCATCGGCGCGCGCGAGGCCGATGGCGTGCTGCACCTGACGGTCAGCGACGATGGCGATGTCATCCCGACCGATTCGGACAAGGGCAGCGGCATTGGGCTGGCCAATGTCCGCGACCGGCTCGACGCGCGCTATGGCAGCTCGGCACGGATCGAATGGCATGTCCCGTTTGAAGGAGGCTTTGTGGTGGAATTGACCTTGCCGGCGGTGCGCGATGACTGCTGAGAGCAACGCCGCCCCGCTGCGCACGATGATCGTCGACGACGAGCCGCTCGCGGTCGAACGGTTGCAGCTGCTGTGCGCGCGGCTGCCGCGGATCAGCCTGGTCGGCACTGCGAGCGATGGGGAATCCGCGCTGCGGCTTGCCGAACAGCTCAAGCCCGAACTGGTGTTTCTCGACATCAACATGCCGCGGCTCGACGGCATGGGCGTCGCGCGCGCGCTGGGCAAGACCGGGCAGTCGCCCGCGATCATCTTCGTCACCGCCTATCAGGCGTTCGCGGTCGAGGCGTTCGACCTCGCCGCGATCGATTATCTGCTCAAGCCTGTCGCCACCGACCGGCTTGAACGCGCGGTCGCGCGCGTGCTCGAACGGCGCAGCGCGGTGCTCGCCAACCCGCCCGCTACTCCGCCCGCGCAGGGCGACTGGGTGCGCGAATTCTGGGTGCCGCACCGTAGCGAACTCAAGCGTATCGACGCGGACCTGATCGAGCGGATCGATGCCGAGCGCGATTACATGCGGCTGCATGTCGGCACGCGCAGCTATCTGATGCACGAGACGATCAAGACGCTCGAGGAACGGCTCGACCCGGCGCGCTTCGTCCGCCTCCACCGCTCGCACATCGTGCGCAACGATTATATCACGTCGCTCCGCCACAATGGCGGCGGCGTGTGGTTCGCGTGTCTCGCCGATGGCAGCGAGCTGAGGGTGGGGCGGACGTATCTGGCCCGGGTGAAGGAAATGGCGGGGCGCTAGGGTGACCCGCTCTCTCCCCTTCAGGGGAGAGATGCGAAGGCTAGCCAGCTCGCTGGCTAGCCGTAGCTGAGAGGGGCGTGGCGAGGCGCATTCCCCCCTCCCAACCCTCCCCCCTCAAGGGGAGAGGGCTTGACCGGCCCACCACCTCACCCCTCGCACAAAACTCCCCTCCCTGAAAGGGAGGGGCAGGGGGTGTGTCAGCCACGCCTGATGGCCTGAACAGCCCCGGCGAGCACCGCCCAAACCCACCCCTAACCCCTCCCTTGCAGAGCGGGGAAGGCGCTTTGTCTTACCGTGAGTGGCCGGCCTTCATCCGTCTCGCCAAGGTCACCCATTCACCCACGCCCGCTCATCCTGAGCAGCGGGCGTCAGCCCGCGTCGTCGAAGGACCCGCGCCCACGCTGGTCGTATCGCGGGGCCTTCGACAAGCTCAGGCTGAGCGGAGGGGGCGGCTAAGGAGCCGAGATGGACGAAAACTACTGTGCAAAAAAGACCCCGAAGCAGATGATTACCTTTGCTGTACCTCTGCTTCAGTCCACCAGCGCAAGCCGCGAACGCCTTTGCTGCCTCGCAGGATACGCTCGACGGCATCCCCAAGTCGCTCAACAGCTTGCTGCGTCGGTATGCGCTTGAGCCACTTCCGTACATACGGCTTTGATGGCTCGATAAAGCACAAGAAGCCGTCCTCATATTCCGGATACGAACCACAGCCGATCCAGAGCGGGAATGGATCGTGACGCAATCTGACCGACCATCCCCAGTCCTCCAAAATTAGGTCTTCGACCTCAAATCCGACACTGGGCAGCATGGATCTCAACAGGTCTGCAACCTTTTTACCTTGTGGCAAGTCAGAGCTGATTTGAGCATCAAAGAGATCATCTGATCGGAATTCTAAGTGGGTTCGCATAGCGGCAAGCTAAACAGCTTCCCGGTACAAATCCACCCAACGCCCGCCATAAGGCGCTTACGGAAAACCCATTAAAAGCGGACATTCCAAACCCCGCCCAGCCCCGCTCACCCGATCTCCAGCACCATCCCCGGCCCGAGCATCGGCAGCAACGCCTCCATATCCGCGCGCGCGATGGCCACGCATCCTTCGGTGCTGCGCTCTGCTGCAGGCTTCGCCTCGTTCCACAAATGGAAGAAGATCGCGCTGCCTGCGCCGGGTACCGGGGGCGCGTCGTTATGGCCGAGCACCAGCACCACGTCGTAGAGCATGTCCTCGCGCTGGAGGGTTTCGGCGCTGAAGCCGTGCGGCAGGCGGACGGGGCGGTTGTACGCCGGGTCGGCGGGGTCGTCGGACCAGCCGTCCGCAGCATGCGTCCAGCGCCAGGGCAGCGCGAAGCCCGGCGGAGGGACGCTGCGGCCGGGGCGGAACAGCGCGGCGCGGATCGGCCAGCTGCCCTTGGGCGTGCAGCCATCGCCCTCGCGCTTGGCCTCGGCGGAGCAGGCGCCGCTGCGGCCGATGGTGCACGGCACGGTCCAGTCGCTTAAGCTGACGGTCAGCGCTGCCGTATCGACGCGGACAGTGTCGTTCACAGCTGATGGCCGGTGCGGTCGCGCTTGGTCACCAAATAGCGCGCATTGTGCGGATTGGCCTCGATTTGCAGCGGCAGCCGCTCGGCAATCTCGACGCCCAGGCTGGCGAGCACCGCCTGCTTTTCGGGATTGTTGGTCATCAGCCGGATGGCGGGCACGCGCAGCGCCTTCAGCATCTGCGCCGCCACCGCAAAATCGCGCGCATCGGTGGGGAAGCCCAGCCGGTTGTTGGCATCGACCGTGTCATGCCCCTGGTCCTGCAGCTGATAGGCGCGCAGCTTGTTGATCAGCCCGATGCCGCGCCCTTCCTGGCGCAGATAGAGCAGGATGCCCCAGCGCGCGTGCGCCATCGCATGCAGCGCGCCGTTGAGCTGCGGCCCGCAATCGCATTTGAGGCTGCCGAACACGTCGCCGGTCAGGCACTCGCTGTGCAGCCGGACGACCGGAATGCTGCCATCGGGCGTGCCGACGATCAGCGCGACATGCTCGTGGAAATCGGCGTCCGATCGGAAGGCGACGATCTCGGCGCTCTCGCTGGCGCTCACCGGCAGCCGCGCGCGCGCGGCGATGCGCAGCTGCGCCGGGTCGGCATAGGCGGCGACATCGGCGGGGGTGACGACCGGAGCGTCGAAATCGACCTCGCCATCGCCCAGCAAGTGATAGGCGGGCAGCAATCCCGCGAGCCGCGCGAGCTGCATCGCGGCTTCGGCAGCTTGCGGTGCGGGCAGGGGCTGGGCTGCAAACGGCCCCTTCATCGGCTGCGCAAGATCGAGCGAGGGATCGGCAATCGCGATCGCGCGGGCGCTGTCGAGCGCGCCGGGCACCGCGATCAGCACCGGCGCATCGGGGCGCGCGGCCTCTTTCTGGTTGGCGAGCTTGAGCGTGATCGCGCGCGCGGCGGAGATCAGCAGCTTGCGGCCCGTGCCCAACGGTGCGCCGCCGGTCTCGACCGGGCGCAGCGCGAGCCTGCCGGTTTCGCTCTCTAAGATGATGTCCCAGCCCCGGGCCAGCGCATCGAGCGCCCGGGCCGCAGCACGCGCATTCATCGCGCTCCCCCCGAGGCGCGTGCCATCAGAACAGGAACTCGCTGATCAACGGCGCATGGTCGGACGGCTGCGCCCAGCCGCGGCACGGCTCGACGACGCGGTGGCTCTTCACCGCCTCGACCAGATCGGGCGAGACCCAGATATGGTCGAGCCTGCGGCCCTTGTCCGATACCGACCAGTCGCGCGCGCGATAGCTCCACCAGGTGTAGAGCCGCTGCGGCGCCGGATAGAACTTCCGGCCGATATCGACCCAGCCATGCGCGTCCTGCAGCGCCTTCAGCCGCTCGATCTCGATCGCGGTGTGGCTGACGGTGTTGATCAGCTGCTTGTGGCTCCACACGTCCGATTCGAGCGGGGCGATGTTGAAATCGCCCAGGATGATCGTGCGCCCGTCCAGCCCGCGCGACCATTGCGTCATGCGTTCGAGGAAATCGAGCTTCTGGCCGAATTTGGGGTTGAGATCGCGGTCGGGAATCTCGCCGCCGGCGGGCACATAGACATTTTCCAGCCGCACCGTGCCGCCCAGGGGCCCGGTGATGCTCACCCCGATATGCCGCGCCTCGCCATTGGCCTGCCAGTCGAGCCGGTTGTCGTCGCTCAGCCGCATCTTGCTGATGATCGCTACGCCATGGTGCATCGGCTGGCCGTGAAGCTTCTGGAAATTATAGCCGAGCTGGCGGAAGGGGCCTTCGGGAAAGTCGTTGTTGATGACCTTGGTTTCCTGAAGGCACAGGATGTCGGGCTGCTCCTCGGCCAGGAACCGCTGCACCGAGGCGAGCCGGAAACGGACCGAGTTGATGTTCCACGAAGCGATTTTGAGAGGGGCAGCCATGGGCAAGGCTCTAGCCAGCGATTCCTTCTAACCCAAGCCCTAAACGTTAGGCAGGCCGCAAAAAACCCTCGTCCCGGGGGCATTGGAACGAGGGTTCTTTGTTGCGTTCGTCACGCTTGGGTGAAGCCGGTGGTTCGACCAGGTAACAGGGGGAAACCTCGTCGCCGTCTTCGAAAACCGTTCTAACGGGAGAAGGCTTTCTCCCATGTGAACGGATTTGAGAATCTTTCGCAGTTCGTCGATGGCGCGCGTCGGTTCGTCAGGGGGCGAGTGCGATTTTCTCCAAAGACCTTCGTCATTCCCGCGAACGCGGGAATCCCGCTTTTGCTGTGCTGGTGAAAGACAAGCGGGACCCCCGCCTCCGCGGGGGTGACGAGAAAGGATGCACGATCGAAAGCCCTCCCCCTTGATGGGGTAGGGTGGGTTAGGGATGATGGTGCGGGATGAAGCCATAGGGTTAACGGGCGCAAAGGCTGCGTCCGGACGCGCCCTCACCCCCACCGCTGCGACTAGGCTCCTTTGTCGCCAAGTCTCGCTGCCTTCCCCCATCAAGGGGGAGGGAGTGCTTAGTTCAGCGAGGCGACGCGCTCAGCTTGCGGGTCGATCAGCGTCGCGGGCCCTTGGCGCGGGGGTCGGTCCAGGCGAAGGCGGTGTCCGCCACGGCGACATTGTACTGCTGGCCCGAGAGGCGGATGGTCGTCCGCTTGTTCTGCGAATCGAGCGCGACCCAGCCGACCAGCGACAGGCCGCCCGGCGCGGAGCCGCTGCGGGTGAAGATCAGCGTGATGACGCCATATTCGGGGCGCTTGGGATCGCGCACCTCGACGCTGACGACATTGGGGTCGCCTGTCGGCACGACCTTGCCATAGCGGCTGAGGTCGCGGCTGGGATCGAGCAGCGCGCCGAGCGGCGAGTTGCGAATCGGCCAGCGCTGAACCTGCTTTACCTGATAGTCGATCATGGTGAGCGCGCGGCCGTCGCTGACGATCAGCAGCTGCGCGTCCTTCTGATATTCGAAGCGGATGCGGCCCGGCTGCTTGAGCGTCAGCGTGCCGCTGAGCGTCTGGCCGCTGCGGTCGGTCTGGGTGAAGTTCGCGCGCAGCGACTGCATCGCCTTCAGGTGGCGCGAGACCTGCGCCAGCTCGTCGCCCTGGGTTGCGGCCTGGCCGATCGCGGCGCTGGGCAGCGCGGCAGGCACGACAATCGCCGCGCTGGCGAGCAGCGCGGCGGCAACGGATTTCATCGGCAGGTTCAGCATCGGGATCAGGCTTCCATAAAGCGGAAAATACGCCGAAACCCCTGGTCCGTTGCGATTGAACCGGCGCTGAATCGCCGGTTCATCGTCACAGACCGGACAAGATCACTTGATCTTGGCTTCCTTGAACTCGACATGCTTGCGCGCGACGGGATCGTACTTGCGGAAGGTCATCTTCTCGGTGATGTTGCGCGGGTTCTTCTTGGTGACATAGAAGAAGCCGGTGCCTTCGGTGCTGACCAGGCGGATCTTGACGGTGGCTGGCTTGGCCATGACCTGTTCCTTCGGGTTAGAAATCGGGTGCAGGAAACGGCGGCTGCCGGGCCCTGCAGAGAATCACAAACACAAAGAGCGGCACATGCGGCCGCCCTTCAAACGTGAAGGCGGCCCATGCCGGATGGGCGCTGGCTTGTCAAGCAGCGCGGCGTTCCGGGCCGGCTCGCTGCGGCGCAAAAGGCGCTTACCCGAAAATTAACTGATGCGTGCGAACCTTGTGCAAGACCGGCCGAATGCAGGCCGGTGCCTTGCAGGAGCGGATCGCCATGCAGCAGTTTTCGCCTTCGGACCCCGCGCAGGACCGGCTGAAGCTCGCGCGCCAGCAACTGCGCATGCAGGCCGGGCATATCCGTGCGCTCGCCCGCCGCGTCGCACGCACCGAACTGCAGCGCGAGCTGGGCAAGATGCGGCACATGGCAGAGGTCAATGCGCTGCCTTGCGTGAGCGATCTAGCGCACGGCCTTGAGCATCTGCTTGCGCAAGGCTGGAGCCGGACGATGGCCGCGCATTATCTCGATGCGATGGACGAGGCGATCGCCTGCGATTCGGGCGATGGCGAGATGCGCGCGGCGATGCTGGCCTCGATTGCGGTGCGCGGCGTGCGCTGATTGGCGCTAACGTCGGCAGGGATGGAAGCCTTTCTCACCACATTGCTGCTGACCGCGATCGTTCAGACGGGCGACCGCGCGCAACTGCTGTGCGCCGCTCTGGGCCAGCGCTTTGCCCGGCCCGTGCTGCTGACGATCGGCGTCGCGCTGGCCTGCGGGCTGATGGCGCTGATCGGCGCACTGGGCGGCGTCGTGGTCGGAACCTGGATAAGCCTCGATGCGCTTCGGCTGTTCTATGCGCTGTCGCTGCTCTTTGCCGGGCTCGGCATGCTCGCTCCACGGCGGCCGGTCGATACGCTGCCGGGATGGCGTACGGGGCCGCTGCTCACCGGAATGCTCGGCCTGTTCATCCTGCAGTTCGGCGACAAGGGGCAGTTCATCGTCGCGGCGACCGCCGCGCGCAGCCATGACTGGGTCTGGCCGCTAATCGGTGGCTGGGCAGGGACGGTGCTGGGACTCATGCCCGCGATCATCTGGCAGGAGCGGCTTGCCGCCTGGCCCATCCGCCCGGCGCGGATCGCTGCCGGGCTGGTCATCACCGCCATCGGGCTTGCGCTCGCGCTCGGCGCCTTCGGGCTGGTGTGAGCCAAACACCCGCTGCATCGGCGCGAACCGACAAATCGCCATGGGAATCGCACAAAACCAACCTATGTTAGCCGCATCCGCAGCAAGAACAGGAGCACGTCATGGGAAACAAGAAGGGCGACAATGCCGGCAAGGCACTGGCCGAAGCGATGAACGGTCTGCTGGCCGACGGATTTGCGCTGTACCTCAAGACCAAGAATTTCCACTGGCATGTCGCGGGTCCGCATTTCCGCGAATATCACCTGCTGCTCGATGATCAGGCGACGCAGATCCTCGCCATTACCGACGCGATTGCCGAGCGCGTGCGCAAGAACGGATTCCGCACGCTGACCTCGATCGGCGATATCGCGCGCCGCAGCTCGATTGCCGACAATGACAAGTCGGGCGTGTCGGCCGAAGCGATGCTCAAGGAGCTGCGCGACGACAATCTCGCCTTTGTCGCCAAGCTGCGCGAGGTCAAGGAACTCGCCGGACAGGCCGGGGACAATGCCACTGACGGAATCGTAGACGACTGGACCGATCAGGCGCAGGAACGTGCCTGGTTTCTCACCGAAACGCTCGGCAAGTAATCGTCCGCACGATTACTCAACGGCCCCGGACCCCCTCATTCTGGGGGGTCGGGGCCGTTTTCATGCCGTTTCTGTAACAAAATGTGTCAAAGCGGCAACAGATCGCCACAATCGGAACGCACTTCAACGGCCTGCGTTGCCTTTCGTTCCGCTCCAGCTAATTTCCCCGATCAACAAAACGTTGATCAGGGGAAATTCATGACCTTCAAGACCTCCCACCTTCACAAGGCAATTCTGGGCGGAACCGCGGCAACGGCGATGGCCGTCGCGCTGGCTTCCGCTCCGGCGCTCGCCATTGTTCCGAACAACAACCAGACCCCGACGCAGATTATCGACAATGCGGGCGGCGTGAACGGCGTTGGCATGTTCTTCCGCAACGACGGTTTTGTCTGCACCGGCACGCTGATCAATCCGCGCACCGTGCTGTTCGCCGCGCACTGCGTCAACGATCGCCTCGCGACCGATTACAGCAGCATCGACGGCACCGTTCCGGCCGCCTTCTCCTTCAATGTCGACGCGCGCCCCGGTTTCCAGAACTGGGCCGCCAATGCGTTCCGTTCGAATTCCGCGCTGAACGTATTCAACATCAGCCAGATCCAGTACGATCCGCGCTCGCTGCTCAACCCGCAGGCGCTCGGCTTCCTTGAAGCCGATATCGCGCTGGCGACGCTCGATACGCCGGCTGCCCGCATCCCCACCTGGGCGCTGCTGTTCTCGCCGCTGCCGACCCCGACCACGATCGATCCGGTTCGCGGCACCGGCTATCACGTCACCATCACCGGCTATGGCCGCTCGGGCAACGGCACCGCAGGCGCTACGCAGGGTGTCGACTTCCGCCGCCGTGCTGCGGAAAACATGCTGGGCGCGCTCGCCTCGCTCGACGACCGCAACGACTTCCTGTTCGGTCCCGCCGCGCCCGGAACGCCGCCGCTCGGCCAGAACCTCTACAATCTGGACTTTGACGATCCGCGTCGCGGCACTGCTGGTGCCAATCAGTTCGACATCAACATCCACCGCGACGATGCGCTTCCCGGCGAAGGCACCACCGCAGGTGGCGACTCGGGCGGTCCGCTGATCCTCACCGCATCGCGCAACACGCTGTCGACCAAGAACCTGCAGATCGGCGTGCTGTCGGGCGGCAGCCGCTTCTTCGGCCCGCAGGCGTTCAGCAGCTATGGCACGACCAGCTTCTACCAGCCGCTCTATCTCTATTGGGATTATATCGCTGCGACCAACCCCTATCGCTATGTCACCGCAGCCGCCGGCAACGGCAACTGGGAAGACGCCAGCCGCTGGGTGACGACGCTCGACCCCAACTACAACATCATCAATGCCAGCGGCCAGGTGGTCAACGGCATCCCGACCGGTCTGGGCCTCGGCATTGCCGGCGGTGATCCCGATTTCGGCCAGGTCTGTATCCAGGGCCTCGGCCTCAACGAGTGCCGTGATCTGGCGACCCGCCGCGACTTCACGCCGCCCGCTCGCACCACCGATGGTGCAGCGGTGGTCTCGGGCATCGGCCGCGCCGACCTCAACGGTCAGCTGAGCGGCGGTGCAGAACAGGTGGCGCTGAACACCACGGTCGGCACCGAGGCTGCTGCGGCAACCCCCGCCGCTGCCGCCACCGCGACCGAGGCTGCCCCGGCAGCGGCCGTGACCACGCTGACCCGCGCGGACATGATCAACTCGCTGAGCACGGGCGACAATGCCGTGGCTGGTCTGCAGAACCAGCTCGCAACGGCTGATCTCGGCACGCCGCTGAGCGCAGCCGCCAGCGCGGAAAGCCTGGCCGCGCTGCAGAAGCTGGCCGAAGAAGCCCAGCGCAACGGCAGCGGCATCTTCCGCACCGGTCCGCTGCCCACCGCGACGCTGGCCAACGGTCTGCCGGGTGCGACCAATTTCGTGCCCAACAACATCAACCCCAACAACCGCACGGGCGTGGCCGGTCGCTATTTCGACGTGACCCTGAGCGCCGCCGGCACCACCACGCTGTCGAGCGTCGTCACCATCGACCGCCTGACCGTGGCCAACACCGCCGGCCTCACCATCGCTGCTGCGGGCAACCTCTCCAGCCTGATCGACGTCACCCAGACGGGTGGCACCGTCAACGTCAACGGTCGCCTGCGCTCGGTGGGTGACTACACGCTGGCGGCTGGCCTGCTGACCGGCACCGGCACCATCCAGGCGCCGTTCGTCACCAGCATCATGGGCACGATCGCGCCGGGCGGCGTCGGCAGCATCGGCACGCTGACCATCGACGGCAGCGCCGTGCTGTCCTCGGCGACGCAGTTTGCGGTCGATGTCGGCAACGGCGTGTCGGATCGCCTGGCGATCACCGGCGCAGCCAGCCTGGGTGGCCGCGTGATCGTCTCGCCGGTGTCCGGCTACACGATCAAGAATGGCGACACCTACCGCATCGTCACCACGGGCGGCGCGATCACGGCGGCGTTCAACTCCGCCGCTCCGATCAGCGCCATCCTGACGCCGGTGCTGACCACCAGCGCCAATGCCGTCGACATGCGCATCACCGCAGGTCTGTACCGCAACGTGATCGCCAGCGGTTCGGCCGTGCAGCGCTCCTATGCGGGCATTCTGGACAGCAACCGCAGCGCCGAGCGTACCTTCGCCGACGTGTATCTGCGCACCGACCTGATGTCGGCCGCCCAGATCCAGGCGACGTTCGAGCAGCTGGCTCCGTTCACCGAATCGGCCCGTCTGAACATCGGTGAAGCCATGCTGTCGGCCAGCTCGCGCTTCCACCGCACCCGCATGCAGTCGGCTCTGTCCGGCAACATGGGCGGCACGATCGCGATGATCGGCCAGCCGATGGGCATCGCCGCCACTGCCACCAACGGCATGGCGCTTCCGGGCGCGATGGCTGCGGCTGCCGCTGCACAGGATGGCCAGGAAGCTGCCGTGACCGATTCGACCTCGCTCGACAGCAGCTTTGCGCTGTATCTGGGCGGCGGTTACATCAACGGCAAATCCACGGCGATGCCGACGGCGCTGACCACCGGTCGTCGCGACTTCTTCGACGGCTATTTCATCACCGGCGGTTTCGAATATCTGCCGCGCGATGGCGTGGTGCTCGGTATCTCGGGCAGCTATTCGGACGTCGATGCCAATGTCGTTCGCGGCCAGAGCGTGGCGGGCGAACTGCTGGAAGGCAGCATCTATGGCGCGGTCACCACGCCGGGCGGCCTGATCGTCGATGGCCGCGTCAGCGCTGGCCGCTTCTCGGTCGATACGGCCCGTTCAGTGCTGGTCGGTCCCACCGTTTTCAACCTGGGAACCAGCGACGACAGCCTGGCACTGACGGCGGAACTGGGCCTGTCCAAGGCCTATGAGACCAAGACGATCGTCTTCACGCCGCGCATCGCCGCACAGTACCAGTATATCAACTATGGTGACGTGCGCGAAATCGGTGGCGGTCCCGCTCTGGACATCGACCGCGACAAGTTCGACAGCCTGCAGATCCGCGTCGGCGCATCGGCCAGTGCCAAGAAGACCGCGGTGTTCCGTCCGTACATCTATGCCGACTATGTCTATGATGTGCTGGAAGGCGACCGCTTCTTCGGTGCCAATTTCGCCGGAAGCACCACGGGCCGCTTCCCCTTCGCCTATCGTTCGGACGACCGGACCTGGGCCGAGGCGGGCGTCGGTCTGACCATCTCGCAGCCGACCTTCGACTTCACCGCGTCGATCGACACCACGGTGGGTCGCCAGGACTTCCAGGCGCAGCAATACTCGCTCTCGGCGCTGGTCCGCTTCTAAGCACCAGCCCGGGCGCAAGCCTGACAGAAAAGCCCGTCAGCCGAAAGGCTGGCGGGCTTTTTCTTTCTGCACCGGCGCTAGAATTTCAGCTTGTAGCGGATCCTGATGCGATGGCTGACGACGCCATTGCCTAGGCCTGCCTCCGCTCAGCCTTGGCCTGTCAAAGGCCCCGCGCCATGGGAGCTGCGCGAGGCATCGTCATCCTGAACTCGTTTCAGGACCCATCGTGCCCCAAAAAGCCGAAAGCCGCTTGGGGAGAAATGGACCCTGAAACAAGTTCAGGGTGACGGACGATGGTAACGCTCTGCGGGGAGCATGGCCTTTGACGAGCGAGGCTCCCGCTCGCTCCGCCTTACTGAAAGCTCGCCCTGAGCCCGTCGATCACGAACTGCGCCGCCAGCGCGGCCAGCAGCACGCCGAGCAGGCGCGTGATCACGGCTTCGGCCTTGGCGCCGAGCAGCTTCATCAGCGGGCCTGCGGTCAGTAGCGCGACCAAGGTCAGCAGCAGCACGGCGAGCAGCGCGGCGAGGATCGTCAGCGCGCGGTCGAGGCCGCTGTTCTGCGACACCAGCAGCATCACCGAGGCAATCGAGCCGGGGCCGGCGATCATCGGCATCGCCATCGGGAAGATCGAGACATCCTCGATCTCGGGCGTCTCCATCACCTTCTGCGCGCGCTGTTCGCGGCGTTCGGTGCGCTTTTCGAACACCATGTCGAGCGCGATCAGGAACAGCATGATGCCGCCCGCGATGCGGAAGCTGTTGAGTTCGATATGCAGCGCAGAGAGCAGCACCTCGCCGAACAATGCGAACACCAGCAGGATGCCGCCTGCGACGATCACCGCGCGGATCGCCATGCTGCGCCGCTGCTGCGCGTTCGCGCCGGTGGTCATGCTGGCATAGATCGGCGCGCAGCCGGGGGGGTCGATCACCACGAACAGGGTGACGAAGGCGGAAACGAACAGCTCGATCATGCGGCCTCCGCCGGAACGTCATCGCGCACCACGGTGTCGAAACCGGTGCCGTTCCACAATTCGATGCTGATCGTGCGGCTGCCATCGGCGCGCACGTCCCAGCGCCAGACCATCGTGCCATCGGCCGATGCGCGCGCGCCGCTGGTCGTCGGGGCCGCCGGTTTCTCTCCCTTTGGCGGCGGGCCGAACGGAATGGCGCCGAGTGCCGCCTTGGGGTTGCCTGTGCACACGGCGGTGCGCGAGGAGATCATCTCGTCGCCTGTGCGCGGTGCCGCCAGCGATGCGCCATGGTCGAGCACCCATTTCCAGTCGGGCTTCTTGGCGCGCGGCTTTTCCAGATTCTGCCAGACGGTGGTGTAATAGCCGACAGCGCCGCCGGGAAATTGCGAGGCCCCGGTCGAGGCGCCGGTGCGCCCGTCGCACGCCATGAACAGCTTTTGCGGCTGCCATTTCACCGCTTGTGCCGGATCGGCGCGGCCCTTGAGCCAGGCCTGTGCGAGCACCGGCTTGGGCACGAACATCAGCGCATCGTCCGATGCCGTTTCGCGGAACGCCGTCCACTGGCCCTTGTCCTGCGCCAGACGGGCAAAGGCGATCTCGGAGACGAGCACCGCGCTCGAATTGGCATAGGATTGCCCCGGAGGCCCTGGCGGCGGCCCGCGCCGGTCGTCGCGCGGCGGCGGCCCGGACTGGGCATGCGCGATCGGGGTGCAGAGGGTGAGCAGCGCGAGGCTCGCGGCGGCCAAGCGCATCACAGCCCCTCCGGATCGCTCAGCCCTGCGCGGCGGTGCGCGGCGACGAGCGTATTGCGCAGCAGGCAGGCGATGGTCATCGGTCCGACACCGCCGGGCACCGGGGTGATCGCGCCGGCCACGGCAGCGCATTCGTCATAGGCGCAGTCGCCGACCAGCTTGGTCTTGCCGGGCTCGCTACCCGGAACCCGATTGATGCCGACATCGATGACGGTCGCGCCCGGCTTGATCCATTCGCCGCGGACCATCTCTGCGCGGCCCACGGCAGCGACGACGATATCGGCGAGCCGCACGATGGCGGGCAGGTCCTTCGTCCGGCTGTGCGCGATGGTCACGGTGCAGCTTTGCTGCAGCAGCAGTTGCGCCATCGGCTTGCCCACGATGTTCGACCGCCCGATCACCACCGCGTGCAGCCCGGACAGGTCGCCCAGCACATCCTGCAGCAGCATCAGCGAGCCGAGCGGCGTGCAGGGCACCAGCGCCTCTTCGCCCACCGCGAGCCGCCCTGCGTTGACGACATGAAAGCCATCGACATCCTTGGCGGGATCGATCGCCGCCAGCACCGCCTTGTCGTCGATATGGCCCGGCAGCGGCAGCTGGACGAGAATGCCGTCCACGCTGTTATCGGCGTTCAGCGCGGCGACCAGGTCTAGCAGGTCCTGCTGGCTGGTTTCGGCGGGCAGGCGATGCTCGAAGCTTTGCATTCCGGCCTCGAGCGTCGCCTTGTGCTTGGAGCGCACATAGACCTGGCTCGCCGGGTCTTCGCCTACCAGAACCACGGCCAGGCCGGGCGCTCGGCCCGCCTGTGCCACAAAGCTGGGGACACGCGCGGCAAGACGCGCGCGCAAACCGGCCGCAAAGGCCTTGCCATCGATGATTTTGGCGCTGATCCGGGCTGTCATGCCCTCGGCCCTAGCGGCAAACGGCCTGCAATGCCACAGCCGAGCGCGGAAATGTGCGCTTTAGGCGAACTGTTCCCAGAGCCTGGGGATGATCGAATTGCGCAGGATCATCACGATCAGGATCACCACCATCGGCGCCAGATCGATCATGCCGAGATCGGGCATGATCTTGCGCACCGGGCGATAGAGCGGCTCGGTGATCCGATGCAGCGATTCGACCAGTTGGCGGACCAGATCGTTCTGCATGCTGACGACGTTGAACGCGATCAGCCAGGACAGCACGATCTGGATGATGATGAACCAGGTCACCACCTGCAGGATGATATCCAGGATTTCGAGCACGATCTGCATGGGTCTCTCGCTATGGGCTTGTCGGAGATCTTGGGCCGGATATCTAGGACGATCCGGGGTGTATTACAAGACTAAAACGGTTACGCGCGGATCAGCGTGCCGGCCCCGCGCGAGGTGAAGATTTCGAGCAGCATCGCATGCGGCACGCGGCCGTCGAGCACCACCGCCGCATCGACTCCCTGTTCGACCGCATGGACGCAGGTCTCCAGCTTGGGGATCATGCCGCCGGTGATCGTGCCATCGGCGCGCAGCGCGGCAATGTCCTGCGGCGTGAGATCGGTGAGCAGCTGCTTGGCCTTGTCGAGCACGCCCGCGACATCGGTGAGCAGGAACAGCCGCGAGGCGCCGAGCGCCGCCGCGACCGCGCCTGCCATGGTGTCGGCGTTGATATTGTAGGTCTGGCCGTCCGGGCCCACGCCGATCGGCGAGACCACGGGAATCATGCCCGCATCCGATATGGTCTTGAGCACCGTGCAGTCGATCGCTTCGGGCTCGCCGACGAAACCGAGGTCGATCGCGCGTTCGATATTGCTGTCGGGGTCGCGCATCGTGCGCTCGACCTTGGAAGCGCGGACGAACCCGGCGTCCTTGCCGCTGATGCCGATCGCCTTGCCGCCGGCGGCCGCGATCCAGGTCACCAGTTCCTTGTTGATCGCGCCCAGCACCATCTCGGCGACATTGGCAGTCTCGCTGTCGGTGACGCGCAGCCCGTCGATGAATTCGGACACCACGCCCAGCCGCTTGAGCATCGCGCCGATCTGCGGGCCGCCGCCGTGCACGACCACGGGGTTGATGCCCACCGCCTTCAAGAGCACGATGTCCTCAGCAAAGTCGCGCGCCAGCTCGGGATCGCCCATCGCATGGCCGCCATATTTGACGACGAAGCTCTTGCCGGCATAGCGCTGCATGAAGGGCAGCGCCTCGGTCAGCGTCTCTGCCTTGGCGAGCAGCGCGGGATCGTGAATGGTATCGCTCATGCGTCGAGCCTTTTGCCCAGCCGGACGAAGAACACAATCAGGAACGGCACCAGCGCGACCGAAAGCGCGACCTTGGCGACCATCTGGCCGACCAGCAGCTGGCCGATCGGGAACACGCCGTAAAAGGCGATGGTGACAAAGATCAGCGTATCGACGATCTGCGAGAGCGCCGAGGCGATCACCCCGCGCACTGCGAGGAACCGGCCCGGCATGTTCTGCAGCTTGGAAAAGATATAGACGTTGAGAAACTGCGAGACGCCATAGGCGCACACCCCTGCGGCCCAGATCCGCCCCGTCGCGCCCAGGATCAGCTGGATGGCCTTGGCGTTCTCTTCCGCCATGTCGGGTGAGGGCGGCAGCGACCAGACGATCCACGACAGCAGCATCGAGAAGAGCAGCGGCACGAAGCCGAACTTCACCAGGCTGTTCGCCGTATCGCGCCCGTGCAGTTCGGCGATCGCGCTCGACACCACGACCAGCAGCAGAAAGGCGAAGATGCCCGCCTCGACCGCCAGCGGGCCGATCGCCACCTGCTTGTTGCCGAGCACGCCCGCCAGGCACACCATGCCGCCATAAAAGACGGAGAGCACGAACAGCGAGCGGGGAATGCCGGGCGTTCCGGCAGGAGGAGAGGTCGTCATGGGCCTTGCGGTAACGGCTTTTTGGGCCGGGGGGAAGAGGCGGTCTTGCGCCGCCGAGGTCGCTGCTTCACAATCGCCGCATGGCAGACTTTTCCGATGCGCTCAGCGAAAAACACCGCGCCTTCATCGCGCGCCAGCCGATCTTCTTCGTCGCGACCGCGGCCGATGGGGCGCGGATCAACCTGAGCCCCAAGGGCTATGATGCGTTTCGCGTGCTCGGCGACAAGCGCGTCGCCTATCTCGACCTCGGCGGATCGGGCAACGAGACGCACGCGCATCTGGTCGCCGATGGCCGCATCACCATCATGTTCTGCGCGTTCGAGAATCCGGCGCTGATCCTGCGTATCTATGGGCGCGGCCGCCCGGTGCTGCCGCAGGATGCGGAGTGGGACGCGCTTGCCGCGCATTTCACCCTGATGCCCGGAACCCGGCAGATTTTCGACATCAGCGTCGATAGCGTGCAGACCAGCTGCGGCTGGGGCGTGCCGGTCATGCAGATGGAACGCGAGCGCGAGACGCTGAAGAAGGCGCACCGGCAGATGGAGCCCGAGGCCTGGCTCGCCAGGACCGCGGGGCGCACCCGCTCGATCGACGGACTGCCGACCACGCCGACCACGCGCTATTTCACCGATGCCCCGGAATTGACCGAACGGGCGGCGGATCGGGCGTGAGTCTCAAGGCGATTGCCGAATATAGCGACCGGATCGAGGCGGAGATGGCGCGGCTGACGCTCGCCGCCGAGGGGATCGACGCGCATGTCTTCGATGGCGGCATGGCAGGCCTTGGCCTGGGCTTCATGACGCCCGCGCGCCTGATGGTGCTGCCCGAGGATGCCGCCGAGGCGCGCATCGTGCTCGAAAAGCACGGCCAGGCCTGATCTTTGCACCAAAGCCCGATTGCATGGGCCCGCCGGTTTTGATAATCGCGCAGCCATGATCACACCGCCCGAAACCGTCCGCACCACCTCTGCCCGTGTCGCCTGCGATGGTGCCAGCGATATTCGCGGTGGCGCAGCGCTGGGTCATCCGCGGGTCTGGCTACAGATCGACGAAAAGGGTTATGTCGAATGCGGCTATTGCGACCGCCGCTTCGTGCTGATCGGCGGCCCGGCGGACGCGCAGGAAGCCGCCTGATTCGCCAAGGCGCTCCGGCGTCCCGCGAATTTCCTTGCTATTTCGCGGGCTTTCCACCATATGCCGCTCCAAGCAGCGCGCCTTGGCACGGGAATCCTTCCCAATGCCCCTTATGAACCGGCAGCGTGAACTTCGTTCCAGTCCCGCCCCAAGGGCAGGCTGGCGATAGGCCGGGTCCTGAAACCCCGCTGCTTATATTCCCGAACATCCCAATTCACGCGGGGCGTTTTCCTGAAGTTTCCGGAACCTTCCGGCGGCTTCTGAACCCCGCAATGCGCGCGCCGCCCGATAGGGGCGAGGTTCGCGCGTTGCTCTTGTTGAAGAGTAAATATGTCCTATTTTCATGAACTTGGCCTAGCCGATCCGATCCTTCGTGCGCTCGATTCGAAGGGCTATGATACGCCCACGCCGATCCAGCGCGATGCCATCCCGGCCTTGCTCGAAGGCCGCGACCTGCTGGGCATCGCCCAGACCGGTACCGGCAAGACCGCAGCCTTCTCGCTGCCCTCGCTGCATCACCTGGCCAAGGAGGCCAAGGGCCGCAGCCATCGCGGTGTCCGCATGCTGGTCCTGTCGCCGACGCGCGAACTCGCGGCGCAGATTGCAGAGAACATGCGCGTCTATGCCCGCTATCTCAACCTCTCGGTCAATTGCGTTTTCGGCGGCGTGCCAATCAACCAGCAGAAGCGCAAGCTTCAGGCCGGCACCGACGTGCTCGTCGCGACGCCGGGCCGCCTGCTCGACCTGATCGAGCAGCGCGCGATCACGCTCGAGAATGTCGAGATCTTCGTGCTCGACGAGGCCGACCAGATGATGGATCTCGGGTTCATCGTGCCCCTGAAGCGCATCGCATCGATGCTGCCCAAGCAGCGCCAGAGCCTGTTCTTCTCCGCGACCATGCCCAAGGCGATTGCCGAACTGGGCGCGCGCTTCCTCAACAACCCCGTGCGGGTCGAGGTCGCGCCGCAATCGACCACCGCCGAGCGGGTCGAGCAGTACGTGACCTTTGTCAGCCAGAGCGAGAAGCAAGCGCTGCTGACGCTGAAGCTGCGCGAGATCAAGCCCGAGCGCGCGCTCGTCTTCACCCGCACCAAGCATGGCGCGGACAAGGTGGTGCGCGTGCTGGCGGGGGCGGGCATCCGGTCTGCCGCGATCCATGGCAACAAGAGCCAGTCGCAGCGCACCGCCGCGCTCGCTGCGTTCAAGGATGGTGAGATCAAGGTGCTGATCGCGACCGATATCGCCGCGCGCGGGATCGACATTAACGGCGTCAGCCATGTGTTCAACTATGACCTGCCCAATGTGCCCGAGCAGTACGTCCACCGCATCGGTCGTACCGCGCGCAATGGTGCCGACGGCATCGCGATCGCGTTCGTTAGCAATGACGAGCGGCCGCTGCTCAAGGACATCGAGAAGCTGACCAAGGTCAAGCCGGTGCCGATGCCGTTGCCCAAGGGCTTTACCGAGGCCGCAGCCCAGCTGCCGCCCCCGGCCAAGGCGCCCGAGCGCCCGGCCCAGGGTCGCGGCGGCGAGCGCGGCGCGTCCGGCGGTCGCAACTATGGTCCCAAGCGCGATGGCGAGGGCGGCAATCGCCGCCGGCGTCGTCCCGGTGGCGGTGGCGGTCGTTCGGGTGGCGGTGGCCGTCCCGGCGGCGGTGGCGGCGGTGCCCGTGTCGGCGCGCACAAGGACAGCGTGAAGCGCGTGGGTTGATCTTAAATCCTCCCCGAGACAAGCTCGGGGAGGATTTTTATGTGGCACTCGGCCGGAACAGCATCGCATCGCCGTTCATGCAATAGCGCAGGCCCGTAGGCTTCGGCCCGTCCTCGAACACATGGCCGAGATGCCCGCCGCACCGCCTGCAGTGCACTTCGGTGCGCGGATAGCCGAGCAGCGTGTCGGTGCTGGTGCCCACAGCTCTGGGCAGCGGCGCGTAGAAGCTCGGCCAGCCGGTGCCGCTTTCATATTTGGTCTTGGAGGAAAACAGCGGCAGCTGGCATCCGGCGCACAGGAAGGTGCCGGCGCGCTTTTCCTTGTTCAGCGGGCTGGAAAAGGGCCGTTCGGTCCCTTCCTGGCGAAGCACATAATATTGATCCGCTGTCAGCTGCTGCTTCCACTGCGCATCGGTCTTGGTGATCTCGAACTTGCCCTTGGCGCGCGCGGTGGCAGCGCCGAAGGAGAAGTTCGCAAGACCGAACAGCCCGAGGCCAGCGGCCCCGAGCAGTCCGGCGTTCAGAAATTCGCGTCGTAGCATCGTCACGTCCCCGTGTCATCGTCCGGCCCGTTACGCCGGTCAGGATGCCATAGTTACGCGCGCGCCGCCAACGCGGCTTCAATATTTGCTTAAGGACACCTGCATCGAGCGATAGCCGTGCACGAAGCATGCGCGCACGCGCACCGGCTCCTCGAGCACGTTCACCCGCATCCGGCGCTTGGCCATTTCCTCGAGCAGGATGGCGATTTGCAGCTCGGCAAGGCGCGCGCCGACGCAGCGGTGAATGCCATAGCCGAACGCGAGGTGTCGCCGCGCATTCTCGCGATCGACGATGATCTTGTCGGCATCCTCGAACACGCTCTCGTCGCGATTGCCCGAAATGTACCACAAGGCGAGCTTGTCGCCCTTCTTGATGGTCTTGCCGAACAGGTCGTAATCCTCGAGCGCGGTGCGGCGCATATGCGCGAGCGGGGTCTGCCAGCGGATGATTTCCTGCACCGCATTGGGGATCAGTTCGGGATTCTGCTCGAGCTTCTCGCGCTGGTCGGGGAATTGCTGCAGGCCATAGACCAGCCCCGACATCGAATTGCGCGTCGTGTCGTTACCGCCGACGATCAGCAGGATGAGGTTCCCCATGAACTCGAACTCGTCCATCTCGCTCATCGCGTCCGAATGGATCATCATCGAGATGAGGTCGGGCGTGGGCTCGGCGTTGATCTTGGCATCCCACAGGTTCTTGAAATAGGCGCCCATCTCGTAAAGGTGCTTGAGCCGCTCCTGGCGCAGCTCCTCACTATGGACGAGCTCGATATCGCCCGCCCAGTCGGACCATTCGGTGAGCTTGCGGCGGTCCTCCCAGGGAAAGTCGAACAGGATCGCGAGCATCTGCGTGGTCAGCTCGATCGAGACCTTGTCGACCCAGTCGAACGGCTGGTCCCAGGGCAGGCCGTCGAGAATCTCGGCGGTGCGGCGGCGGATGTCGTCCGACATGCGCTTCATCTCGGTCGGGGTGAAGGCGGGCGCGACGGTTCGGCGCTGGCCGGTATGCTTGGGCCGGTCCATCGCGATGAACATCGGCATCACCAGCTCGGTGCCGTCATCGATCCGGTCGGCCAGCGTGATGCCGCCATGTTCGTAGGACGAGGAGAAGATCTCGGGCAGGGCCTCGACATGCTGGATCGCCTTGTGGCTGGTGACGTTCCAGAAATTGCCGAACATGCCGTTTTCGGTCCAGTGGATCGGATCGAGCTCGCGCATCTGGCGGAACGGCTCCTGCCAGCGGTCTTCGACATACCAGCTGGCATCGCTCATGTCGTAATTCAGCGCGGCGCCGGGTTCTTTCAAAACGGTGGCCATGGCTCTCTCCTTCGATGCAACCCGGCCCGACAGGGTCCGGTGCAATGTCGTCCGGGACCGGGGCTTGCGAAGTCCCCGCAGGTGCCGCGTTCTCGCGGTCTGTCGGACGGAAGGTCTCACCTTGCTGACAGCTTTGTCAATAGGGTTTCGATCTGAAACCGATAAGGCGCCGCGAGCCAGCGGCAAGGCCTTGGCGACGAACGCAAAAAAACGGCCGGGATGTTGCCATCCCGGCCTTGAGTTGTCAGTTCGCAGGAGGAACCTCTGGAGGTCTGCGCCGGGTGCTAGCTGTTCCCGCCGCAGACCAAACTCGTGAAATCAGTAGTTATAGGCGCGCTCTCCATGTTCGGAGATGTCGAGCCCGGCCTGCTCGACCTCTTCGGAGGGACGCAGACCGATGGTGAACTTGAGTGCGTAGAAGAGCACGGCGGAGACCAGGCCCGACCAGAGGATGGTGATGCCCACCGCCTTGATCTGGGTGATGACCTGTGCGGCCATGTCATATTCGCCCACGCCTGCCGGGAAGACGGTGTAGTCGAAGAAGCCCTGGCCACCGAGCGCCGGGTCGGCGACGATGCCGGTGCCGATCGCGCCGATGATGCCGCCGACACAGTGCACGCCGAACACATCGAGCGAGTCGTCATAGCCGAGCTTGTTCTTCACCGTGGTGACGAAGAAGAAGCAGACGATCGAAGCCGCGAAGCCGAGCAGGATCGAGGTCATCGGCGCGGCCAGACCCGAAGCCGGGGTGATGGCGACGAGGCCTGCAACCGCACCGGTGGCAGCGCCCAGCAACGAGGGCTTTTTGTGGACGATCTGTTCGATCACGGCCCAGGCGACGGTGGCGGCGGCAGTGGCGACGAAGGTGTTGATGAAGGCGACGGCGGTGACGCCATTGGCTTCCAGATTGGAGCCGGCGTTGAAGCCGAACCAGCCCACCCACAGCAGCGAGGCACCGATCATGGTCATCACCAGCGAATGCGGCGGCATGTTCTCGGTGCGGTAGCCCAGGCGCTTGCCGATCACGAGGCAGCCGACGAGCCCTGCGATACCGGCATTGATGTGCACCACGGTGCCACCGGCGAAGTCGAGCGCACCCATGCCCCAGAGCAGACCGGTGTCGGTCGGCGCGTCAGGCAGGAAGTCCGGTCCAGCCCAGTACCACACCATGTGCGCGACCGGGAAATAGGCGAGCGTCAGCCACAGCACCGTGAAGATGATCAGCGGGGTGAACTTCACGCGCTCGGCAAAGGCCCCGACGATCAGCGCCGGCGTGATGCATGCGAAGGTCATCTGGAACACCACGAAGGCCAGCTCGGGAATATAGACGTTGTTCGAGAAGGTCGCGGCAAAGGTGGTGCCGTCGACGCCCGCCAGGAACGCCTTGGACAGGCCGCCGATATAGGGCGATCCGCTGGTGAAGGCGAGGCTGTAGCCCCAGCTGACCCAGACGAGCGCGGCGACCGACACGATGGTCAGCACCTGCATCAGCACCGAAAGCATGTTCTTGGTGCGCACCAGGCCGCCATAGAACAGCGCGAGGCCGGGGATCGACATCATCAGCACCAGCACCGCCGAAACGAGCATCCAGGTGGTGTCGCCCTTGTCGACCATGCCCGCCATCTGCTCGGCGGTCGGGGCCTTGATCGGGCCTTCGGCCACGGCGGTGACGGCCTCTTCGACCACTTCTGCAGCCGGGGCGGCGGTCGCAGCCCAGGCCTGGGCTGCGGTGAATACGCTAAGCGCTGTCGTTCCGACCACAGCGCCAATCTTGTGCAAAGGTTTCATCATTCCCCTTTCCCCTTACAGTGCCGTGTCGCCGGTCTCGCCGGTGCGGATGCGCGTCGCTGCCGCCAGGTCGAAAACGAAGATCTTGCCGTCACCGATGGAATCCGTGTTGGCGGCTGCCTGAATGGTTTCGACCACCTGCGGCGCGATATCGTCGCTGACCGCGATCTCCAGCTTCAGCTTGGGGACCATGTTGGTGGTATATTCGGCACCGCGATAAATTTCGGTCTGGCCCTTCTGGCGGCCGAAGCCCTTGACTTCGGTCACGGTCATGCCCGCGACGCCCAGGCTGGTAAGGGCTTCGCGCACCTCGTCGAGCCGGAAGGGTTTGATAATGGCAATGATGAATTTCATTACGCCCCCATTGGTTATTTTATTGCGGGGTTGGCCCCGTCACCGCAGCAAAGCTACGCAAGCCACGTGCCAAATGCTGGAATCGGGCGATTCCTAATGAATCGCTAACCGCGCGGCAGGCTGGCGCGCTCAAAATTTGTGCACATGCGAAGTGGTGCGTAAAATTTAGGCAGCATTTGTGCTGCACCTGCACACATCACGGGCAGGTGCACCTTTCCCTTTGCGCTCGGTTGCCCGTGCGGCTAATCCGCTTTTCGTGACGGAAGCTGCCATATCGATCGACAATCTGCGCAAGCTCTATGCGGGTGCAGGCAAGGCCCCCGACAAGCTGGCGCTCGACGGCGTCAGCTTCGATGTCCCGCGCGGACAGATTTTCGGCCTGCTCGGCCCCAATGGCGCGGGCAAATCGACACTGATCAACATCCTGTCGGGCATGGTGCGCAAGACCTCCGGGTCGGCGCGCATCTGGGGCTTCGACATCGATGCCGATCCGCGCAACGCCAAGGCCTCGATCGGCATCGTGCCGCAGGAAATCGTGTTCGATCCCTTCTTCACCCCCGCCGAGGCGCTCGAGCTGCAGGCCGGATTGTTCGGCGTGCCCAAGCATCAGCGGCGCACCGCCGAGCTGCTGCGCGCGGTGCGGCTGGAGGACAAGGCCAATGCCTATGCCCGCACGCTCTCCGGCGGGATGAAGCGGCGGCTGCTCGTGGCCAAAGCCATGGTGCACTCACCGCCGATCCTGGTGCTCGACGAGCCGACGGCGGGCGTCGATATCGATCTGCGCCAGCAGCTCTGGGATTATGTGCGCGAACTCAACCGCGCCGGGGTCACTATCGTGCTGACCACGCACTATCTCGAGGAAGCCGAGGAATTGTGCGATCGCATCGCGATCATCAACCATGGCAAATTGATTGCAAACAAGCCGACGGCCGAGCTGGTCGGCATGGCGCGCGAGAAGCTGATCGTGCTGACGCTCGACCAGGATGTGGTCGCGCTGCCCTCCGATCCTGATTTCGACAAGGTCAGCAAGCTCACCGACCGGGTGATCGAAATCGGCTATAGCAAGGACCGGCTCAATGCCGGCCAGGTGATGACCCGCGTGCGCGCCGCCGGATACGATATTGTCGATGTCTCGACCCGCGAGCCGGACCTGGAAGACGTGTTCCTCAACCTCACCAAGGCGGCGGCCTAGGCCATGGCGGGGGGCAGGCAGCATGATGTCCTGATCATCGGATCGGGCGCGGCGGGGCTCACCGCGGCGCTCAGCCTTGCGCGGCACTGCCGGGTGCTGGTGCTCGCCAAGGGTGACATTTCGGGCGGATCGACCGCCTGGGCACAGGGTGGCATCGCGGCGGTGCTCGAGGAAGGCGACACGTTCGAAAGCCATATCGAGGACACGATGGTCGCGGGTGCCGGGCTCAACCGGCGCGAGACGGTCGAGTTCGTGGTCGAGAACGCTCCGGCAGCGATCCAGCATCTGGTCGATCTCGGCGTACCGTTCAACCGCAACGGCGGCAGCGGCGACCATGCCGACGACCTGCACCTCACGCGTGAGGGCGGGCACAGCCATAGGCGCATCGTGCATGTCGACGATGCCACCGGCTGGGCGGTACAGCAGGCGCTCGAACGCGCGGCGCTCGCCAACCCGAACATCACATTGCTGCCCGACATGGTCGCGATCGACCTGATCGCCGACCGGCACCGCGTCTCGCCTGCGGGCGACAAGCGGATCTGGGGGGCCTATGCGCTCAACCGCGCGACCGGCCATGTCGAGGCGCTGACCGCGCGCGCGACGCTGCTGGCGAGCGGCGGGGCGGGGCGCACCTATCTGTTCTCGACCGCGCCCAGGGGTGCCACCGGCGACGGCATTGCGATGGCCTGGCGCGCGGGCGCGCGCGTCTCGAACATGGAGTTCATGCAGTTCCACCCGACCTGCCTCTACAATCTCGACGTCAAGAACTTCCTGATCACCGAGGCGGTGCGCGGCGAGGGCGGGCACCTGCTGATCCCCGAAACCGGCTATCGCTTCATGGGCGATTTCGACGAGCGGCTCGAACTCGCCCCGCGCGATGTCGTCGCGCGCGCGATCGACCATGAGATCAAGCGGCTGGGGCTCGACTATGTGCACCTGGACATCAGCCATCAGCCGCCCGAATTCGTGAAGGGCCATTTCCCGACGATCTACGACAAGCTGCTGGGCCTCGGCATCGACATCACCCGCGATCCGATCCCTGTGGTGCCCGCGCAGCATTATACCTGCGGCGGCGTGCTGATCGATCTCAACGGCCGCACCGACCTGCCGGGGCTCTATGCCGCGGGCGAGGTCAGCCAGTCGGGGCTGCATGGCGCGAACCGGCTCGCGTCCAACAGCCTGCTCGAATGCTTCGTCTTCGGCGATGCGGCGGCGAAGGACATTATCGAACATTGGGACGAGCTCGGCCCGCCGCCCGCCATCCTGCCCTGGGACGAAAGCCGCGTCACCGATTCGGACGAGGAGGTCGTCGTCCAGCACAATTGGCGCGAGATCCGCCGCTTCATGTGGGACTATGTCGGCATCGTGCGCACCACCAAGCGGCTGGAGCGGGCGCGGCATCGCATCGAACTGCTGCGCAGCGAGGTCGAGGAATATTACGGCAATTTCCGCGTCACTCCCGATCTGGTCGAGCTGCGCAACCTGATCGAGGTCGCCGACCTGATCGTCCGCTCGGCGCTCGAACGCAAGGAAAGCCGGGGGCTGCACTATAACAGCGATTATCCCGACCTGCTGCCGGTGGCGGAAGACACGGTGCTGGTTCCCTGAACCCAAAGCCCTCCCCCTTGATGGGGGAGGAGAGAGTGCTGCTATCGCGCCATAGCGAGGGAAAGGCACTGCTCATCGCGCCCAACGCCGGGTTCGCCGCAAAAGCGGCCCGGCATGCGGAACCCGTGGCTAGACCGCTTCAGCGCGGATACATCTGTCAGTCCGCATGGTCGCCAACCCGAAGATGCTGCTAGAAAGCCCTGCATGGTCGCCCGTCCGCTGGTCCTGATCCTCGCCACCGCTGCCTTGTCGGCATGCGTATCGACGCCGAAACAGGTTGCGCAGCCGCGCCCCGCGCCGCCTGCGCCCGCGCGCGTTCAGCCGGTGCCGCCGCCACTCGCGCCGCGCGCCGCCAATGTCGTGCCGCAGGGGCTGCGCGACGAACTGCAGGAGCTCTGGCGCACCTTTCCCGGCAAGACCGGCATCGCGGTGCGCCGCATCGATGGCGACTGGGTGGTGGGCCAGCGCGGCGGCGAGCTGTTCCCGCAGCAGAGCGTCTCGAAGCTCTGGGTAACGATGACCGTCCTGGAAAAGGTCGATCGCGGTGAACTGACGCTCGATCAGCAGGTGACGATCACACCCGATGACCTGACCCTGTTTCACCAGCCCCTTGCGGCACGCGTGTCGCGCGAGGGCGTGGTGCGCGAAACGGTGCGCTCGCTGATCAACGAGGCGCTCACCGCCAGCGACAACAGCGCCAATGATGCGCTGCTGCGTACCGCCGGGGGTCCGGCTGCGGTGCAGGATTTCCTCCGCCGCAAGGGCCTTGCCAACATCCGCTTCGGTCCTGGCGAGCGCCTGCTGCAGAGCTCGATCGCCGGCGTCGAATGGCGGCAGGAACTCTCGGCCGGGCGTGCCTTCCAGGCGGCGCGCGAGCGCGTCCCGCTCGACCGGCGGCGCAATCTGCTGTCGGCCTATGTCGCCGATCCGATCGACGGGGCCAGCCCCGAAGGCATTGTCGATGCGCTCGCGCGGCTGGCACGCGGCGAGTTGCTCTCGCAGAGCTCCACGCGGCTGATGCTCGACACGCTTGGCCGTACACGCAGCGGACCCAATCGGCTGAAAGCGGGGGTTCCTGCGGGCTGGCAGTTCCTCCACAAGACCGGGACCGGGCAGGATCTGCCTCCGGTGTCGACCGGCTATAACGATGTCGGCATCATGACCGCGCCTGATGGGACCCGCTATGCCGTAGCGGTCATGCTCGCCGAGACCACGGCGAGCATCCCGGCGCGCATGCAGCTGATGCAGGCGGTGTCGCGCGCGGTGGGGCGCTGGCACCAGCGCTGATCGGCGCGCGGTAATCAGCGCTACCGCTTCACGAAACATTGTGTTATCCGAAGGGCGGGAGACATTTGTTTCGTTCGCCGCATCCGGCATCTGCGATTTGGGAATCGCGATAGACCGGGACGGCAGGAGAGCTGCGAACTCATGTCGTTCCCCCATCCCACCTGCCTGTCCAGGCCCGTCCTCTGACCGCCCCCCAGATGGTGGCATCGCCTGCCGTTCCGCCGCGCGCCAACCCGCTGACCGATTCGGCCAGCTGGACCGCCATGCGCAACGCGTGCATCGCCGATCCGGGCGGCTTTCATGGCGACCAGGCGCGATCGTCGATCTGCTGGTATCTGCCCGACCTCCAGGCCTGGGGCTATTTCGACCGCGATGCCGGTGCATGGACCGGCTGGGACGCGACCACGGGCGCGCCGCTGAGTCTCGACCTGCCGGCCGACTATAACCCTTGGGAGCGCGGGCTCAATGCCGACAACCCGCCCAACTGGCGTTGGTTCGAGGGCGCGTTCACCAATAGCGGCTTCAACGAGGTCGACCGACACGTGCTCGCCGGGCACGGCGCGGAAACCGCGCTGATCTTCGAGGGCGACCGCTGGAACATGTCCAGCGACAACGGGCGCGGCGGACCGGTCGACTGCTATCCCGTGTCGCGCAAGCAATTGATGCTGGAGGCGGCGAAATGCTCGCTGGCGCTGGCCGGTCTGGGCCTGAAGGCGGGCGACCGCATCGCGCTCAACATGCCGTCCATCCCGGCGCAGATCTACTGGACCGAAGGCGCCAAGCGCGCAGGGATCATCTACACGCCGGTGTTCGGCGGGTTCAGCGACAAGACCCTGTCCGATCGCATCGCCGATGCAGGGGCGCGCATCGTCATCACCGCCGATGGCAGCTATCGCAACGCCCAGATGGTGCCGTTCAAGACGAGCTATACCGACCCTGCGCTCGACAATTTCATCGGCGTGGGCACCGCGATGGATCTGCTCGCCGGCGCGCTGAACGATCCCGCGAACGAGGCCGATGACAAGGTGCGCGGCGCGATTACCGATGCGGTGACCGAATTGCTCGGCGGCGAGGTCACGGTCGAACGCTCGGACGTGATGCGCGGCGTCGGCCGTGCGCTCGACGATCTGGCGCAGGGCTCGGCGCTCAATGCCGCCCAGTCGGCGAACCTGCGCATGGCGATCGCGTCTGCCCTGGTCGATTCGCCGCCGCGCGTCGAGGCGGTGGTGGTGGTGCGCCATACCGCGCAGCCCGACCTGGTGTGGAACGCGCAGCGCGACCACTGGAGCCATGACCTGACTGCAGCCGCGCTCGGGCAGATACTGGACGCCGCGCGCGCGCTCGGGCTCGATGTCGCCGATGAGGCGGCTTTGCTCGCGCTGCCCGATGCCGATTTCGTCCGCGCGATCTGGGCGGTGTCGAAGCCGCTGCCGGTCGATGCCGAATATCCCAATTTCATCATTTATACCTCGGGTTCGACCGGAAAGCCCAAGGGCGTCGTGCATGTGCATGGCGGCTATTGCGCCGGTGTCGCCGCGACCATGCCGGTGGCGTTCGATGCCGCGCCCGGCGATGTCATGTTCGTCGTCGCCGATCCGGGCTGGATCACCGGGCAGAGCTATCTGATCGCAGGATCGCTGCTGTGCCGGGTGACGACGATCATCACCGAAGGCTCGCCCGTCTTCCCGCATGCGGGTCGCTTCGCCTCGATCATCGAGCGGCACAAGGTGCAGATCTTCAAGGCGGGCGTCACCTTCCTGAAGAGCGTGATGCAGGACCCGGAGAATCTGAAGGACATCCAGGCGTACGACATGTCCTCGCTCAAGGTCGCGACCTTCTGCGCGGAGCCGACCTCGCCCTCGGTCCAGGCCTTCGCGATGGAGCATGTCACCCCCTGGTATATCAACAGCTACTGGGCGACCGAGCATGGCGGCATCGCCTGGACGCATTTCTACGGCAATGGCGATTTCCCGCTGCGTCCCGACGCGCACACCTATCCGCTGCCCTGGATCGTCGGCGATGTCTGGGTCGAAGACCCCGACGCGCCCGATCTCGAATTCGGGCTGGAACGCGAGGAGCCGGGCGGCGTCGCCTGGCGGCGCGCGAAAAATGGCGAGAAGGGCGAGATCGTCATCGCGCTCCCCTATCCCTATCTCACCCGCACCATCTGGGGCGATGCCGAGCAGTTTGCTCTCGAAGAGGTCGCGGGCGGCATCCGCGTCAACCCGCTCTGGCGCGGGGATGCCGCCCGTTACGCCAGCACCTATTGGGGCCGGTGGAAGGGCACCTGGGCTTATACCCAGGGCGATTTCGCGATCCGCCACGAGGATGGCTCGTTCTCGCTGCATGGCCGGTCGGACGATGTGATCAACGTCTCGGGTCACCGCATCGGCACCGAGGAGATCGAGGGCGCGATCCTGCGCGACAAGACGCTCGATCCGGGATCGCCGGTGGGCAATGTGCTGGTCGTGGGCGCGCCGCACCGCGAGAAGGGGGCGACGCCGATCGCGTTCGTCACCACGATTGCCGGGCGCAGGCTCACCCAGGACGACCGCCGCCGCCTCACCGACCTAGTCCGCACCGAAAAGGGCGCGGTCGCGGTGCCGCAGGATTTCCTTGAGGTCGCCGAATTTCCCGAGACGCGCTCGGGCAAGTACATGCGCCGCATGGTGCGCGCGATCGTCGAGGGCGGCGATATCGGCGACACCTCGACGCTGCGCAATCCCGAGAGCATCGATGCGCTCAAGGCCGCCGTCGCCGCCTGGCAGCGCAAGCAGCAGCTCGCCGAGGATCAGGCGCTGTTCGAGCGCTATCGCTATTTCCTCATCCAGTACAACGATCTGGGCGACGGCCGGCGTGTGGCGACGGTCACCGTCACCAACCCCCCGGTCAATGCGCTCAACGAACGCGCGATCGACGAGCTGGTCATCGTGGTCGAGCATCTCGCGCGCAAGGACGATGTGATCGCGGTGGTGTTTACAGGCCAGGGCACCGCCTCGTTTGTCGCAGGCGCGGACATCCGCCAGATGCTCGAAGAGGTGAACAGCGTCGAGGAAGCCGGCGTGCTGCCCAACAATGCGCAGCTGGCCTTCGCGAAGATCGAGACGATGGGCAAGCCGTGCATCGCGGCGATCCAGGGCGTGGCGCTGGGCGGCGGGATGGAATTCGCGCTCGCCTGCCATTATCGCATTGCAGAGCCCGTGGCGCGCTTTGGCCAGCCCGAGATCAACCTCAGGCTGCTGCCCGGCTATGGCGGCACCCAGCGGCTGCCGCGCCTGCTCGCCGAACGCCGCGCTGCCGATGGCCTGCGCGATGCGCTCGACCTGATCCTGGGCGGCCGCGCGATCGGAGCGCAGGAAGCGCTCGAGCTGGGCGCGATCGAGCAGATCGCCGATGGCAGCGACGATGTGCTGAGCATGGCGCACGCGATGGTGCGCGATTATGCGCGGCACGGGGCCGAAAGCACGCTCGGCAAGGCCTTTGCCGACCGCAAGGCGATGACCAAACGCTGGGCCCATGCGGCGCATATCGATCTCGACGCGGTGCTCGAGGACGCGTTTCTCCAGCGCATCCTCAGGCAGCTCGACTGGGCCGGTCGCGGCGAGGCGGGCAGGCGCGCGCTCGATGCGGTGCGCACTGGCTGGACGCAAGGCATGGCCGCAGGGCTCAAGCGCGAGGGCGAGCATTTTGCCGAGGCGATCATCGATCCCGAAGGCGGCAAGACCGGTATCCGCCAGTTCATGGACAAGCAATCGCCGCCGCTGCCCGTCCGGCGCAACGGCGTGTGGATCGATGCGGAGCATGAGGCGAACAAGGCGGCGATGATCGCGAACGGCCAGCTGCTCCCCGTCGGCGCGCCCTTCTATCCCGGGGTCACCGCGATACCGGCCAAGCAGCTCGCCTTCGGCATCAGCCGCGACCCCGATACCGGCGCACCGCGCTTCGGCCCGCCAGCCAGCCATGAGCGCGAGCATATCGTCCCCGTGGTCACGCCCGAGCCCAACGAGGCGCTCGTGTACATGCTGACCAGCGAGGTCAATTTCAACGACATCTGGGCGCTCACCGGCATTCCCGTCTCCCCCTTCGACGCGCATGACGAGGACGTCCAGATTACAGGGTCAGGCGGGCTGGCGCTGGTCGCCTCATTGGGCAGCGAGGTGAAGGCCGAAGGGCGCTTGCGCGTCGGCGACCTGGTGGTCGTCTATTCGGGCACCTCGGACCTGTTGTCACCGCAAGCGGGCGACGACCCGATGTTCGCGGGCTTCGCGATCCAGGGCTACGAGACCAAGACCGGCAGCCATGCCCAGTTCCTCAACGTCCAGGGGCCGCAGCTGCACCGCGTGCCGCCCGACCTGACGCTCGAACAGGCAGGAAGCTATGTGCTCAATCTGGGCACGATCACCCGCTGCCTGTTCACCACGCTGCAGATCGTGCCGGGCAAGACGATCTTCGTCGAGGGATCGGCCACCGGCACCGGGCTTGATGCGCTGAAATCGAGCATCAAGTCGGGCCTCAAGGCGACGGGCATGGTCTCGAGTGACAGCCGCGCGGCCTTCGTCAGGGAACAGGGCGCGGTCGGTGCCTTGAACCGCAAGGACCCGCGCTTTGCCGGAGCCTTCACTGCCGTTCCTGACGATCCCGAGGCCGCAAAGGCCTGGGAGCGCGACGGCGAAGGCATTCTCGAGGAATATCGCCGCATGAACGGCGGCAGGCTCGCCGATTTCGTCGTCAGCCATGCTGGCGAAAGCGCCTTTCCGCGCAGCTTCCAGCTGCTCGAGGAGCATGGCACGCTCGCCTTTTACGGGGCATCCTCGGGCTATCATTTCAGCTTCATGGGCAAGCCTGGCAGCGCCGCACCGTCGGACATGCTGGCGCGTGCGCAACTGCGCGGCGGGGAATCGGTGCTGCTCTATTACGGCCCGGGCAGCCGCGATCTCGCCGATCCGCTGGGGCTGGAGATGATCGAGGCGGCGCGGCTGTACAAGGCGCGCACCGTGATCGTCACCACCACCGACGGCCAGCGCGAGTTCCTGCAGTCGCTGGGGCTCGAGGAATCGGTCGAGGGCATTATCAGCCTCGAAGGGCTGAAGCGCCGCGATGCCGAGTTCGTCTGGCCCGACAGCCTGCCACGCCTGCCCGATGCCCGCGCCGATATTGAGCGGTTCAAGGAAGGCGTGCGCCGCTACCAGCAGCACACGATGAAGCCCTTCGGCACGGCGGTCGGCAAGATCCTGGGATCGCCGGGCAATCCGCGCGGCGTGCCCGATCTGGTGATCGAGCGCGCGGGCCAGGATTCGCTCGGCGTGTCGACCTCGCTGGTCAAACCGTTCGGCGGCCGCGTGGTCTATGCCGAGGAGATGGCGGGCCGCCGCTACACCTTCTACGCGCCGCAGGTCTGGACCCGGCAGCGCCGCATCATCATGCCGACTGCCAACATCTTCGGCACGCACCTGTGCAACGCGCACGAGGTGACGGTGATGAACAATATGATCGCGGGCGGGCTGCTGAGCGTCACCGAGCCCTTGGTCGTCGACTGGGACGGCCTGCCCGAGGCGCATCAGGCGATGTGGGACAACCGGCATACCGGCGCGACCTATGTCGTCAACCACGCCCTGCCCGCGATGGGCCTGCGCAGCCGCGACGAGCTGCTCGAATATTGGGCCAGCACTTCCACCCTCCCCAGGGATTGACCGAACCACGATCGCCCTGGTCCGGCGTTGCAGGAGAGACAAGACATGACGGCAGGCAAGGGCAAGGGGGCCAAGGTGGACCCGGCGAGCGGCAAGGCGGCGACTGGGCGGCTGGCGGGCAAGGTGGCCTTGGTCACCGGGGCTGCGGGCAATCTGGGCGGCGCGATCATCCGCCGCTTCATCGCCGAGGGCGCGACCCTTGTGATGACCGGGCGCACGGCGGAGCGGCTGGCGGCGGCGAAACAGGCGCTGCTCGACGAGACCGGGGTGGAGGAAGCGCGCGTCTTCACCGTGATCCTCGACGGGGCCGATCCGGATTCGGTGCGCGCAGGCATCGACCAGGTCAAGGCGGCGCTCGGGCGGATCGACGTTCTGGTCAACAATGCGGGTTCGGCCGGGCCGCGCCAGACACTCGAGAATGTGCCGCTGACCCGCGCCGAGATGGAGGCCAATGGCGATAGCGAGACCGTCGCCGATGCGATGCGCAACCTGCTCGGCGTCAGCTGGAACCTGACGCGCGCGGCAGCCCCGATCATGCCGGTGGGCGCATCGGTGGTGAACATCTCGACCATCTTCTCGCACACCCGCTATTATGGCCGCACCGCCTATGTCGTGCCCAAGGCCGCGCTCAATGCGCTGAGCCAGGAGCTGGCCAAGGAGCTGGGCGCGTCCGGCATCCGCGTCAACACCGTCTTTCCTGGCCCGATCGAGAGCGAGCGCATCCGCACCGTCTTCGCCGCGATGGATGCGCTGCAAGGCGAGCCGGAGAACACCACCGCGAACCATTTCATGGGGCGGATGACGCTCGAACGCGCGATCGGCGATGCGCCGAAGCGCAAGACCCTGCCGGTGCCGGGCGACATTGCCGATGCCTGCCTGTTCCTCGCCAGCGATGAATCCGCTGCACTCAACGGCAACGAGATCGACGTCACGCATGGCATGCAGGTGCGCAAGGATTCGCGCTCCACCTATATGACGCGCCCGTCGATGCGCTCATTGGACGGCGCAGGGCTCACCGTGCTGATCGCGGCGGGCGAAGCCTGGGAAGACGCGCTCGAAATGGCCAAGATCCAGGCGGCCTGCGGTGCGCGCGTGTTGCTGGGCATGACGCGCCAGGTCGATGTCGCGCAGGCCGAGGCGCGGGTAAAGGCGCAGGGGGCCGAAGAGGGGCTCACCATCATGCGCTTCAACCGCGCCGAGCCCGACGGCATGGAGGCGGCGATCCGCGCCTATTCGGATGCGCATGGCGCGATCCACAGCGCGATCGTGCTGCCGGTCAAACCCGCAGGCCATTTCGGCAATTCGCTGGTCGAAGCAAGCGATGCCGAGGTCGATGCGCTGATCGATATCGAGCTCACCGGCACCATCGCGGTCGCGCGCACGCTGCGCCGCTACTGGAAGACATGCACCGACCTGATGCAGGACCCGCGCTTCGTGTTCATGTCGGGACCCAGCGACGGCAAGGGCAACAAGGCGGGCCGCATCCTCACCGCCGCGATCGCGCAGCTGATCACCATCTGGCGCGACGAATCGCGCGTCGATTTCGCGCAGGGCCGCCAGAAGCGCGCCGCCTGGGGCAACCAGATCGTGCGCTATACCAACGAGGAGGACGAGAACACGCGCTTTGCCGCAGGGCACGCGACGCGCATCGTCTTCAAGGAACAGAAGATCACCGAAACCTCGCTCTATCTCCCCGCCAATATCGGCGAGGAGACGGGCGCGCGCCGGGCGATGCTGGGCTTTGCCGAGAACATCACCGGGCTGCATCTGGGCAAGGTGGCGATGATTACCGGCGGTTCAGCGGGGATCGGCGGCCAGGTCGCGCGGCTGCTCGCGCTCGCCGGGGCCAAGGTGATGATGGTCGCGCGCCGCGCCAGCGAACTCGAGGCCGCGCGCGAACGCATCGTCGGCGAGTTGCAGGATGTCGGCTTTGCCGGGGTCGAGCGCCGGGTGAAGATCATGGCCGATGTCGATGTCAGCGATTTCGATTCGCTGCGCCGCGCCGCTGATGCCACCATGGCCGAGTTCGGGCGGATCGATTATCTGATCAACAATGCCGGGGTCGCAGGCGCGGAGGACATGGTCATCGACATGAGCCTCGACATGTGGCGCTGGACGCTCGATGCCAACCTCATCAGCAACTATCTGCTGATGCATTATGTTGTGCCGATCATGAAGCGGCAGGGTTCGGGCTATATCCTCAACGTGTCGAGCTATTTCGGCGGCGAGAAATTCCTCGCGGTCGCCTATCCCAACCGCGCCGATTATGCGGTGTCCAAGGCCGGTCAGCGCGCGATGGTGGAGAGCTTCTCGCGCTTTCTCGGCCCCGAAATCCAGGTCAACGCGATCGCGCCCGGCCCGGTCGATGGTGACCGGCTTTCGGGCACCGGCGGCAAGCCCGGCCTGTTCCTGCGCCGCGCCCGCCTGATCCTCGAGAACAAGCGGCTCAACGCCATCTATGCCGCCGTGATCGAATCGATCCGCGAGGGCGCGGAGGTGACGCATGTGCTCGGCCGCCTGGCGCGCAACGATACCGGCTATCTCAGCCACGACCGCTCGACCCCCGATCCGCTGCGGCTGCTCTGCCTCGAACTCGCGCGCGAGGGCGACGGCATCTGCACCTGGGATCGCTATCTGCTCACCCCCGATATCGCCGGGCGCCTGCTGATGCGGCTCGCCTCGGCGGGCTATCTGCTCGCGCATGACGAATGGCAGCAGCGCAGCGCGAGCGCCGAAGGCCGCACCGGCTGGCTGCTGGCATTGCCGCCCGACGACATGCCGTACCTGCCGCAGGAGCGCATCGGCAAGGAGGCGGACAAGGTCGGGCGCGGCGTGCTGTCGCAGCTGCACCTGGGCGCGATGCCCAAGGAGAGCGAGGTCGCGCAGGCCACCGTCTTCTATCTGGCCGACCGCGCGGTGAGCGGCGAGACCTTCATGCCCTCGGGCGGGCTCAGCGTCGAACGCTCCTATACCGAGCGCGAGATGTTCGGCAGCCCCAAGCAGGAGCGGCTCGAGCAGATGAAGGGCAAGACCGTGTGGGTGATCGGCGAGCATCTGGCCGATTACATCGCCGAGACCGCCAACCATCTGATCGGCGGGCTGGGCGTCGCGCGGATGGTGCTGCTCACCCGCAGCGAGGCGGGCGGCGCGAGCGTGCTCGCCCTGCTCGACCAGGAGATTGCCGACAAGGTCACGGTGCGCGTGTGCGGCGCGGATGTCGAGAGCGCGATGGACCAGGCGCTGACCGATTTCGGCCGCCCCACCACGGTCGTCTCGACCCCGATGGCGGGCCTGCCCGACCGGCTGTTCGAGGATGGCGCGATGCTCGAGCCCGAGGAGTTCCGGACGCTGTGCGAGGAGAACCTCACCCAGCACTTCCGCGTCTCGCGCAAGGCCTCGCTCTATGACGGCTGCCAATTGGTGCTGGTCTCGCCCGACGTGCCCTTCGGCCAGAGCGGTCCGGCCTTCGCGCTCGCCAATTTCGTCAAGACGACGCTGCACGCGTTCACCGCGACCTTGGCGGTGGAGAACGAGCGGCTGGTGCACGATGTTCCGACCAACCAGATCAACCTCACCCGCCGCGTCCGCTCCGAAGAACCGCGCAATGCGGTGGAGCACCAGGAAGAGCTCAAGCGCTTCGCCCGCGCGGTCCTGCTGGTCGGCGCCCCGCTGCCCGATGCGCAGGATTCGCGGTACAGGGCGCGGATCTACAGGGGTACGTCGATGACGGTGTGATTGTGGTGCTTCGGTTCCAAAGCTATGTTGTTTGCAGACGCAGACGAGGAACTGCAGTGGACGACGAGCGATCGATAATCGAGGGGATAGAGCAAGGCCTTGCTGATGTGCGGGCCGGCCGGGTGATTTCTCACGAGAGCGTCGTGCGCGAATCGGAAGCAATGATTCACGCGTTAAGAAACGCCTTGATTGAGGGCGAGCGTTCGGGTGAACCTCGTGGCCTGGATTTTGATGCCTTGAAGACAAGAAAACGGGTACAGCGGACTCGCAGGCGCGCATTTGCCGGGCCATCGGAGAGCAACTGAAAGTGATGATCGCACCGTATTGGTGTTGATCAGGGAGTCCGACTATGTCAGAACCTTCGGGCGAGAAATCGTGTGAGGGGTTGGTGACCGCCCACCGCTCAGTTTACCGGTTAGATAAATGAAAAAGCGTACTGGTTAGGCCAGCGCCGGGTGTGAGCGCGGACACGCTCCTCCCGGCCAAGCCGCCAGCGCCGATACGAGCGTACAAATACACGCCGCATAGACAACCGCCTTTCTTCCATGCGGGGCTGAGCCCGCGCTCCGGAAGGCCCTTTGCCCCCGCGCCCATTCAGGGGCCTTGGGGTGGAGCAAAAAGACGGTGGACGATCACCGAGAACAAACATCAAACAATTTTCGAGATTCGGTCAACCACTTACTGTGGTGGGTGTGGATAACCTGTGGAAAATGACGGGTCTAACTTGCCTTTCCCACCAGATACAGCCCCCGCCCATGCGCTTTCAGCCAGCGGTCGGCGGACTTGCGGTCGCCCTCGAACAGGTGGTCGAGCCAGGCGTAGAAGTCGGGGCTGTGGTTCATGTGCTTGAGGTGCGCGACCTCGTGCGCGACGACCGAACGGCGCACCATGTCCGGCGCGAGGATCAGCCGCCAGTTGATGCGGATCGTGCCACTGGCCGAACAACTGCCCCAGCGGCGCGCGGCGCTGCTGAGCGCGAGCGATGGCGTCGCGATGCCCGCGCGGGCGCAATAATCGGCCAGATCGGCGGCGCAGAGCCTCCTGGCTTCGGCCTTGAGCCAGCGGGTCAGGCGCGGTTCGACCGAATCGCGCGCGCCGCCCAGCCGGATCACGCCATCGGCGGCAACCACCTTGCGGCCATGCGCAGCATCCCAGTCGATCCGGTGCGCTGTTCCGCGAAACGGAAGGACCGCGCCCGGCGCGATCGGCGTCGCGGTGCCGGCGCGCGCGAAGCTCGCCTCGATCCATTCGGCCTGGGTGCGGGCAAAGGCGATGGCTTCGCCCAGCCGGGCGTGGCGCGGCAGGGTCAGCAGCAGCGCGCCTTTCGCTGGATCGGTGCGCAGCCGGATCGTCCGCGCACGCGGATGGCGGCGCACGAGCAGCGCGTAATCGCGGCCGTTGATCGTCAGCCGCTGCGGGGCTTCGGGCGCGTCGGGTCTGCGCAGCAGAAGGCGGGCTATCGGCATCGGCCGCTCGCCCTCACAGTTCTTCCTCGATGATATGGTTCTCGATGGGACCTGCATGCACCTCGGAAATCACCCGGCCGATCACCGAATGGCCGCCCGCGTGCATCGCCGCCAGGCTTCCGGTCTTCAGATGGTGCCAATCGGGCAACGGCAGGCCGTCGGCGCGCAGGCGATAGGCGCAGGTCGAGGGCAACCAGGCGATCGAGCCGACATTGCCCTGGGTCAGCCGCAGGCAATCGGGCACCAGCGCGCGGCGGTGGCGATAATCGGCGCAGCGCGCGGTGCGCGTGTCGAGCAGGCGGCAGGCGACATTGGTGGGGTAGATATGCCCCGTATCCTCGTCCTCCACCTTGTGCAGACAGCATTTGCCGCAACCGTCGCACAAGGCCTCCCATTGCGCGCGGTCGAGGCTCGCCAGCGGCTGCTCCCAGAACGGGGTCAGCTGGTCCATTTGTCGATTTCGGCGGCGATCGCTTGCGGATCCTCGTCATAGGGCAGCAACGCGATCGGCTCGCCCTGCTTGCCCATGAGATAGGCCTGGCGGCTGTGATCGACCAGATAGGCCTTGGGGTCCGCGCCGGCGGGCTTCTGCGCCTTGTACATGACGAGATAGGCATCCGCGACCGCCTTGATCTGCGCAGGCGTGCCGGTGAGGCCGATCAGCCGCGGGTGGAACGCGCCGACATACTGCTTGAGCACCGCAGGCGTATCGCGCTCGGGATCGATGGTGATGAAGATCGGCTGGATCTGCTTGGCGCGCTCGGGCTGGTCCTTTTCGAACTTCGCGAAACCGGCGGCGACCTTCTGCAGGTCGACCGGGCACACATCGGGGCAGTAGCTGTAGCCGAAATAGATGATGCGGAACTTGCCGGCGAAATCGGTGTCCTTCACCGGCTTGCCGTCCTGGTCGGTGAGCGTGAACGGCCCGCCGATCTTCGCGCCCTCGAGCGGGGCTTCGGGCTTGGTAGCAGTGCTGTCGCACGCGGTCAGGGACAGCGGAAGCACCAGGGCGAGCGCGGCGGCGAGGGCGGGAAAAAGGGATTTGTTCATGACAGGTTCGTCTCTGCTCTGCTATGCAGGCGCTTTCAAGGGGGCATTGCGGTCGGCAGCTCCAATGGCCGCGTTCCCGATGCCAGCATATCAAGGATCATGGACCCTGTGACACCCCGAATGAACCGTTTTTCGCGCCTGTGGTCGGCAGTTCTGGCCTTTGCGCTGCTCTTCCCCGTTGCTGCCCAGGCCCAGTTTTCGGACAGCTACAATTTCCTCAAGGCGGTGCGCGAGCGCGATGGCGACAAGGCGACGCAGATGCTCAACGAGCCGGGCAGCACCATCGTCAACACCAAGGACATTACCAGCGGCGAGACCGCGCTGCACATCGTCACCGCGCGACGCGACCTTACCTGGATGGGTTTTCTGCTCCAGCGCGGGGCGAACCCCAATGCGCGCGACAAGAACGGGGTGACGCCGCTGATGCTGGCAACCAACCTGCGCTTTGTGGACGGTGCCGAAACGCTGCTTGGCCGCAAGGCTCAGGTCGATGCCACCAACAATTCGGGTGAGACCGCGCTGATCCGCGCGGTGCAGCTGCGCGACCTCGCCATGGTCCGGCTGCTGCTCAAGAACGGCGCAAACCCGGACAAGCAGGACACGATCGCGGGCCAGTCGGCGCGCGATTATGCCAATGGCGATTTTCGCAACCCGCAGATTCTCGAGGCGATTACCGCCAGCGACAAGGACCGCAAGGCAGGCACCGGTGCGCCCAAGGTGTTCGGCCCGACGGGGTAAGGCTTGGCCCCAAATCCTCCCCCAGCGAGCTGGGGGAGGATTTCGTTACCCCTCCGGAAACCGCTCGAATTCGGGCAGTTCGTGCGCCTGCCGCATCCACCCGATCCGGTCGGCTGTCTGGATGTGCGCCATCGCCGGAAAGGCATCGGGATCGTCGAAGGTCGCGGTCTGAATATCGACCAGGCCAGGCAGCACCGCCTCGTTGACGTAGAACAGCCCCGTTCCGCAATTCGGACAGAAGCTGCGCTCGGCAGTCTCGGACGAATGATAGACGGCAGGCGTGCCCTTCAGCAGGTGAAAGGTCGTGCTCGCCACCGCGGTCCAGCCGACGGCAGGTGCTCCGGCGCAGCGGCGGCAATCGGTGCAGTGGCACAGCGCGGTGCGCGCCGGTTCGTCCTGTTCGCCCGGGGCGTCGACGGCAAAGCGCACCGCGCCGCAATGGCATCCGCCTTCCTGCCGGGTCATGCGCTGGCTCCTTCGGCTTCGGCCTTGGCCTTGGCGATCAGTTCGTTGTCGATCGCCTTGCCCCGCTGATAGGCCGGGCGTGCCCGCAACCGTTCGGCATAGGCGGCAAATACCGGATGGGGGGGAAGAGTCCCGAACGCCTGGCCCCAATCGACCTGCGCGCCGACATAGACATCGGCTGCGGTAAACCGGTCGCCGCAGACATAGTCGCGATCTGCCAGCCACCCGGCGAGAGTCTCGACGGCAAGCTCGTAGCTGCCATAGCCGAGCATCGCCTGCTTGTCCTCGGGGCTCTCCCATTTCATCGCATGGTTGATGATCGCCTGTTCGAGCGGTCCCGCGCCGAAGAACATCCAGCGATAATAATCCGCGCGCTCCTCGGCCGTCGGAGCCAGCCCGGCTTCGGGAAACGCCTCGGCCAGATAGGCGCAGATCGCGGCGCATTCGGTCACGACCTTGCCGCCGTGCACGATCGCAGGAACCTTGCCCATCGGGTTGATCGCCCGGTAATCCGGCCCCTTCATCTCGGGCCCGTATTGCACGATGCGCTGCTCGTACGGCGCGCCCAACTCTTCCAGCATCCAGCGGGCGATCTGCCCGCGCGACATGGGGTTGGTGTAGAATATCAATTCGCTCATGGCTTCATCCCCTTTGTTCCGACTCGAGGTCGTAGCTGGAACATAGCAGGAACATGGGCGCGCTCCAAGCCGGGTCAGCAGCCCTCGCCGGTGACCACCGCGCCGAGCAGCCCGCCAAGGCCACCCTTGCACTTTTTCTTTTTCTTCGGCGGTTCGGCCTCGCTGCTGTCGCCGCCGCGCATCATCGCGTCCATGTCCGGGCCGTTGAGCAACCACATCGAGTTGGAGCGATAGCGCACGCGCGCCGTCCATTCGGGCTTCCACGGCGTCTTCGCATTGGCCGGGCGCGGCGGATAGGCGAAATTCGCTTCCGGGCCATAAGCATAGAGGTTGCCGAGCGCGAACTCGCCGCCCGCTGCGGTCACCTCGGCGGGCACGGTGCAACTGGTCTGCGATGGCGGCATGACGACCTGCTGCTGGATCAGCTTTGCCACCTGCGCAGGCGCGATCCAGTCCCACAACGCGCCGCCGAACTGGCGCGAGGCCGAGGACGACCACCAGACCATGTCCTGGAACTCGCCCTTGCTGTTGGCCTTGGCGGTCATCACCCAGGCATAATAGCCGGTGGCGTTGGCGACGGTGTTCCAGCTGATCTGCGTCGCGCCCCCTGCCAGCGGCGAGGACTTGCCGGTGATCGCGGGCATGAAATCCTGCGCCAGCGCGAACTTGATCTCGGGCGAATAATTGCCCGCGACGCGATGCTCGCCGAGCAGCGAGCTGTCACTGCTCAGCAGCTTGCGCGTTTCGGCATTGGGCCATTCGCCATAGGTGCGGCTGTTGCCCGCTGTCACGCTCCGATCGACCGGCATCGCGCCTGCGAACAGGTCGGGCGGCACCTGGCCCGCCGTCAGCTTGGCGAAATCGATCACCACCGGCTGGCCGGGACCTGCCTTGGCGCCGCAGCCCCAATAGATCAGCAGACGGCCCTTGGGGCGCTGGAAGTCCTTGGGCAATTGTTCGGGCACATCGGTGCGCGTTCCCGGCTTGGGGCTGACCAGCGGGACCGATGCGCCGAGCTTGGCGACGGCGGGCATGAAATGATCGGCCTTGGGCGCGCCGCCCGCTGGAGCGCTGGAAGAACCCAGCCGCAGGATCAGCTCGTGCGCCTGCTTGTTGCCGCCGCCGCCGAACATCATCGAAAGCCCTGCGCCCATGCCGCTGCCCATCGCGGCGAGGCCCGTGACGGTACCGACATCCATGTCGTATCGCGCGATGGGGCTGGCTGCCTGCTGGCTGCTGACCGGGCTGGCGACCGGGACCGCGATCGCGGCGACGGACAGGCTGAACACGGCGGAACGACGCGCGGGCAAGGGCATGATGGACTCCCGGTAAAACAAGGACATGCAGGCGAGTCGCCTGATAGCATCATCCTGTAGTTTCAGGGAGTCCTACGCGCAGTGCGCTGGGTCATAGGATGTCAGCCGATCGGCAATGTCGTCGGCGGAAACGCGCTCTTTGCCAGCTTGTTGATGGCATCGGGCACGAATCTCTCTGCAAATCCTGCCACAAAGGCATAGACCGTGAGCTTGAACAGGTCGGCGCGCGTGGAAAGACCAAGTGCCTGATAGGTTTGATCCGCCCAATGGGAGCAGGTCTTGCCTAGCACGCAAACCGGAGGCAGCACATTCTGGTCGGTTGGCATACCGGCCAATTGCGGGATTAGCGTGTCGAGCAGCCCGGCTGAGATCAGAGCATAGACGAACAGCGCCGAGATCCCGCCAATGCCGATAGACATGATGATGCTGAGCCATCCTACGCGCAGGCTGATCAGTTCGAAGATGCCGTCATCCACCATGGCGTCGCGAGACGTTGCCTTCTGCAGCCGCTGTATGGTGGAGATCATGCCTCCCGCCATCCCGACGATGGTAATCAGCAGCAAGGCTTGCTGGGCAATCCGGGGAACGACAGCAGTCGCGGTCGCAGCGGAGATGGCGATGAGGACCAAGGCAAGCGCCGACACGATGAACATCAAGCGCCGGATTAGAAGTTCACGGTTGAAATTGACCTCGTAATTGCTGTGGATCACGCCGAGCAAAGCGCGTGCGCGCTGAAGCAGCACCTCCCCACCAGCGTTTGCAGGCCGGTCATCTTCGAGGCTGTCGATGAATGCGTCCGCCATGCTGCCGGGGACCACCCGCCTGAAACGGTTCTCGATAGTCCAGAACTGCTCTCGAAGGGCGACTTCCGGGATCAGGGACAGCAAGTCGATCTCGATCTTGAACAACTGACCCAGGGATGGATTTGCCCCTTTCAAGGGATCCAGGTCCTCGAATTCCTGGGTGATGATCCTGGCCATTTCCGCCTTCTGCATGCGGACAGGATTCATTTCGACCTCGCCCGAGGTTTCGGGTGGATAATAGGCTGCGAAACGTCCGCGCATGGTTTCGTAATAGGTTCGCGCGATCAAACTCTGATCGGAAAATACGGCCATAGCGCCACCTGCCCCAAGGAGATGCTATTGGACGCATTTCGGGCCAATTTCACCAGCGCTTGCCGCTCGGTTATGGAGCAGGTTGATCCCCAACCCCCTCCATTTCCGATCATTTCCCGCCGAACAGCTGCCGTCCGGCGAGGTCGAGCATGATTTCCTCCGATCCGCCGCCGATTGCGTTGACGCGGACCTCGCGATAGATGCGCTCGACCTTCGATCCGGTGATATAGCTCGCCCCGCCCAGGATCTGCGCGGCCTCGCGCGCGACATGCTCGAGCATCTGCGTCGCCTGCACCTTGAGCATCGCGAAATCCGCCGGCTGGTCGCGGCCGTTCTCGACCGCCCAGGCGCACTGATCGACCCAGGCCTGAGTCGCGGCGATGCGCCGCGCCATGTCGGCAAGCTTGATGCGGATCGACTGGTGCTTGACCAGCGGCTTGCCGAAGGTCTCGCGGCTCTGCGCCCATTCCGCCGCTTCCTTCAGGCACACCCGCGCATAGGCGCAGCAGCCCATCGCCATGCCAAGCCGCTCGCTGTTGAAATTGCGCATGATGCCGATGAAGCCGCCATTTTCGGGCCCGATCAGGTTCTCCGACGGTACCTTCACATCCTCGAAATAGATGGCGGCGGTGTCCGAGCAGCGCCAGCCCATCTTGTCGAGCCGGGTGCGAGTGACGCCGGGCGCGTCCATCTCGATCAGCAGCAGCGATATGCCGCCCGCGCCAGCACCTCCGGTGCGCACCGCGCAGGTCAGCCAGTCGGCGCGCATCCCTGAGGTGATGAACATCTTGGAGCCGTTGACGACATAATGGTCGCCCACGCGCTCGGCGCGGGTCTTGAGATTGGCGACGTCCGAGCCGCCCGAAGGTTCGGTAATGCCGAGCGCGATGATTTTCTCGCCCTTGAGCACCGGCGGCGCGACGCGCTGCTTCAGCGCCTCGCTGCCCAGCGCCAGCACCGGCGGCAGGCCGATGCCGTGCGTCATCAGCGAGGCCGAAAGCCCACCGGCGCCGACGGCCGCCAGCTCCTCGGTCTGGGTGAGGCCATGGAAGATATCGAAGCCGTCCGAATGCCCGCCATATTGTTCGGGGTAGCGCAGGCCGAGGATGCCGGCCTCGGCTGCCTTGCGGTGCAGCTCGCGCGGTAGCTCGCCATCGGCCTCCCATTGATCGATATGCGGCGCGATCTCGCGCGCGACGAAGCGGCGGACCGATTGCGCCAGCGCCTCATGGCTGTCGTCGTAAAAAGGCGAGCGCGCGCGCCAGCTGTCGAAATCGGTCAAATCATCCTCCCCTTCGTGTCGTTGCAGCCGAAATTCCGGGCCCGTTACAGCTTTGTCAATTCCTCGATGTTAATCGGAAGGGCGATGGCCGGGCCGCCAGGGCAGAGGGACCCATGATGCAGCAGGACGCAAACAGGCTGGAAATAGCGCGCTCGGGCACCGGGCGCTTTCTTGATTCCGCGCTCGAAACGCGCTTCGTCACCGGCGAACGCCAGGCGCGCGTGGTCCACATGCGGCTGTTTGCGGGCTTTCTCGCGGCGATGCTGATCGGCTATGCGCTGGTCAATCCGCTCTATTTCTCGCGCGCCGACGAGCTCAAATTCTCGGTGTTGCTGCTGCCGACGCTCGCGATCCTGGCGGGCTTTGCCGGGGCGACCTTCTGGCGCGGCTATGCCACCAGACCCATCATCGATTTCGCCAGCCTGCTCGGCGTCGCGTTCCTCATCATGGCGGAAAACGCGCTGCTCTACGAGGAAATGCAGCGCGAACATGTCCAGCTGCATGCCTCGATCGCCATCAATGGCCTGATCGTCATGGCCTTTGCCGCGATCGCCTTTGCCGGGCAGACGCGCTGGTTCGCGGCCTGGCTGGCCTCGCATGCGGCGGTCTATTTCACCGTCGTCGGGCTCACCGCGACCCACCTCGTGCCCGCGATCTACGCGCTGCTGGCCTATCTCACCAGCGCGGCGGTGATGGTGCTGCTCAACTGGTCGGTCGGCCAGGCGCACCGGCAGAGCTTCCTGCTGTCCGATGCGCTCTCGGCGGAAAAGGCCAAGACCGAGGAACTGCTGTTCAACGTGCTGCCGCCTGCGGTGGCCGAACGGCTTAAGGCCGGACAGGTGGTGGCCGATGCCTATCCCGATGTCTCGGTGGTGTTCATCGACATTTGCGGCTTTTCCGACCTGTCACGGCGGATTTCACCAGGGCATCTGGTCGACCTGCTCAACGCCTTCTTCCTGCTCGCCGACAAGTGCGCCGCCGAAACCGGGGTGGAGAAGGTCAAGACGATCGGCGACGCGTATCTCGCAATCAGCGGCGGCAACAATCCTGCGCACAACAGCGCCGATGCCGCGATCCGCTTCGGTGAGGCGGTCATCGCCGGGCTTCCCGCACTGCGCGCCGCGACCGGCATCGACCTGCACATCCGCGTCGGCATCCATACCGGCCCGGTCGTCGGCGGGGTGATCGGCGAGACGCGCATGGCCTATGACTATTGGGGCGAGACGATGAACATCGCCGCCCGGATCGAGGGCACCGCGCATCCCGATGGCATTTCGGTGTCCGAGACCACCTGGCTGCGCGGGCGCGGCGACCGCCATTTCGAGCTGCCCGAAAAGATCACGCTCAAGGGTGTCGGCGAAGTGCCCGTCTTCCGGCTGGCCAGGGAACAACCCGGCGGCGAGATCATCCGCCTCGCGATTTAACGCTTCGCAGGCGGGGCGTCCCGAAATCGTCCAGCCGCAATTCAGGGCTTTCATGGCGGGTGCGATTGGCGTTAGTTTAACGCCATGGCAACCATTCTCATCGTCTTTTGCGGCATCATCAACTTTGCGCTCCACCGCGCGACGATGGAATCGGCGCACCCCATGGCCGTGCAGATGCGCGCGCTGTTCCAGGGCTTCATGCGCGGCTATGGCAGCTACATGCTCGAATATCTGATCCTGCTGTCGGCGCTCAGCTTCGCGGCACTGGGCTACACGATCGCGCTGCCTGCCTATATCGTCTATACTGGCATGAACGGCCTTGCCGGCTGGGCGATCCTCACCGGCAAGATCTGAAGCCCTGCGCCTTACGCCGCGACCGCCTGCTCGCTGTCGGGCGAGGCGGCAGCCAGCAGCCGCTTTTCCAGCGTCTTCAGCCGCGACTTGCTGTCGATCTTGTCGCCCAGCAGATCGGTGACATAGAAGGTGTCGACCGCGCGTTCGCCATAGGTCGCGACATGCGCCGAATGGACGATGCATTTCAGGTCGAACAGCGCAAAGGCGAGGCGGTTGAGCAGCGCCGGCCGGTCGAGCGCGTTGACCTCGACCACGGTGAAACGGTTTGACGCCTTGTTGTCGACCAGCACATTGGGGGCGATGCTGAAGGCCTCGGCGCGTGGCCGGGCGACGGGCCGGGCAATCAGCCGCGGGGTCAGCGCGACGCGGTTGGCCAGCGCATCGGCGATCGCGGTCTTGAGTCGCGCGATCTGGCTTTCCTCCATGAACGGACGGCCCAGCGGGTCCTGCACCAGGAAATTGTCGAGCGCCATGCCGTCGCGCCTTGTGTGGATGCGCGCGTCGATGATGTTGCCGCCGGCAAGATGGATGCCGCCCGCGATACGGTAGAAAAGCCCGGGATGGTCCGCCGCGCTTACCGTCACCAGCGTGGCGCCGCGCGCGGGATAGAATTCGGCCGCCACGGTCAGCGGTTCGCTGTCATGCGCATCGATCAGCTGCAGGTTCTGCGCGATGATGTCCTCGGGCTCGGCGATCCAGTATGCATCGTCGAGCTTGCGCGCCAGCTGGACGAAACGGCCCTCGTCGATGCCGAGCGCGGCGCGCGCTGCATCCTGCTTGGCGATGACGCGTTCGCGCCGGCCATGCTGCTTGTGGCCCAGCCGCAGCACCTCCTCGGTCGATTCGAACAGGGTGCCGAGCAGCTGGCGCTTCCAGCTGTTCCAGATGCCCGGTCCCACCGCGCGGATATCGACCACGGTCAGCACCAATAACAGCTTGAGCCGCTCGGGGCTCTGCACCATGGCGGCGAAATCGGCGATGGTCTTGTAATCGGTCAGGTCGCGCTTGAACGCGGTGGCCGACATCAGCAGGTGATAGCGCACCAGCCAGGCGACCTGCTCGGTCTCCGCCTCGGTCATGCCGAGCCGCGGGCACAGCTTCATCGCGACCTCGGCACCCAGCACGCTGTGGTCGCCGCGCCGCCCCTTGGCAATATCGTGGAGCAGCGTGGCGACGAACAGCACGCGGCGGCTGATCAGCTTCTGCATCACGTCATAGGCGAGCGGATGGTCCTGCTTGAGCTCGCCCGACTCGATCTTCGCCAGCAGCCCGATCGCGCGGATCGAATGCTCGTCCACCGTATAATGGTGGTACATGTCGAACTGCATCTGCGCGACGACGCGGCCGAAATCGGGCACGAAACGGCCGAACACGGTCGCCTCGTTCATCCAGCGCAGCACCAGCTCGGGATCGCGCGGGCTGCACAGCACGTCCATGAACAGCGAATTGGCACGCGGATCGGCGCGGACATGCCGGTCGATCAGATGCGCATCCATGCTTGCCTGGCGCATCGCGCTGGGGTGGATCTCGACCTTGTGCCGGTCGGCAAGCTGGAAGATCTCGATCAGCCGCACCGGGTCCTCGCGGAAGAAATCGGGCCGGGGCAAAGCCAGCCGCCCGCGATCGAGAATGAAGCCGGAAAGCTTGCGCGGACGCCGCCGCAGGATCGAGGGGATGAAGCGCCGGTCGCGCGCGGCGAACTGGTCGTCGAGCTGCGCCAGGAACACGCCGGTCAGGTCGCCGACGCGTTTGGCGTTGAGGAAGAAATACTGCATGAACCGCTCGACCGCCGACTTGCCCGGGCGGTCGGCAAAGCGCATCCGCGTCGCCACCTCGCGCTGCAGGTCGAAGGTGAGCCGGTCTTCGGCGCGCCCGGTAATGTCGTGCAGATGGCAGCGCACCGCCCAGAGGAAATTGGCCGAGCGACGAAACCCGCGATATTCGGTCATGGTCAACAGGCCGGCATCGACCAGTTCGGCGGCCGAGCGCACCTGGTGGATATACTTGCCGATCCAGTAGAGCGTGTGCAGGTCGCGCAGGCCCCCCTTGCCGTCCTTGACATTGGGTTCGACGACATAGCGGCTGTCGCCCATGCGCTTGTGCCGCTGGTCGCGCTCCTCGAGCTTCTGCGCCACGAAGTCGCGCGCGGTGCCGGTAACGACATCCTTCCAGAAGCGCACCGAGGCCTCGCGATAGATGTCCTGATCGCCCCAGACATAGCGCCCTTCGAGCAATGCGGTGCGGATGGTGAGGTCGCTGCGCGCCTGGCGGACCATCTCGTCGATCGAGCGGCTGGAATGCCCGACCTTGAGGCCGAGATCCCACATCATGTAGAGCATCGCCTCGATCGCCTGCTCGGTCCAGCTGTTCTTGCGCAGCGGGGTGAGGAAGGCGATGTCGACATCGCTGTGCGGGGCCATCTCGCCCCGGCCATAGCCGCCCACCGCCGCGATGCAGAAATGCTCGCCCGCGCTGTGATTGGCGACCGGGTACTGGAAGCGCACGACATAGTCGTGGATCAGCCGCACGATCTGGTCGATCAGGAACGACTGCGCCGCCGCGCAATCGTGCCCCGCCGCCGGATTGGCATGCAGCCGCGCGGCGATCTCCGCGCGCCCCGCCGCCAGCGCCTCGCGCAGGATCGTGACGACGGGCATGCGCGCCTTGTCGCCGAGTTCGGCGGCGAACTCGGAGATGCGCGCATCGAGCGCACGGCGATCGATAATCGCGCGCTGGTTGGCAACGGGGTTCATGGCAAGCAGCGATACAGGCGCAAGGTTAAGGTCAGGTGGCGGCTCCCGCTTCGGCCTTGGCGGCGGCCTGATAGGATTTGCGCAAGCTGACCTTGTCGATCTTGGCGGTGCCCAGACGCGGCAGCGCCTCGGCGCTCTGCCACAGGCGCGCGGGCACCTTGAATGCGGCAAGCTGGCCCGCAAGGAACTCGGTGAGCTGCTCGTCGTTCAGGCTGGCGCCTTCGCGCACCACATAGACCGCGCCGACGATCTCGCCAAAGCGCTCGTCGGGAATGCCGAACACGCTCGCCTCGGCAATGTCGGGATGCGCGTAGATCGCCGATTCCACCTCGACACAGCTGATATTCTCGCCGCCGCGGATGATGATGTCCTTCTTGCGGTCGACGATGAACAGATAGCCGTCGGCGTCGAGATAGCCGAGGTCGCCGGTGCGGAAATAGCCATCGGGCATGATCGCGGCCTTCGTTGCCGCCTCGTTGTTCCAGTAACCGAGGAAATTGGCGACCGAGCGGATCGCGACCTCGCCCACCTGGCCCTGGGGCAGCGGGTGGCCATTATCGTCGAGGATCGCAAGGTCCACCAGCGGGCGCGAAGCCTGGCCGGTGCTGTCGGGCTTGGCCATGTAATTCTCGTTGAAATTGCCGCAGCCCACGCCGTTGGTCTCGGTGAGGCCATAGCCCAGGATCGGGAAGGCCCAGTCCATCGTCTCCTTGATGCGCTTGACATGCTCGACCGGACGCGGCGCGCCGCCCGCGGCAAAGGTGACGCAGGTCTTGAGGTCGTACTTGTCGCGATTGGGGTGCTGCGCGATCTCGTAGCTCATCAGCGGAACGCCGACGAAATAGCTGATCTTCTCCTTCTCGATCAGCCGCATCGCCTCTTCGGCATCCCATTTGGGCATCAGGACGAGCTTGCGGCCGATGACGAAGCTCTGCAGCAGCACCGGCACCTCGGCGGTGACATGGAAGAGCGGCACGTTGAGCAGGGTGGCAGGCTGGCCTTCGGGCGGCTTGCCCTGGCGGGTGACGATGTTCAAGGCCATCAGCGTCTGCGCGACATAGCTGAACACGCCCTGGACCACGCCGCGATGGTCGGAATAGGCCCCCTTGGACTGGCCGGTCGAACCCGAGGTGAACAATATGGTGGCAAGATCGTCGCCGGTCAGTTCGGGCAGTTCGGTGGCGGCATCGCCGCCGGCTTCGAGCACCGATGCCAGCCCCTTTTCGGGCGGACCGTCATGGCTGATCACGACCACGCGGGCATTGCCGGTAGCCCCGCATTCGGCGATCCGCTTTGCGCAGCGATCATCGGCAAGCACCAGCGTGCAATCGACATCGGTGATCCCGGCGCACAGTTCGGGGCCCTGCCACCAGCCGTTCAGGAGCGTCGCGACGCCGCCCGCCATCAATATGCCCATATAGGCGATGATCCAGTTGGCCGAGTTGCGCGCGGCAATGCCCACCCGGTCGCCCTTCTTGATGCCATGGCCCGCGACCAGCGCAGCGGCGACATGGCGCGCGGCGGCATAGCTCTGGCCGAAGGTCAGGCGCGTCTCGCCATCGACCAGAAACTCGGCATCGGCATGCTGCATGCAGAAATAGGCAAAGAAATGCGACAGCGCAGGCGGGGCCGACGCGATCATGGGCAGTTTCTGGCCGTATTTCTCGAATGTCGTCAGCGGGAGCATCCCTCCTTCGCCGGTCAGCGCCTGGATGGCTTCATCCATCATCTGGTCCAGCTCGGTCGCCATCAAAATCTCTCCTCTTTCGCTTGTGCTTGCCTGCCCTTATGAAGGGGAAAACCCTTGGGGAAAAGCCTTGATCCTGCCCATTTCGGCGCTAGCCGCCAACATTGTCGCCAGCGCGAGCGCCGCCGTCGCCAAGTCCGCGATCCGGTTCGAGGAGCTGGGCCTGTCGCCGGTCGCGCTGCAGATCGGGTCGTTCCAGCTGAAATGGTACAGCCTGGCCTATCTGTTCGGCATCCTGATCGGCTATTGGTACATGGGCAAGATGCTCAAACAGCCCGGCGCGCCGATGGCGCAGCGCCATGCCGACGACCTGATGCTCTATTGCACGCTCGGCATCATCCTGGGCGGCAGGCTGGGCTATGTCACCTTCTATCGCCCCGATCTCTACGCGACCCCGCTCGAGGTGTTCAAGGTCTGGGAGGGCGGCATGTCCTTTCATGGCGGTCTGATCGGCGTGCTGCTCGCGATCGCCTACCTGACCTGGCGCAACCGCTTAAGCTATCTGCGCGTCGGCGATTATGTCAGCTGCGTCGTGCCGCTCGGCCTGCTCTTCGGACGGCTCGCCAATTTCGTCAATGCAGAGCTCTGGGGCCGCCCGACCGACGTGTCCTGGGCGGTCATCTTCCCGACCGATCCCGACGGCCTGCCGCGCCATCCCAGCCAGCTGTACGAAGCGGGGCTCGAAGGGCTGGTGCTGGGCCTCGTGCTGATGGTGCTGTTCTGGAAGACCGATGTGCGCCACCGTCCCGGCTTTCTGGGCGGCCTGTTCCTGGCGGGCTATGGCGCCGCGCGGTTCATCGTCGAATATTTCCGCAATCCCGATGCACACCTCATCGAATTTGCCGAACAGACGGGGATGAGCATGGGCCAGTGGCTGACCGTGCCGATGATCCTGATCGGCCTATATCTGATGGTCTCCTCGCGCGGACGCACGGCCAAGCCGCTGCCCGCCACTGCCTGAACCCATGGACGAGACCGAAGGGGAGGGGGCAGCGCCGCAGGGGCTCGAGGCCGTCTTCAAGCGGCTGATCGGCGCGACCGGCCCGATCAGCGTGGCGCATTACATGGCCGAGGCCAATGCGCATTACTACAACCGGGCCGATCCGCTCGGCACCACCGGCGATTTCATCACCGCGCCCGAGATCAGCCAGATGTTCGGCGAGATGATCGGTCTGTGGCTGGCCGATCAATGGCAGCAGGCGGGCAAGCCGGCGCTGTGCCATTATGTCGAATTCGGACCCGGCAGGGGCACGCTCGCCGCCGATGCACTGCGCGCGATGGAGCAGTTCGGCTTTCGTCCGAAGGTGCATCTGATCGAGGGCAGCACCGCGCTGCGCATGGCGCAGAAGCTGAGCGTCCCCGGCGCGACATGGCATGACGGGCTCGACAGCGTCCCGCGCGAGGGGCCGCTGCTGATCGTCGCCAACGAATTTCTCGACGCATTGCCGGTGCGGCAGATCGTGCGCACCGAAAATGGCTGGCGCGAGCGGGTGGTGGTGCACAATGGCGAGCGCTTCCTGCCGGTCGCAGGCGCGAGGCCCATGGATTCTGCGGTCCCGGCGGAGCTCGCCGACAGCCCTGAAGGCACGATCCTGGAGAGCAGCCCGGCGGCAGCCAGCATGGCGTACGAGATCGCCGCGCGATTGAAGGCGCAGGGCGGCGCGGCACTGTTCATCGATTACGGCTATGCCGAGCCCCGGACGGGAAGCACGTTGCAGGCGGTGCGCGCGCACCGGAAGGTCGATCCGTTCGTCGATCCGGGGCTGGCCGATCTTACCGCCCTGGTCGATTTCCCGCAGCTGAAGCGCATCGCTCTGGCGGGCGATGTCGATTGCCATGGTCCGTTGGGGCAGGGCGACTGGCTGATGGCGCTGGGCATCGCGCAGCGCGCGGCGGTGCTCGCCAAGGGGCAGCCTGCCAAGGCGAACGAGATCATGACCGCGCTCGACCGGCTGGTCTCGCCTGAACAGATGGGGACACTGTTCAAGGTCATCGCCTATCGCGGCCCAGGCTGGCCGGTGGGTGCGGGGTTTGGGGGAGCATCCTGACTTTATCGTCATTCCCGCGAAGGCGTGAATCCCGCTTTTTCAGCACGGCGCCCCAGTGGCAGGACCCCCGCGTGCGCAGGGGTGACGGGTGCAGATGGCAATTGGCCTAGGCCGCTGCGCGTTTCAGCCGGTCGTTGATCGCGTCGCCCATGCCGCCCATCGGGACCGGCGCGATGGCGATTCGCGCGTGGTCGCTGGCATCGGCGCGGTGGAGCGCAGCGTAGAGGTTCGCCGCTGCCTCGGCGAGATCGCCTGACGCCGAGAGCGTGTCATCGCCCACCACATTGCCGAACCCGATCAGCCACTCATCCGCATCCGCCGCCACAGCGCCCAGCCTGAGCGGCTTGCCCGGCGCATAATGGCTGGCAAGCTGGCCGGGGGCCTCGATGCGCTGGTCGGCAAGCGGGATCGGCGGTTCGCCGAGCAGCGCGGCGATCGCCTCCGGATCGATCGGGCCGGGGCGCAGCAGCTGCCAGCCCGCCGGTTCGTCGCCCAAGTTGCGCAGCGCAACTATGGTCGATTCGAGCCCCGCCCGGGCCGCGCCGCCATCGACGATGAGGTCCAGCCCCTCACCAAGGCTTGCCGCGACATGCTCGGCTCTGGTCGGGCTGATCGCGCCCGAGCGGTTGGCCGACGGCGCGGCGAGCCTCAGCCCGCTCGCCGCCAGCACCGCGCGCATCACCGGGTGCGCCGGGCAGCGCAGCGCGATGGTCGATAGCCCGGCGGTGACCGCCGGGGCGATTCCCGCCCCTTCCCGCAGTGGCAGAACCAGCGTCAGCGGACCCGGCCAGAAGGCGGCAGCCAGTTTTTCTGCGCGCGCACCAAAAATCGCAATCGCCCGTGCGCCTTTCAGGTCGGGCACATGCACGATCAGCGGGTTGAAATCAGGCCGGCCCTTGGTGCGATAGATCGCCGCTACGGCATCCGCGCGCGCGGCATCGGCGGCCAGGCCATAGACCGTTTCGGTTGGCAGTGCGACGGGCCTGCCCTCGCGCAGCATCGCCGCCGCGCGCGCGATCCCGGCGGCGTCGGCGGGCGCAATCCTCGGGTCAGAAGGCTTGGAAGCTGGCATGTTGCTGCCTATACAGCGCTCGAACGCAAGGGACAGCAGGGAATAGACCATGACCTTCACCGCACCGACCACCGAACAGCTGTTCGTCTTGAAGACGATCACCGGCATCGAAGAACTCGCAGGCCATGAGCGCTTTGCCGAGGCGACGCCCGATCTGGTCGAGGCGATCGTCGAGGGTGTGGGCGAATTTGCCGCTGGGGAATTCGCGCCGCTCTACCGGATCGGCGACACGGTCGGTGCGCGGCTGATCGACGGATCGGTGAAGATGCCCGAAGGCTACCGGGAGGCCTACCAGCATTATGTCGAGGCGGGCTGGAGTGCCTTGAGCGCGCCTGCCGATCATGGCGGCCAGGGCCTGCCGTTTTCTCTCGCCACCGTCGCGCTCGATTCGCTGGGTGCAGCCAACATGGCCTTCGCGCTCTGCCCGATCCTCACCGTCGGCGCGATCGAGGCGCTGCACCATCATGGCAGCGACAGCCAAAAGGCGCTTTACCTTCCCAAGCTGTCGACCGGCGAGTGGACCGGCACGATGAACCTCACCGAACCGCAGGCGGGCAGCGATGTCGGCGCGCTGCGCGCGACCGCGACCCCGCGCGGCGATGGTACCTATGCGATCCGCGGGCAGAAAATCTACATCTCGTTCGGCGACCATGACATGGCCGACAACATCATCCATCTGGTGCTTGCGCGCACCCCCGACGCGCCCGCCGGGACCAAGGGCATCTCGCTGTTCCTGGTGCCCAAATACCGGCTCGATGCCGATGGCAATCCGGGCGAGGCGAACGGCATCAAGACGGTTTCGATCGAGCATAAGATGGGCATCAACGCCTCGCCCACCTGCGTGCTGCAGTTCGGCGAGGAAGGCGAGAGCATCGGCGAGCTGATCGGCCCCGAATTCGGCGGGATGCGCGCGATGTTCACGATGATGAACAATGCGCGGCTCAATGTCGGGCTGCAGGGCGTCCAGATTGCCGAGGGCGCGACGCAAAAGGCGCTATGGTTCGCGCGCGAACGCGTCCAGTCGGCGCGCGCAGGCGCAGGCCGCGATCCGGTGGCGATCATCGAGCATCCCGACGTGCGCCGCATGCTGCTGCGCATGAAGGCGGGGACCGAGGCGATCCGCGCGCTGCTCTATTACGCCTCGGGCCAAGTCGATCGCGCGAATCTGGGCGTGCCCGGCGCGCGCGAGATGGTCGACCTCTTGACCCCGCTCGCCAAGACCTATGGCACCGATCTGGGCAGCGAGATCGCCTCGCTCGGCGTGCAGATCCACGGCGGCATGGGCTATGTCGAGGAGACCGGCGCGGCGCAATATTATCGCGATATCCGCATCGCGCAGATCTACGAGGGCACCAACGGCATCCAGGCGGCCGACCTGGTCGGGCGCAAGCTCGGCATGGCTGGCGGCGATGTCGTGCGCGGCCTGATCGCCGAGGTCCAGGTCGATGCAGGCAACCACCCTGCGCTGGCCTCGCTCGCCGGCGATGTCGCAGAAGTGACCGAATACATGGTCGGTGCGAATGTCGATGACCGGCTGGCGGGCAGCTATCCCTACTGCACGATGATGGCAGTGATGACCGCAGGCTGGCTGATGCTCAAGCAGCAACGCGCCGCACAGGCGATGCTCGATGCGGGCGAGGGGAATGCCGAGTTCCTGAAAGCCAAGCTGGTGACCACGCGCTTCTATCTCGAGCGCATGGTGCCCGAGGCGAGCGGCCTCAAGGCGGCGGCGATGGCGGGCGCGGACCTGCTCTACGCGCTCGACGCCGAGGCGCTGGCGGCTTGAGCGGTTGGTGAGCGCAACCTCCACGGCCGTTTGTCCCGAGCGTGTCGAGGGACATATGCCCGAACGGTACCGAGTACGTCCCTCGACATGAGCCAAGGGCTCATGTTTATCCTGAGCGACGCCGAGAGGCGGCGTTGAAGGGCTCGGGACAAACGGGTAGGGGTACCCGGTCATGGATGAAACTGAGCTTATAGCCCGCATCGCGGCCGCGCTTGAGCGCCTCGCGCCGCCGCCGGTGCAGGTCGCGGACTGGACCGCGCACCCGGCCTATGTGTGGAGCGCGCGCGGGGCCGAGGCCGTGCTTGAGCTGAAGGCCGTCCCGCTTGAGCGCTTGCGCGGAATCGATGCGCAAAAGGCGAGCTTCGTGGAAAATGTCCATCGCCATGCCGCCGGCCAGGCGGCGCATGACGTGCTGCTCTGGGGATCGCGTGGCATGGGCAAGTCGGCTTTGGTCAAGGCAGCGGTCGCCGATGCGCAAGGTGCTGGCGCGCCGCTCGCACTCGTCCAGACCGGGGGCGAGCCCGATGCGCTGACCGGGCTGCCCGCCTTGTTCGCCGCACTGGGCGCGGTGGATCGCCGTTTCCTGGTGTTCATCGACGATATCGGCTTTGACGGCCCCGACGCGGCCAGCGCTGCGCGTTCGCTGCGGTCGCTGCTCGAAGGCGGGGCGATGGCGCGTCCAGCCAATGTCCGGCTCGCGGTCACCTCGAACCGCCGCGCGATCGTCGAGCGGCACATGGCCGAACAGGACGATCCGATCAATCCGCGCGACGCGGTCGACGATCGGCTGGCGCTGGCTGACCGGTTCGGGCTGAGCCTCGGCTTTCCCGCCTGCGACCAGAATGCCTATCTAGCGATCATCGCCGGCTATGCAGAAGCCTATGGGCTCGATTTCGATCCCGAGGACGCGCTGCTCTGGGCGCGGCAGCGAGGTGCGCGATCGGGGCGGATCGCCTGGCATTATGTCACCGAACTGGCGGGCCGCGCAGGCCGCTCACTCGATTGAGCTGCGGCGTCATGAGTGCGCTGCCGATCCTCTACAGCTTCCGACGCTGCCCGTTCGCGATGCGCGCGCGCATGGCGCTGCTGGTCAGCGGCCAGACGGTCGAACTGCGCGAGATCCTGCTGCGCGCCAAGCCGCAGGCGATGCTCGACGCCTCGCCCAAGGGCACGGTGCCGGTGCTGGTGCTTCCCGATGGCCGCGTGATCGATCAGAGCCTCGACATCATGCGCTGGGCGCTGGTGCGGCACGATCCCGAGGGCTGGCTGCAGGGCGACGACGCGGAACTGATCGAGCGCTTCGACGGCCCGTTCAAGCACCATCTTGACCGCTACAAATATCCGGGTCGCCATGGCAGCAACCCGATCGAGCATCGCACGGCGGGGCTGGAGCATCTGGAATCGCTCGAACGGCGTCTTGCCGCCAGCGCGTTCCTGTGCGGATCGACCCGGACGCTCGCCGACATCGCGCTCTTCCCGTTCATCCGCCAGTTCGCCGCGACCGACCAGGCCTGGTTCGATGCGCAGCCGCTGCCGCAGGTGCACGGCTGGCTGGCAGGACTGATCGGTTCGGACCTGTTCGCATCCGTAATGCTGCGGCTTCCCCCGTGGCAGCCGGGCGATGCGCCTACCGTGTTTGCCACCGGTTAACCGGCCTGTGCTAGGCCCTGCCGCCATGCTGACCCGCTTTCTGCCCTATCGCCTGCAAACGCGCCTGGACAACTGGCGTCACGATCGGGCTTGTCGCCCGGTGCTGGAAACCGCGCCGATCCGTCCAGCCAATGACGGGCTTGTCATCTTCTCGATGATGGGGACGGCGGTGCTGCTGCCCTATCTGGTGGCGGTCAAGTCCTTCTGGGGGCAGCTGCGGCGGGGGCGCATCGTCATCCTGTCCGATGGCACGCTCACCACCGAAGACCGCGCGGTGCTCGCCTGGCATTGCGGCAATCCCGAGATCATCGACATCGCCGATGTCGACCATAATGGCTTCCCAGCGGGCGGTGCCTGGGAGCGGTTCCTGTCGATCCTCGACCGGCGCGGCGACGATTATGTCATCCAGCTCGACAGCGACACGGTGACCCTGGGGCGTCCCGATGTCGTGGCGGATGCCATTGCCGCCAATCGCAGCTTTACCCTGCTTGGCGGTCCCGAATGGGACATCGGCGTCAAGACCTGTACCGACTATGTCCCGCCCGCGCCCGACAATCCGGGCGAGGCACGGCACATCCAGTCGCGGATGGAACGCGCGCTTGCCAGCATCCAGGGCGCCGAGCGCCATGGATACATCCGTGGCTGCGCAGGCTTTGCCGGCTTCGCGCGCGGCGGCAACGGGCGCGAGACCGCGCGCTTCTTCCATGACGAGATGGCGCGGCTGCTGGGCCACGCGGCGATGGCCGAATGGGGCAGCGAGCAGGTGACCTCCAGCTTCGTGGTCGCGAACGATCCGGATCCCGTACTGCTGCCCTATCGCCAGTACGGCAATTACTGGGCCGAGCCCTGGGATGCCGATTGCCGCTTCATGCATTTTGTCGGCGCGCACCGCCATGACGGCACCGCCTATCGCGATGCGACGCGTGCCGCGCTTGCGCAGATGGACCGCTGAGCGCCGGTCTTCGACCGACAGCACTGGACAGCGCCGCTTCGCACCCCGATAGCGGCACCATGGCCAGCACCCCCGCCCCGCTTACCGTTGCCCCGCGCGCGCCGCTGCTGGCCTTTGTCGCCTGTGCCGGCGGCATGATGTTCTTCGGCGCCATGGACAGCGCGATGAAGGCGGTGACGATCGATATCGGCGTGATCGCGGCCTTGTTCTGGCGCTGCCTGATCGGTTCGGCGCTGGCAGGCGCGTTGTTCTGGTGGAAGGGCAACCGGCGGCTGCCGCGCGGCGCGGCGCTGCGGCTGCATCTGCTGCGCGGCACGGTGGTGGCAGGCATGGCGGTGCTGTTCTTCTGGGGCCTCGCGCGCACGCCGATGGCCGAGACGGTGGCGATCACCTTCATCGCGCCGATCATCGCGCTGTTTCTCGCTGCGGTGCTGCTCAAGGAACGGATCGGGCGCGGTGCGGTGCTGGCATCGGTGCTGGGCTTTGGCGGCGTGCTGGTGATCGCCGCCGGCCGGCTCGGCTGGTTGGGCGGAGATGCGGTCGCCGACCAGGGCGAGGCCGGGTGGCAGGGCATCGCCGCGATCATGGCGTCGGCAGTGCTCTATGCCTGGAACCTGATCCTGCAGCGCCAGCAGGCACAGATCGCCAGCCCGCAGGAAATCGTGCTGGTGCAGAATGTCATCATGGGCTTCTGGTTCGGCCTCGCCATGCCCTTTGCCGGCGCGGCGATGCCGGGCGACGCCGCGATGGCCGCGCCGATCGGCTGGGGCCTGCTGACGCTGGCGGCGATGCTGGCAATCCTGTCGCTCTCACTGCTCTCCTGGGCCTATGCCCGCGCCGAGGCACAAGCGCTGGTGCCGCTCGAATATTCGATGTTCATCTGGGGCGCGCTGTTCGGCTGGCTGATCTTCAACGAGACGATCGGCTGGACGACGCTGGCAGGCGCGGCGCTGATCGTTACCGGCTGCTGGCAGGTGGCACGGCGGCAGGCCAGTTGACGGCCCGTCGCGGCACGCGACAGTTCGCGCTTTCCCCGTCGCCCCATTGTGGCTAGGCAGAATCGGGGACAATCTTGAAATTCGATAGACGGGACACGGGCGCAGGGCATGACACGGATTTTGCTGGGGGTGGCAGGCATTGCGCTGATCCTGTCGATCGCATTGCTGCTCTCAAACAATCGCCGCGCCATCCGGCTGCGCGTGGTCGGCGCCGCCTTTGCGCTGCAGGCCGGCATCGCGGTGCTGGTGCTCTATGTGCCCGCCGGTCGCACCGCGATACAGGCGATGTCGCGCGGCGTTTCCAACCTGCTCGGCTATGCGCAGGCGGGAACCAACTTCATCTTCGGTCCGCTGGCCAGCCCCGATGTCGGCGGCAACAGCTTTGCCATCGCCGCGCTGCCGGTGATCATCTTCTTCTCGGCGCTCGTCTCGATCCTCTATTATCTCGGTATCATGCAGCGCGTGATCCAGTGGGTCGGCGGCGGCATCGAGAAGCTGATCGGCATCTCCAAGGTCGAAAGCCTGTGCGCGGCGGCAAACATCTTTGTCGGGCAGAGCGAATCGCCGCTGGTCATCCGCCCCTATCTCGCCGCCCTGAAGCCCGCGCAGTTGTTCACGGTGATGAGCGTCGGCATGGCGGGCGTTGCCGGCACGATCCTCGCCGCCTATGCCGCGATGGGCATCCGCATCGACTATCTGCTCGCCGCGGCCTTCATGTCCGCGCCGGGCGGCATCCTGATGGCCAAGATCATCATGCCCGACGATCCGGCGGATATCAGCAGCGAGGCGGTGATGCCGCTCGATGTCGAATATGAGGAAGAGCGCCCCGCCAATGTCATCATGGCCGCCGCGATGGGCGCGCAGACCGGCGTCAAGCTGGCGGTCGCGGTCGGCGCTATGGTGCTCGCCTTTGTCGCGCTGGTCGCGCTCGCCAACGGCATTTTCGGCGGCATCGGCGGCTGGTTCGGCCAGCCCGATCTCTCTTTCCAGCAGGTCGTCGGATATGTCTTCGCCCCCGTCATGTACCTGATCGGCGTGCCCTGGGACGAGGCGCTGCGCGCAGGCGGGCTGTTCGGTACCAAGATCGTGCTCAACGAATTCGTCGCGTTCATCGAGCTGAGCAAGCCCGAGGCCGGGCTATCGGCGCGGACGGTCGCAATCATCACCTTCGCCTTGTGCGGCTTTGCCAATTTCTCGTCGATCGCCATTCAGATGGCGGTGACCGGCGGCCTCGCGCCCAGCCAGCGCCCGATGATCGCGCGGCTTGGCCTCAAGGCGCTCGCCGCAGGCAGCCTGGCGAACCTGATGAGCGCGGCGTTGGCGGGCCTGCTGATCACGGTGTGAGGCGATGCGCCGTCCCGCTCTTGTTGCAGGACTGCGCTACGGCCTGGAAGCCTTCGCCCTCGGGTTCATCCTGGGCATGTTTCGAACCATGATCGTCGCACCCGCAATCGGGGTATCCGCGGCCGTGATGATCGAGTTCCCCTTGCTGCTGCTGGCCATGGCCTGGCGAGCACGGACGATTGTCCGGCAGCCACCCGAGCTTTCCGGCACCGCAAACCTGGTCGTCATGGGCCTCACCGGATCGATCGTGCTGATGTTCGCCGAACTGCTGCTGGGCCTGGCCCTGGGGATCAGTGCCCGGCAATGGTATGACGATCTCTTCCACATGCCCGGGATCGCCGGACTTGCGGGACAGGGGCCATTGGCGCTGTTCCCGCTGCTGTTCGGGAGGCGGAAGCCGATCAGGGCTGGGTGAAGGACGGCGGGTCCGAGGCGTCCATCGAATCGTCGAGCGCGTCGTCGAGCTCGTCTTCGCTGACATTGTCCTTGTCGACATCGGGCTCGATCGGCTTGTCGGAGTCGCCCTCGGCCTGATCGTTCAGGCTCGATGTCTTGGCGCCTGCGCGCTGCGCGGTCTCTTCGGTGCAGTCGACGGGCTCGGTCGGCTTGGGGGTCTGGGTATCGGTCATGGGGGAATTCTCCTTGCTGCCCGGACTACGCCGGGCCGCGCAAGGCGGTTCCCGTCAGGCGACCCCGGCGCGCCGCAGCTCGGGCCCCAGCCTGCCGGTCAGCCACAGCGCCCACATGCGGAAATCCGCCGCCAGCGACCAGAGCGGATAGGTGAAGGTGGCAGGCCGGTTGCGCTCGATCCGCCAATGGCTGATCCAGGCGAAGAAATAGCCCGCCACCGGCATCATCGCGAACAGCAGGAAATTGCCGGTGACAAGCGCCGCGAGCGCCAGCAGCACGACCAGCGACGTGCCCGTATAATGCCACGCGCGGGTCAGCGCCCGGCTGTGTTCGCGCAGATAGAAGGGCCAGAATTCGGCGAAGCTGGTGTAACGCTGCATCTCGATTGTCTCCCGCGGCCATGATAGCCACAGATCATGTCCGCGATCCAGACCGACCTTCTCTTCGTCTACGGCACGCTGCGCCGGGGTAGCGATCATGAAAATGCGGCGCGTCTGGCAGCGGAAAGCGAATGGCTCGGCACGGGCACGCTCGCCGGAACGCTCTACCGCGTCAGCTGGCACCCGGCGCTGGTGCTGGAGGGCGACGACAGCATCACGGGCGACCTGCTGCGCCTCACCGACCCCGCCGCCAGCCTCCCCTGGCTCGACGCGTTCGAAAGCTGCGGCCCGGACGACCCGCCCCCGCACGACTATCGCCGCGAAATCGGGAGCGTCATGACAGCATCCGGCGCGGTGGAGGCGATGGTCTATGTCTGGAACTTGAGCGTCGAAGGACTGGAGCGCATCGCAAGCGGCGACTGGCTGGCGATTGCGCCGTGATCGAGGTGCGCGTTCTGGGAAGCGACGAAGCGCAGGTCCTCGCCCATGTGGCAGCCGATGTCTTCGACAATCCGGTCGATCCGCAGCAGACTGCAGCCTTTCTCGCCGATCCGCGCCACCATATCGCGGTAGCGATCGACGCCGGGCAGGTGGTCGGCTTTGCCTCGGGCGTCGACTATCTCCATCCCGACAAGCCACCCGAATTGTGGATCAACGAGGTCGGCGTGGCCCCGAGCCACCAGGGGCAGGGGCTGGGCAAGAGGCTGATGGCCTGTCTGCTCGATCATGGACGCACGCTCGGCTGCGCCAACGCATGGGTGCTGACGGACCATGGCAATGCAGCTGCGCGGTCACTTTACGTGGCAGCTGGCGGCGTGCGCGAACCCGATGAGAATGATGCAGACGGGCAAGTGGTGCTCTACACCTTCAGCCATTCGATTGCCTGAATGGGCAGCCTCACTGGCTGTCTGCAACACCATCATATTTGAGTTCGAGATAGCGGCCGCGGATCGCGAGCTTGTCGGCATCGCCCTCGGCAATCGTGCGGGTGGCGCTGGCGATTTCGCGTTCGATGACGCCAAGGCCATGGATCAGCTGCTCGTCGGGGGTGCGCTCGCCGCGCTTTTCCTGCCGCATGCTCGCCGGGATCTTGCGATAGCCGGTGATGAGTTCGGGCAGATGCTCGCCCACCAGCTTGCGAATCTCGCGCGCGGGTTCGCTGTTTTCCTCGAGCGTCTGGAGCTGCGGCGCGAGCATGTCGAGCTGCACACCGATCTGGTCGACCAGCGTCACCGCCGGCGCCGGGAGCGCGGGGCGCTGGCTTTCCAGCCAGATCTCGGTCTTGCCGGCCAGCACCTTCAAGGGCTCCTTGGCGAGCCGTTCGGGCGTCGGAACTTTCAGCTTCATGCCGCTGCCGAGCACCACCGTGGCAACCACCGCCGCGAGCACGGTGAGCAGCACGCCATAGAAGCCGATGCCGTCGATGATCGCGCCGACAATGCCCGCCGCCACCAGGATGACGCCGATGCTGATCGCGATCGCCGCGATTTTCTTCCACATATGCTCGCGCTTGAGCGCGCGCGACTTGCTGCCGATCGACGGACCCATCTGGACGCGGCGCTTGACCGCCGCGGCATCGGCGATGATCTGGTCGGACTGGCTGGTCAGCGATTTGGACATGCGCGTACCTGCCTCAAGCCTCCAGCGAGCTCAGCAGCGAGGGGCCCGACGATGCGCCGCCGCCGCCCTGCGAGGCGCCCTCGGCGCGCGCGATATAGCCCTTGGACTTCTCGACTTCCTTGCTCAGCGTGTCGACCGTGGTCTTCATGCTGTCCAGCGCCTTGACCTTGAACGTGTCGATATTGTCCATCGTGTCGTAGATGTTCTGGAAAGCGCGCTGCAGCGTCTCGACGGGAATCGTCGCCGATGCCGCCTGTTCGTGGATCTTGGCGGTCTGGTCCTTGAGCATCGTGCCGGTCGAATCGATGATGTTCGCGGTGGTGGTGTTGAGCGCGGTGATCTGGTCGAGCACCAGCTTCTGCCCGACCAGCGCCTGCGCGACGGTGACTGCGGTGCGCAATGCGGCGACGGTGGTGGTGCTGGCACGGTCGACGCCCTTGACCAGCTCAACATTGTTCTTCTTGACCAGATCGAGCGCGAGATAGCCCTGCACCGTCACCGCCATCTGCGTCAGCAGGTCCTGCGTGCGCTGGCGGACGTAGAAGAGCGCGGTCTCCTTGATCGCCTTGGCCTTGGCCGGGTCGGTCATCTCGAGCTCGGCGGCCTTGGCCTCGAGCCGCGCGTCGAGCGTTTTGGACACGTGGATCATCTGCTCGAGCTTGCCCATCGCGGCCCAGAGGTTCTGCCGTTCCACATCGATCGCGGCATTGTCCATCAGCAGCTCGTCCTTGCCGCTCTGCAAGGACGCGAGGATCGACTGGATATGCCCCTGGCTCGACTTGTAGCTGTCGAAATAGTCGCGCATCTTGTTGCCGAACGGGATGATGCCGAAGATCTTCTTGCGCGTGAACAGGTCGCCCTTCTTGCCGGGGTCGAGATCCTCGACCGTGCGGCGCAGCTGCGCGAGGTTCGCGCCGACCGAATTGTCATTGTCCATCGCGCGCACGGGGCGGTCGAGAAAGCGGTTCGACTGGCCCGCCGCGTCGGTGATTTCCTTGCGGCCCATATTGGTGATCTGGTCGACGCGCTTGCCGAACTCGGGCGAGTTGACGTCCTGCGCGACGAGATCGCTGATGAAGCCGTCGACCTTTTCGTCGAGCTTCGAGCGCACCTCTTCGGACACCGGAACCAGCCCCGTCGCCTCGGCTGCGGTGACGATCGGCACCGGTTCGGGCGCTTCCAGCGTCAGTTTCTTGTCCGCAATCGCAGTTTGCGTCGCCATGGCCTTTGCGCTCCCGTTCGCTCTTGTTCCCCAAAATGAGGGGAGATGCCCGTCAGGGCAAGAGATAAGTGTTACTGTGTTAAGATAACAATACAGCCGCAAAGTGCAAGGAAAATGGCGGGCCTGGCCCGCCATTGTCCATCACGGGCGTGGCGCGTGTCGCGCCTACGCCCCCATGTCCCATAATGCGACACAAACGCTCGCGACGAAGACGAAGATCGCCACCAGCGCCGCGATTTCCCATGGGCTGGCACCAAGCGCGCGGGCATTGGCGGCTTCGAATGCGGCGATGCGATAGCGCAGCGATTCGTCGCTTTTCAGCAGGCCGATATCGAGCACTGGTGCGGTGCGCAGATAGCGGACCATTTCGTCGCGTTCGGATGTGCTGATGTCGGGATAGCGCTGGAACAGGGTTTTCATGCGCTTGCGCCGCGCTTCATGGCTTGTGTCATTGGCGGCTTGCGCCTCGGTAATATCTTGCATGCTATGTCTTTCGTGAAACTGGTGGAGGGCGCGCTCAGGGGCTCTGGAGCAGCTCGACCATGCGCCGCGCGGTTTCCTGTTCGGCGCGGACGATGTGGCGCACGCCCAGCCGGGCAAGGTGCGCGTATTCGTCCTCGGAATGCGCCCGGGCGATGACTTTCAGTTCCGGGTTCAATATCCGCGCGCGCTGGTGGATCGCGCCTGCCTCATAGCCTTCAGGTATGGCGAGGATGAGCGCGCTGGCGCGATCGATCCCCGCCCTTTCCAGGATACCGCTTTCCACCGCATCGCCGCGCACCGTGGTCAGGCCCTGATCGGCGGCCATGGCGAGATTTTCGGGATTGTCCTCGATCACCACCAGGCTGCCCGGTGCGGCCCTCAGCGCGGCGGCGACATGCCGACCGACACGACCATGGCCGATGATGATGATATGCCCCTTATCGGCGGGCGGATCTTGTGCGGGCGTGTCGTCGGAAAAGCGCTCCTGAATCCGCATGACCCAGCCGAACAGGAACGGGTTGAGGAAGATCGACAGGATCGCGCCGGCGAGGATCAGGTCGCGCGCATCCGCGGGCAGCACGCCCAGGCTGGTGCCAAGGCTTGCCAGGATGAACGAGAACTCGCCGATCTGCGCGAGGCTGCACGCGATGGTGAGGCTGGTCCGGTTCGATTTGCGGAACAGCCGCGCGATGGCATAGGCCGCGATCGACTTGCCGATCACGACGATCCCCAGCGTGGCGAGCAGCGGCAATGGCTGTTCGACCAGCACGAACGGGTTGAACAGCATGCCGACCGAGACGAAGAACAGCACCGCGAACGCATCGCGCAGTGGGAGCGTCTCCTCCGCCGCCCGCCTGCTGAGCGAGGTTTCGCCCAGGATCATGCCTGCGAAGAATGCGCCCAGCGCAAAGCTCACTTCGAACACGAAGGCTGCACCGAAGGCGACGCCAAGCGCGATCGCGAGCACCGCGAGGCGGAACAGCTCGCGCGATCCGGTATGCACCACCCAGTGCAGCACATGCGGAATCAGGCGGCGGCCGATCACCAGCATGAACACCACAAAGCCCGCGACCTTGAACAAGGTTGCGGCCATCGGCTGAGCGATGGCCATCAGATCCGCGCCTTCGGGATTGGTGGCAATGCGTGCGAGCGGGGGCAGCATCACCAGCGCCAGCACCATCACGATGTCCTCGACGATGAGCCAGCCGATGGCGATCTGCCCGCGTTCGGTCTCGACCAGACCCCGCACCTGCAGCGCGCGCAGCAGCACCACGGTGCTGGCGACCGACAGCGCGAGGCCAAAGATGAAGCCCGCGATCGGTGTCCAGCCCATGGCCCAGGACAGGCCCATGCCGAGCAAGGTGGCTGTGGCGATCTGGGCGAGCGCGCCGGGAATGGCGATATTCTTCACCGCCATCAGGTCGCGCAGCGAGAAATGCAGGCCGACGCCGAACATCAGCAGGATGACGCCGATCTCGGCGAGCTCGTTGGCGAGCTTGCCATCGGCGACGAAGCCGGGGGTGAACGGGCCAACCAGGACACCGGCGAGCAGATAGCCGGCAATGGGAGATATCTTGAGCCTCTGGGCCAGCGCGCCCATAAGGAACGCGACGACCAGACCGGCAACGATGGTGCCGATCAGCGGAGTGGCATGATGCATGATCAGTCTCTCTTGGCGAGAGGGAGGGTCTCGGGCTGCGCCGCGGCCGGTGCCAGAGACACGGCGCGACACTACCCGGCGATCAGGCGCGAAGGACGGACAGGGGCGGCACGCCGATGCCCCTCGGGGTTCAGCGTATCAATACCGCCAGCACGGTCGTCGCGCGGATCAGGCGGTCAGCGGAGGCGCGCGCGGGGCGGTGCCGGGGCGCGCGGAAGCAGGATGGTCTGCCCAGGCGCGCGCGTATACGGGAATGGAAAGGAGGGTATCTGCCAGCGCTGCAGCAACGATCGCGGCCGGACTGTTCCAGGAATAGGCTGCCGCAGCATCGCCATCACCGCCCGAGGGCAGGCGCAGGCCATCGTCGACCGGTTCGGCGACCGTGATCGCCTCGCCCTCCTGGCGGCTGAGCGCGACCTGCGTGGTGGCTGGGTTGAACGCCGACCCGACCTGCTGGCTGGCCGGCATGGAGCCGGGCAGCAAGGCACTGGCGAGCGCAATGAACAGCGCGATGATGATGCCGCTCACCCAGGCAGGACGCGCCGGTGCGGCCACGGAGGCAGGGGCGGCATCGGGGCCGAAGGGACTTGGCGGGGCGGTCATGCCCCGCCGATATAGGAAGCGCGGGCCGGGCGGTAAACCCGGCCTCTTGCCCCTGCCCGGATTAGGCGGCCAGCTCGTAGGGCTGGATCTCGCCAGAGAGGTACAGGTTGCGGGCCTTGGCGCGGCTCAACTTGCCCGACGAGGTGCGCGGCAGCGTGCGCGGCGGCACCAGCTCGATCACGCAGTTCATGCCGGTGATCGAACGGACCTTCTCGCGGATCTCGTCGCGCAGCCGGCGGCGTTCGGCCTCGTCGGTGGTGCGGCACTGCACCAGCACGGCGGGGGCCTCTTCCCCGGCAGGCGTGGTGATCGAGAAGGCGGCAATGTCGCCGGACTTGAAGCCGGGCAGCTGTTCCACCGCCCATTCGATATCCTGCGGCCAGTGGTTCTTGCCGTTGATGATGATCATGTCCTTGGCGCGGCCGACGATATAGAGATAGCCATCGACCATATAGCCCATGTCGCCAGTATCGAGCCAGCCATCGATCAGGCACGCCTCGGTCGCTTCGGGATCGCGGAAATAGCTGTGCATGATCGACGGGCCTGCGGTCCAGACCTTGCCGATCTCGCGGTCGGGAAGCACCTTGCCGTCGGCATCGCGAATCTCGATGCTCATGTCGCGGCAAGCCTTGCCGCAATTGACGATCGAGCGGTAACGCTTGGGCTTGGAAGGATCGACCGGCGCACCCGACAGGCGCTGTTCCTCGACCAGATCGACGACAATGCCCTCGCCCGGCGGCATCAGCGTGACGGCAAGTGTCGCTTCGGCCAGGCCATAGCTCGGCAGGAAGGCGCTCGCCTTGAAGCCCGCCGGTGCGAACGCGTTGACGAAGGCCTGCATGACATCGGGACGGATCATGTCCGCGCCATTGCCCGCGAGCCGCCAGCGCGACAGGTCGAAGCGTTCCTCGACCCGCGACTGGCTGCCGATGCGGCGCGCGCAGATGTCATAGCCGAAGGTCGGCGAATAGCTGCACGAGGTGCCGGGGTTGCGGCTGATCAGGTCGAGCCATGCGAGCGGACGCCGCGCAAAATCCTCGGTCTTCAGGTAATCGGTCGAAACCTGGTTGGCGACCATCGAGAGCATGCAGCCGACCAGGCCCATGTCATGATACCAGGGGAGCCACGAGATGCAGCGATCGGTCTCGCACACATGCATGCCGTGCGAATGCGCGGCGAGGTTGCTCAGCAGCGCAGCGTGCGTGACCGCGACGCCATGCGGGAAGCGCGTCGATCCACTCGAATATTGCAGATAGCAGATATCGTCAGGGCTCGCAGCGGGCAGATCGGCTTCGGGTGCAGCTTCGGCAGCGAAGCTCTCCCAATCGATCCCCTCGACGCCGCAGCGCTTGGCCGCCTCGCCGCCCATCTCGGCGAGTTCGGCCGGATAGAACAGGAATTTGGGGTCGCTCGAGCGCAGCTGGACGCTCAGCTGCTCGACATAGCTTTCCTTGCCGCCAAAGCTGGTGGGTAGGGGCAGCGGCACCGGCCAGGCGCCGGCATAGACCGCGCCGAAGAACAGCGAGGCGAATTCCGCGCCGGTTTCGGCAACGATGGCGATCCGGTCCTCGGGCTTCACGCCGCGCGCGATCAGCCGCCGGGCATGCTCGAGAGCATCGCTGCGCAGCTCGCTATAGGGATAGGGGCGCACCAATGTGCCGCGCGGATCGTGGAAGTTGAACCCGCGCACGCCCTGTGCCGCGTAGTCTAGTGCATCACCCAGTGTCGCGAAATCGGCGAACCGGCGCGGCAGCGCATCGGCGGTGGGAGTCGGCTGCAATTGCGTCATGCGTATTAACCCGTTGCTTTCCTTTGCGCGCGCCGGTGGCCCGGTCTGTCACGCCCACATGGACAAGACCCGCTAGCGTCTGCCCATGCCGTCATGGCCCAGAGATGAATGGTTCAGGCAGCGCCCGCTTCATCCCAGAATGCCCCATCTCGCCTCTAGCCGATGACAAGCGTTCTAAATTCGACCCGACTGTGGCACAAAAATGGCGCATGACCGCTCCCGATGATCGACGCAAGCGTGAAAAGCGCCCGCCAAAGCCGCTCGACGAGCGCGCGCTCAAGGATCTGGCGCTGCATTATCTCGGGCGGTTTGCGACGACGCGCGCGCGCCTCATCCAGTACATGCAACGCAAGGTGCGCGAGCGCGGATGGGCGGACGAGCGCGCACCCGATTACGACCAGCTGGCCGATCGCTGCGTGGAGCTGGGCTATGTCGACGATGCCGCTTTCGCCGCGATGAAGGGCGGCGCGTTGCTCAGGCGAGGCTATGGCGCGCGCCGGGTCGAGCAGGCGCTGGTCGCCGCCGGTGTCGGTGAGGCCGAGCGCGGCGAGGCCCGTGAGACCGCGAGCGATCAGGCGCTGAACGCCGCGATGGCCTTTGCCCGGCGCAAGCGTATCGGCCCGTTTGCGCCCGCCCCCGCCGATCCCGACCGCAGGCGCAAGCAATTGCAGGCCTTTATCCGCGCAGGCCATGATTTTGCACTCGCCCGGGCCCTTGTTTTCGCCGATAGCATGGAGGAGATAGCGGGGCTGGACGAGCAATTCGGGAGAGAGACATGGTGACGAGATTCTGCGGGGCGATGCTGGCGACGCTGGCCTTGGTAGCGTGCAATGCCTCTGCCCCCAGCGATGCCGTGGCGCAGCGCCCTGCGGCGGAAAATCCTGCGCTGTCGCCCGCCGGGCTCGATCTGGTGCCGCTGACGATCAGGAGCGGCGCCAAGACGCACAAGTTCACCGTCGAGATGGCGCGCAGCTCGCAGGAACAGGCGCAGGGGCTGATGTTCCGCACCGAGCTGGCCCCCGATGCGGGCATGCTCTTTCCCTTCCCGACGCCGAAGCCCGCAAGCTTCTGGATGAAGAACACGGTCATCTCGCTCGACCTGCTGTTCATTCGCGCCGATGGCACCGTCGAGAGCATCGCGGCCAATGCGGTGCCCTATTCGCTCGACCCGATCAGCTCGGGCGAGCCGGTCGCTGCGGTGCTCGAGATCGCTGCGGGCCGCGCGGCCGAGCTCGGGATCAAGCCGGGCGATACCGTGACCTGGCGCGACAAGCGTTGAACCACCCGTGGCAGCAGCGCGCAAACGCGGCATGATCGCTCGCCTGATCGCACTGGTTTTCAAGCTGGTCTTCGGCTTCGTGGCGCTATCGCTGCTGATGGTCGTGATCTATCGCTTCGTGCCGCCGCCGACTACGATCACGATGCTGAGCGATGCCAATGGCGCGACGCGCGACTGGACGCCGCTCGACCGGATCGATCGCAACATGGTCTCCGCCGCCATCGCCGCGGAGGACGGCAAGTTCTGCACGCATAACGGCTTCGATACCGAGGCGATCGAGGATGCGATGCGGCGCAACATGCAGGGCGGGCGCATCCGCGGCGGATCGACGATTAGCCAGCAGACCGCGAAGAACGTGTTCCTCTGGCAGAATGGGGGCTTTTTCCGAAAAGGGCTGGAAGCCTGGTTCACCGTGCTGATCGAAGGCATCTGGGGCAAGCGCCGGATCATGGAAGTGTACTTGAACGTCGCCGAAACCGGCATCGGCACCTATGGCGTCGAGGCGGGGGCAGAGCGCTATTTCGGCAAGGGCGCAAGTTCGCTCACCCGCGACCAAGCCGCGCGCATGGCCGCAGCCTTGCCGCTGCCCAAGAAGCGTTCGGTCAAGAACCCCAGCGGTTTCGTGCGCCGCTATGGCAACAATATCGCGCGCCGCATCCGCATCGTCCAGCGCGACGGACTGGATAGCTGCGCGCGGCCTTGAGGCTGCGGGCGGAGTGTGGTGCCGAGCAACAGAGCAGCGAGTTTACTGCGACCAACCCCGTCATCCTGAACTTGTTTCAGGATCCATCGCGCCCCAATTGCCGAAGCCGCGTGGGGAGAAATGGACCCTGAAACAAGTTCAGGGCGACGTAGTAGAGAAATGCTCAGCGCAGCCGCGCCTCACCGCACCTGCCGCTTCTCCAGCTTGCGCGCCAGGGTGCGCCGGTGCATCCCCAGCCGCCGTGCGGTTTCCGACACGTTGAAGCCGGTATCGACCAGCGTCTGGTGGATATGCTCCCATTCCACCGTCTTGATCGAGGACTGGCGCGTGTCGAGCGCGGTGTCGGCATCGCCCTCGGTGCGCGCGAAGGCGGCTTCGATATCGTCGGTGTTCGATGGCTTGGCGAGATAATGGTCCGCGCCCAGCTTGATCGCCTCGACCGCGGTGGCGATGCTGGCAAAGCCAGTGAGCACCACGATCCGCGCATCGGGCGCGGCGGCGCGGACGGCCTGTACGCAGGTCAAGCCCGAGACGGAGCCGGCGAGCTTCAGGTCGATCACCGCGTGTGTCGGTTTGAGGCCCTTGTCGAGCAGAGCCACCAGCGCCTCATGGCCCGAGGCCGATTCGACCGCATAACCGCGCCGCTCGAACGACCGGCGCAGTGTGCGCGCGAAGGTCTCGTCATCCTCGACGATCAGCAACTGACGGGTCTCGGTCATGTCCGCGCTCCTGTCGAACAGGCGATGGCATCCAGCGGCAACCATATGGTGACTTCGGCGCCGCCCTGCTCGCGATTGCCCGCACGCACCTCTCCGCCCAGCTTGCGCATCACGTTGACGAGCAGGAACAGGCCCAGGCCCCCGCCGGGCTTGCCCTTGGTCGACCGGTACGGCTTGCCCAGGCCATCTAGAATCTCCTCCGCAAAGCCGGGGCCCCTGTCGGTCACGGTCAGCTCGAGCGCCTCGCCCTGGCGCGCGGCGCGGATGCCGACCCATTGCGGCGACACCTCGACCGCATTGTCGATGACATTGCCGATCACCTGGCGCAGCGCAGGGTCGGAGACGATCGCCACATCCTGGCCGAACCTGTCGTGATATTCGAGCGTATCGAGCCCGCGCGTCACCTGCCATTCGTCGACGATGTCGCGCAGGAAGGCACGCATCGTGGTGCGTTCGGTCGCCTCGCCGCGCGCCTCGCCGGCGGACATCAGGATGCCGCTGACGATCGTCTTGCAGCGCTGCACCGCGTTTTCCATGTCGTCGAGATCGGCGGAAAGATCGGCCACCGCGTTCAGTTCGGGCATCGCGCGGAAATCGTTGACGAGCACCGAAAGCGTCGCGAGCGGGGTGCCCAGTTCATGCGCCGCGCCCGAGGCGAGCAGGCCCATGCGCACGATATGGTCCTCTTCCGCCGCGCGCTGGCGGATCGCGGCGAGCGCGGAATCGCGTTCGCGCAGGTTGCGCGCGATGCGGGTAACGAAGGCGACCAGCAGCACCGCGATCAGCCCGAAACAGACGAAGCTGCCCTGCAGATACAGGCTGAACTCCTCGTCCTGCAGCTCGGGCGGCAGCGCGAGCGGGACGGGGTCGATCGCGAGCACAGCCAGTGCGCCGAGCGAAGCCGCGACCATCGCCCAGGATGCCGCCGGGCGCAGCACCATCGCGCCGATCACCACCTGCAGCAGGAACAAAGCCGCGAACGGATTGGCGAGACCGCCGGTGAAATGCAGCTGCCAGGTGAGCGCGGCGATATCGAACATCAGCGCAGTGAACAGCGCATATTCGAGCCCCGCATCGAACCGGTGCAGCATGTACAGCGTGACGATGTTGATGAACACGAGCAGGCTGATCGCCGCGAGCAGCGGGGCGAGCGGCAGCGCGATGCCCATCGGCCCATGCACGATCAGGATGGTCAGCAGCTGGCCCCCGACCGCGAGCCAGCGCAGCTGGATGAGCAGCGCCATGTTGCGCCGCACGGCATCGGTGATCTGGGGGGCAGGCGTGGCGATCATCGCCGCTGCCATACCAGCTTTGCGCCGAACAGGCACCCGAGCGCGAGCGCGAGCCAGGTGAAGGCGTAGACCGCATGATTGTCGCTGAAGCGGATGACGGTGAGCCCGCCGACCGGATAGCCGCCGGGATTGCGCGCCGCATCGGCGTCGATGAAATAGGGTGCGGTGTGATTCAGCCCGCGCGCGGCGACAATCGCGTCGACATCGCGCGAAAACCAGCGATCGGCTCTGGCGTCGTTCGAGCGCAGGAAGCCGCCGCCCGGTTCGGTGATCCGCAGCAGCCCGGTGATGCGCACCATTCCCGCCGGATTGCCCGCCGCCCGCGTGGCCGGATCGCGCCGGTCAGGGGGCACGAAGCCGCGATTGACCAGCACGGTGAAGCGCTCGCCCACCAGCGGTGTCAGCACCCAGTATCCGCCGCCGCGCGCCGTGACCGCCTGCACCAGCGTCTCGCGATCATGCGCGAACCGTCCGGTGAAGGCGACCCGGCGATAGGCGTCGCGCTCTTGGCGGATGCGCGGCCATTGGTCGGGGCCGGGCGCGGCGACCGGCGCGGCGGTGCTGCGGCTGTCGACCGCCTCGATCAGCGCATGTTTCCAGGCGCGGCGCTGCACCTGCCAGGCGGCAAGGCCGACGCCCGCCAGCGCCAGCGCAAGCAGCGAGACGACCAGCACGACCCGCGCGGCTGGTCGGGACCGGGTCACGGGATCTGGCTCATCTCTTCATGCGCCTGGGGCATCATGTTGGTGTTGAGGTTGCTCATCACCCACAGCGATCCCGACAGCATGATGCCGACGACGATGATCGTGAAGATCAGCGAGGTGATCGACCAGCCGCCCTCGGCCTTGGGAGACATGTGCAGGAAATACACCATGTGGACGACGATCTGCACGACCGCGAGGCCCAGGATCGTCACGCCGGTGACCGCAGGCGACAATACGCCGGTCATCACCAGGCCGAACGGGATTGCGGTGAGGATGACCGAGAGGACGAAGCCGATGGTATAGTCGCGGTACGAGGCGTGCGGAATTTCGATGCCGTGGCTGTCGTTCTCGGCCTGTTCGGCATGGGTGGTGGCAGCGCTCATCACAGCATTCCCATCAGATAGACAAAGGTGAACACGCCGATCCAGATCACGTCGAGAAAGTGCCAGAACAGGCTGAGGCACGCAACGCGGCGCTGGTTGGCGGGGTTGAGGCCATGGCGGCCGAGCTGGACGATCAATGTCACCAGCCACACCAGCCCGAAGGTGACGTGCAGCCCGTGCGTTCCGACCAGCGTGAAGAAGGCCGAGAGGAACGCGCTGCGCTGTGGCGTCGCGCCGATATGGATGAGGTGCGAGAATTCATAGAGCTCGATCGCGAGGAACGCCGCGCCGAACAGGCCGGTGACCGCGAGCCACATCTGGACATGGCGCAGGTTCCGGTTCTGCATCGCGATCATCGCAAAGCCATAAGTGAGCGACGAGAACAGCAGCATCGCGGTGTTGAGCGCGATGAGGTTGAGGTCGAACAGGTCCTTGGGGCCGGGCCCTGCGGCGAAATTTCCGCCGAGCACCGCATAACAGGCAAACAGGATCGCGAAGATGAGGCAGTCGCTCATCAGATAGATCCAGAAGCCCAGCAGCGTGCTGTGGCCTTCGGGATGCGGATGCTCGTCGATCTCGTAATAGACCGGCTTGTCGTTGCCGGCGGGCAGGGTGATGCTGCTCATGGGATCAGGCTCCTGCCGCTTGCAATTGGCTGAGGCGCGCCTTCTCGGTCGCGGCGACGGTGGCGGCCGGGATATGGAAATCGCGCTTGTAGTTGAACGTGTGCGCGATCGCCGCGCCGATCAGTCCGACCAGGCTCAGCCCTGCCAGCCACCAGATGTGCCAGACCAGCGCAAAGCCCGCGACGGTGCTGATGCCCGCCAGGATGACGCCGGCGCCGGTGTTGCTCGGCATGTGGATGTCCTTGTAGCCATCGGCAGGGTGCTCCACGCCCGCCGCCTTCATGTCGTACCAGGCATCGAGCGCGTGGATACGCGGAGTGAAGGCGAAATTATAGTCGGGCGGGGGCGAGCTGGTCGCCCATTCGAGCGTGCGGCCGTTCCACGGATCGCCCGTCGTCTCGGCCAGCGCCTCGCGCTTCCAGATGCTGACGGCGAACTGGATGAGCATGGCGGCAATGCCGGCAGCGATCATCAGCGCACCGACGGCGGCGATGGCGAACCAGATCTGCAAGCTGGGATCGTCGAACACCCGCATCCGGCGCGTCACGCCCATCAGGCCGAGGACATAGAGCGGCATGAACGCAACCCAGAAGCCGGGGACCCAGCACCAGAAGCTGACCTTGCCCCAGAACTTGTCGAGCTTGAAGCCGAACGCCTTGGGCCACCAGTAGTTGATCGCCGCGAAGATGCCGAACAGCACGCCGCCGATGATCACGTTGTGGAAATGCGCGATCAGGAACAGCGAGTTGTGCAGTACGAAGTCGGCAGGCGGCACCGCGAGCAGCACGCCGGTCATCCCGCCGATGGTGAAGGTGAGCATGAACGCCACCGTCCACATCATCGGCAGCTCGTAGCGGATGCGTCCGCGATACATGGTGAACAGCCAGTTGAACAGCTTGGCCCCGGTGGGGATCGAGATCACCATCGTGGTGATGCCGAAGAAGCTGTTGACGCTCGCGCCCGAACCCATGGTGAAGAAATGGTGCAGCCACACGACGTACGACAGGATGGTGATGACCACGGTCGCATAGACCATCGAGGTATAGCCGAAGAGCTTCTTGCCCGAGAAGGTCGAGGTGACCTCGCTGAACACGCCGAACAGCGGCAGGATGAGGATGTACACCTCCGGATGGCCCCAGATCCAGATGAGGTTGACGTACATCATCGACGACCCGCCAAAGTCGTTGGTGAAGAAATTGGTGCCGACATAGCGGTCGAGCGTCAGCAGCGCGAGCACTGCGGTGAGCACGGGGAAGCTGGCGACGATCAGGATGTTGGCGCACAGCGACGTCCAGGTGAACACCGGCATCTTCATCAGGCCCATGCCCGGCGCGCGCATCTTGAGGATCGTCACGATCAGGTTGATGCCGGATAATGTCGTGCCGACGCCCGCGATCTGCAGCGCCCAGATATAATAATCCACGCCGACGCTGGGGCTGTAGGCAATGCCCGAAAGCGGCGGATAGGCGAGCCATCCGGTCGCGGCGAACTCGCCGACGAACAGCGACGCCATAGTCAGCACCGCGCCCGATGTCGTCATCCAGAAGCTGAAATTGTTGAGGAACGGGAAGGACACGTCGCGCGCGCCGATCTGCAGCGGCACGACATAGTTCATCAGGCCGGTGATGAACGGCATCGCGACGAAGAAGATCATGATCACGCCATGCGCGGTGAAAATCTGGTCGTAATGGTGCGCGTTCAGGTAACCCTCGGACCCGCCGAATGCCATCACCTGCTGCAAGCGCATCATGATCGCATCGGCAAAGCCGCGCAGGAACATGACGAGGCCAAGGATCATGTACATGATCCCGATCTTCTTGTGGTCCACGGTGGTGAACCACTCCTTCCACAGATAGCCCCACAGCTTGTAGCGGGTCACCAGCGCGAGCAGGCCCACGCCGCCGATGATGACGACAACCATGGTGCTGAGCACGATCGAATCGTGCGGCAGCGAGTTCCAGCCGAGCTTGCCCAGCAGGAAGGTCGGCTCGGCGGCGGAGGTGGAGGGAACGGCGTCGGTGCTCATGATACGGGGTCCGTGGTGCCTGCCTGAGTCAGTTCAGGCGACTTGGTGAGTTCAGGCGACTGGGGAGAAGTTTCGCGCTTGCGGAACAGCGGGCCGCCGGGGCGCTTGAGGCCTGCGCCGGTCAGCGTGGACAGATCGATCACGCGATCCTCCATCCGCGCGAGGCTGGCGCTCAGCAGCTCGGGATTGGTGCAGTTCTCGGCGATATAGCGGTCGCTGGCGGTATCGCCGGTGCCGCGTGCGGCGTGCTTGTCATAGGAAAGCTGGCGCACATTGTGCAGGCCAGCGAGGCCCATGCCGCCGCGCGCGTCGATCGCCATCATGTCGTGCATGCACATCTTGCCCGGCTCGGCGCACATGTTGACGATGCGGTCGAACAGGTCGGGCTCGACGCTGGCATAATGGCGCACCGGCTCCTTCTCGCTCGGCCGCTCGAGCTTGAGGTACGTCGCGCGGTCGAGCGTCTGGCCCTGGCTGCGCGCCTTCGCGGTCCATTTGGCGAAATCCTGCGGGCTCAGGCTGCGCACGCCGAAGCGCATGTTCGAAAAGCCCGCGCCCGAATAATTGGCCGAAAAGCCGGTAAAGCGTCCGGTTTCGTTGAACACCGCGTGCAGCTTGGTCTCCATGCCGGGCATCGCATAGATTTGTCCGGCCATCGCGGGGACGTAGAAGCTGTTCATCACCGAGGACGAGGAGATGCGGAACCGCAAGGGACGGCCTTCGGGCACGGCGAGCTCGTTCACCGTGGCGATGCCCTGTTCGGGATAGATGAACAGCCATTTCCAGTTGAGCGCGACCGCCTGCACCTCGAGCGGCTTGTCCTTTTCGGTCACGGCCTGTCCGGGCGCGGTGCGGGCGAGCGGGCGATAGGGGTCGAGCAGGTGGGTGCCGACCCAGGTCACCGCGCCCAGACAGATGATGATCAGCAGCGGGATCGCCCAGATGGCGAGCTCGAGCTGAGTCGAATGGTCCCAATCGGGCTTGTAGGTCGCGGTCTCGTTGGCCGCGCGATATTTCCAGGCGAAATATCCGGTCAGCGCCATCACGGGCACGATGATGATCAGCATCAGCAGCGTCGAGATGACGACCAGATCGCCCTGCTGCTGCGCGACATCGCCCGCCGGATCGAGCACGACCATGTTGCAACCGCCAAGCAGCGGCAGGAGGCAGGTGGCGGCGAGCGCCGCCGGGAGTCGGAGTCGTGTCATGGTCCCAAGCATGACCGCCCAATTAGACCCATGCTGCAGGTGCGCACATAGGACATTTTGTCCAAGTGCATTGATCTGGATCAAAGTTGCATAAGGCACGTGTAGAAATTTATCCGCCCCCGAATCCAAGGAACTGCCCATGGTGGCCAACACCGTCCCCACGACCGAGGCCGAACGCGATGCCCGCGCGATCAACGACGATGGCCATTCGGTGGGGCCTGGCGAGATCGCGATTGGCGTGGTCATCGGGCGCACATCCGAATTCTTCGACTTTTTCGTCTATGCCATCGCCTCGGTGCTGGTCTTTCCCAAGCTGGTCTTCCCCTATCTCGACCCGCTCGAAGGCACGCTCTGGTCGTTCGCGATCTTTGCGCTCGCCTTTGTCGCCCGGCCCGCCGGAACGATGATCTTCACGGCGGTCGACCGCGCCTATGGCCGCGGCGCGAAGCTGACGATCGCGCTGTTTCTGCTTGGCGGATCGACGGCGGCGATCGCGTTCCTTCCGGGCCATGCGACGATCGGTATCGGCTCGGCGCTGCTGCTCGCGCTGTTCCGCATGGGCCAGGGCGTGGCGCTGGGCGGCTCGTGGGACGGTCTCGCCTCGCTGCTCGCGCTCAATGCGCCCAAGGAAAAGCGCGGCTGGTACGCCATGATCCCGCAGCTCGGCGCACCGTTCGGCCTGATCGTCGCCAGCCTGCTCTTCGCCTTCCTGATCTCGGCGCTGCCTGCGGAGGATTTCCTCGCCTGGGGCTGGCGCTACCCGTTCTTCGTCGCCTTCGCGATCAACGTCGTCGCGCTGTTCGCCCGCCTGCGCATCGTGGTGACGCCCGAATATACCGAGCTGTTCGAAAGCCAGACGCTGCAGCCCGAGCCGGTGTTCTCGACCGTGCGCAGCGAATGGAAGATCATCGTGCTGGGCGCCTTCGCCCCGCTCGCCAGCTTTGCCATGTTTCACATGGTGACCGTCTATCCCCTGAGCTGGGTGTTCCTGTTCACCGAGGAATCGCCGGTGCGCTTCCTGCTGATCGAGGCGGTGGCGGCTGCGCTGGGCGTGCTGGCGATCCTTGCCTCGGGCAGGCTGGCCGATGCCTATGGCCGCCGCACCTTGCTCGCCGCCACCGCGGTTGCGATCGCGGCGTTCAGCGGCTTCGCGCCGCAGCTGCTCGATGCCGGGGGCGCGGGCGAGGCGGCGTTCATGTTCGGCGGTTTCATCCTGCTCGGCCTCGCCTTCGGCCAGTCGTCGGGCGCGCTCTCGTCGTTCTTCCCGCTGAAGCACCGCTATACCGGATCGGCGCTGACCTCCGACCTGGCCTGGCTGTTCGGCGCGGGCTTTGCGCCGATGGTCGCATTGTGGCTCTCGGCCAATTACGGGCTGCTCGCCGCCGGGGCCTATCTGCTCTCGGGCGCGCTGGCGACGCTCACCGCCTTGTGGTTCAACCGCGAACTCGGCCAGCAGCAATAAGCGGGGGAGGCCAGCGATGTTCGTTCCATTCGACCCCGACTGGCCGCCCTTCGATCCTCCGCGCCGTACGCCGCCCCCGCCTCCGCGCCGGCTGAGCAGTGAGCAGGAAAAGCGGCTGATGCAGGCCATTGGCCTCAACCTGCTGCTCGCGATCGTCGCGCCCATCGGTGGCGCGACGGTGATCGGCGCGCTGCTCGGCTGGTGGGGTTAGCGGGTTCGATGCCCTAAAGCGCTGGACCCGAGCATGCAAAAGGGGAGCATCGCTGCTCCCCTTTCGTGTTTCCAGACCGGTCTGGCCAGGTTTCAGAAGCGCGTGCCGAGCTCGATGCCGATGATGCGCGGCTCGTTCACATAGGCGGTCAGATTGTTGAAATCGATGCCACCGGTGGCCGAGACATTGTTGGTGATGTTGCGCGCAAAGGCCGCGACATCGAACTTGCCGTCGCCGGTGCGATAGCCGAAGCGCAGGCCGCCCTCGATCAGGCTGTCGTCGCTGAATTCGACCGAATTGTAGAGGAAGAACTGGATGCGCGAGCGATAATACCAGTCGGTGAAGACATAGAGTTCGCCAGCGCCGACCGGATGGGCATAGCCGGCGGTCCAGTTGACCGACCATTTCGGCGACTGCGGCAGGCGGTTGCCGTCGATCGAGAAGATGCCCGGGCGCCCTGCGATCGGAGCGTTGAGCACGGTGCACGGCGCGCCGCATCCGGCAACGCCCAGACCCGGCGACTTGATCTCGTTCTCGTTGAAGCCGACGCCGATGCTGAGATCGAGGCCATCGGTCGGGCGAGCGACCAGCTCGGCCTCGAATCCATAGCCCTCGACATCATCGGCATTGAGCAGCGCGGTGACGTTGCCGCCGCCGCCGACCGCGGTCAGCTGCAGGTCCTCGGTGTTGAAATAATAGCCGGTCAGGTTGAACCGCGCCGCGCCGTCGAACAGCACGGTCTTGATGCCGGTTTCATACGACATGGTGCGCTCGGCATCGGCGACCGAGAGCGCGCGGCCGAAGGCGAGGCGGCCCTGGATCGAAGGCGCGCGATAGCCGCGTGCGGCACGGGCGAAGATGTTGACCGCATCGCTTACCGGATAGACCGCGCTCAGGTCCCAGGTCAGCAGGTTCGCCTTGGCCTCGGTGCGCAACGTGCCGACCGGCCCGCCAAAGCCCAGGAAACCGGGGCGCGTGTCGATCGGGCGCGCGGCGGCAAAGTCGCGGTCGTCGTCATTATAGCGCGCGCCGGCCTGCAGGATCAGGCCGTTGTCGAACGTGTAGCTCAAGGTCCCGAACAGGCCGAAGGCATTGGTCACCTGGCGCTGCACCGCGACCGCCGCCGCAACGGTATCGGCGGGTGCGCCATAATCGAGCGTGGTGATGTTGAGCCGCTCGTTGAAGAAGAAGCCGCCGATCTGATAGCCAAGGCCGGTCTGGCTGTTCGAGGCGAGGCGCACTTCCTGCGTATACTGGTCGAGGCTGGGCACGTCGTCGCGGGTCTGGGCCGAGAAGGGGATGAAGCCCGGACCCTGGCTGGGCGCAAAGGCATTGCCGAAGCCGCCGTCGATATCGCCGCGGCTCTTGAGATTGCCGTTCCAGTAGGAGGTGACCGAGGTCAGCGTCGCCGGGCCGAAATCATAGTCGACGGTCAGGCCGACATTATAGGTGTTGAGCTCCTGGAAATTGATCCCGTCCGAACGGATCCGGTCGCGGCGGAACTCGGTGCCGGGGCCGCCCAGCCCGATCAGCTCGTTGCTGCCGCGCTGGAACACGTTGGCGCGGAACAGGATCGCCGATCCGTCGAGCACGCGGACCTGGCCGGTCAGCCGCGCGGTGAGCGGGCCGTCCTCGTACTGCAGCTGCAGCCGTCCGGCGAAATCGTCATAGCCGCCGAGGTCATCGCCCGCGCCATTGTCGATATTGTCGACCCAGTGGTCGCGGTGCTGGTAGAAGCCCGAGGCGCGGAACGAGAAACCATTGCCCAGGTTCGCGCCGACCGCGCCTTCAAGCTGGATGGTGTTGAACCGCGCCCAGCTGGCCTTGGCATAGCCGCCGTCGGTGCCGGGCTTGACGGTGTCGAACTTGACGATGCCCGCGGGCGTGTTACGGCCGAACAGCGTGCCCTGCGGTCCGCGCAGCACCTCGATCCGGTCGAGGTCGAAGATCGGGAAGCCCTTGAGGATCGGGTTTTCCAGCACGACATCGTCATAGACCAGGCTGACCGGCTGCGAGGCGTTGAGGTCGAAATCGGTATTGCCAAGGCCGCGGATGTAGAAGCGCGGGAAGCTGCGACCGAACGAGCTTTCGATATTGAGGTTGGGCACGCGTCCGGCGAGGCCGCGAATGTCGCCGCCGCCCGCCTGGACCGCCGCGAGCGCATCGCTGCTCAGCGTCGAGATCGACAGCGGCACGTCGCGCTGGTCCTGCTCGCGCTTCTGCGCGGTGACGACGATGACGCCGACGCCGCGCTCGGCGTCCTCGGCCTGGTCGCCCTCTGCCGTCTGTGCTGCAGCGGGGGAGGCGAGGGCGCAACCGAATGCGGCAGCAGACAGGGCGATCGACGAAACCAGGCGGCGGGACAGGACACGCATCGGAAATATCCTCGAAGTGGCGGATGTGGCGATAGGGTAACACCGGCGGAATCGCGCCGGATCTCTGCGTCCCTTCGCTGAGACGGGGGCCGAGGACAACACTCGCCATGCGCCGGCGCCAGATTTTTCAGTGGTGTTGCCTATTTGAGACAGCGATGTGACGTTGGCGACTCAACCGGTAGCTGGTGCGGCGCTCAGCTTTGCAATGGTTTTTCAGGAGCTTGCTCTGCGCAACGACCGCGCTGCCGGTCAATCCTCGAGGATCGCGCTGGCGGTGCGGGTGTCGCGCATGCGGACATAGACGATCAGCGACAGCGCGATCATGCCCGTGACATACCAGTAGAAGCCGCGCTCCCACCCGGCCTGCTTGAAGCTCAGGGCGACATATTCCGCCGTACCGCCGAAGATCGTGTTCGCCAGTGCATAGGGCAGCGCGACGCCCAGCGCGCGGATATGCGCGGGGAAGAGCTCGGCCTTCACCACCGCGTTGATCGAGGTATAGCCGGTGACGATCACCAGTCCGCCGAGCACCAGCGCAAAGGCGGTTAGCGGATCACGCGTGGTCTCCAGCGCGGCGAACAGCGGATAGGTGCACAGCACCCCCAGCACGCCGAAGCCGACCAGCAGCGGCTTGCGCCCCACTCGGTCGCTGAGCGCGCCCGCCACCGGCTGCAGCAGCATGAACACGAACAGGCTTGCGCCGTTGATCCGCGAGGCGATCTCGCGGTCGAAGCCCGAGGTGTTGACCAGGAATTTCTGCATGTAGATCGAGAAGGCATAGAAGGCGAGTGTGCCGCCAGCGGTCATCAGCATCACCGTCAGCGCCTCGCGCGGGTGATGGCGGAACAATGCGAGCATGCCCGATTTCGGCGCATCGCTGGCTTGTGCGTTGGCAAAGCTCTCGGTCTCGGCCAGCCCGCGCCGGATCCAGAATACCACCACCGCCAGCGCTGCGCCGATGGCAAAGGGAATGCGCCAGCCCCAGGCATCGAGCGCGGCTTCGCTCAGCACCGCCTGCAGCACCAGCAGCACGCCGATCGCCAGCAGCTGCCCGCCGATCAGCGTGACATATTGGAAGGACGAGAAGAAGCCGCGCCGTCCCTTGCCCGCCATTTCGGACAGATAGGTCGCGCTCGCGCCATATTCGCCGCCGACCGAAAGCCCCTGCATCAGCCGCGCCAGCACCAGCAGCGCGGGGGCGAGCAGGCCTGCGGTCTCATAGGTCGGCGCCGCCGCGATCAGCAGCGATCCGGCGCACATCAGCGCGACCGACAGCGCCAGCCCGCTCTTGCGCCCCTTGCGATCGGCATAGATGCCCATCGCCCAGGCCCCGATGGGGCGCATGAAGAAGCCCACCGCAAACACCGCCGCCGCGCCGAGCAGCTGGGCGGTGCTGTCGCCCGACGGGAAGAAATGCGGCGCGAAATAGAGCGTGAACGCGGCATAGGCGTACCAGTCATACCATTCGACCAGATTGCCCGTGGACCCGCCGATGATCGCCCAGGTGCGCTGGCGCGTGGTCGGGCGGTGGGCGGACGGCGCGATGCCTGCCGGCGGTCTGACAGGTGGCGGAGAGCTCGTCATTGGCGATGCTGGCTTTGCAATGGGTCAGGCATGGCGGACCTCAAAGCGGAAATATCGCCGACTCGATACGCAAGAATCTGGCGCACCCGACAGGATTCGAACCTGTGACCTCTGCCTTCGGAGGGCAGCGCTCTATCCAGCTGAGCTACGGGTGCATCGCCAAGGGGCAAGCCCTTAGCAAGCCGATTGCGCCGCCGCCAGTCCCTTTGTGCAGCGATCATTGACCCTATGGCCCCTGCAGCGCTATAGCTTGGGCCCGCACGCTGGCGGCCCTGGTTCATGGGGTCGCCTTTTTACTTTTGGTGCCGTGGTCCCCGTGCACCGGGTGAATGCGCAAGGCGCGTGCTGTTTTTTTGAGGGACCCGCGAAGAAGGAAGGACAAGGCTGCCATGACGATCACGCCGCTGATGCCCGTTTACCCCCGGTGCGCTGTGCGCCCGGTGCGCGGCGAAGGCTGTTACCTGATCGGAGAGCGTGGCGAGCGATATCTGGACTTTGCCAGCGGCATCGCGGTCAACCTGCTCGGTCATGGCCATCCGCACCTGACCCAGGCGATCCAGAAACAGGCCGAGACGCTGATTCACGTGTCGAACCTTTACGGCAGCCCGCAGGGCGAGCATCTCGCGCAGCGGCTGGTCGATTCGACCTTTGCCGATACCGTGTTCTTCACCAATTCGGGCGCCGAGGCGGTGGAATGCGCGATCAAGACCGCGCGCGCCTATCACCAGTCCGAAGGCGGCGATGCCAATCGCACGGTGCTGGTGACGTTCAAGAACGCGTTCCACGGCCGCACCATGGCGACGATCAGCGCGTCGAACCAGGAGAAGATGCACAAGGGCTTCGCGCCGCTGCTTCCCGGCTTCCGCTATGTCGATTTCGACGATCTGGAAGGCGCCAAGGCAGCGATCGGCCCCGATGTCGCGGGCTTCCTGGTCGAGCCGGTCCAGGGCGAGGGCGGCGTGCGTCCGGCGTCGCCCGAGTTCATGCAGGGCCTGCGCGCGCTGTGCGACGAGCATGACCTGATGCTGGTGCTCGACGAGGTCCAGTGCGGCGTCGCACGCACCGGCACGCTCTATGCCTATGAGCAATATGGTATCGAGCCCGACATCATGGCGACCGCCAAGGGCATTGGCGGTGGCTTCCCGATGGGCGCATGCCTCGCCACCGAAAAGGCGGCGCGCGGCATGGTCGTCGGCACGCATGGCTCCACCTATGGCGGTAACCCGCTGGCCATGGCGGCGGGCGAAGCGGTGCTCGACGTGGTCGACAATCCCGAGTTCCTGGCGCATGTCCGCACGATGAGCGAGCGGCTGCGCGGCGCCCTCGAGCAGCTGATCCCCAATCACGACGAGATTTTCGATTCGGTGCGGGGCATGGGGCTGATGCTGGGGCTGAAACTCAAGGACCGGGCGGAGAACCGCGCGTTCGTGGCGCATCTGCGCGATCATCACGGGCTGCTGACCGTAGCGGCGGGCGAGAATGTCGTGCGCATCCTGCCGCCGCTGGTGATCGAGCAGGCACATGTCGACGAGTTCATCGAGCGCCTGTCGGCAGGCGCGCGAGACTTCGCGCTGCCCGAAGCGGCTTGATCGTCATGGTCCTCCCCCTTCACGGGGGAGGACAGCGAGCCCAGGCGCGGTACGCGCCTAGGCGCACTTGGAGAGGGAGCGGCGGTTGCAAGCCACCCTCTCCCAGCTACGACTAGGGCCCGGCAAGCCAGGCCCAAGTCTTCGCAACCCTCTCCCGTCCAGGGAGAGGGGGAAGGGGAACCAATGACCCGTCATTTCCTGAACCTGTCCGACGCCGGACACGACGCTATCGCCGCCATGCTCAACGACGCGATCGACCGCAAGGACGTGCGCCATGGTTGGCCCAGGGGCAAGGCCGATCCCGATGCGCCGCTCGAGGGGCATACCCTCGCCATGGTGTTCGAGAAGAACTCGACCCGTACCCGCGTGTCGTTCGACATGGCGATCCGCCAATTGGGCGGCACCAGCCTGATCCTCGATGCCGGCAGCACCCAGCTGGGCCGCGGCGAGACCGTCGCCGATACCGCGCGCGTGCTCTCGCGCATGTGCGATGCCATCATGATCCGCACCGACGACCATGCCAAGATCGAGGAAATGGCGCATTTCGCGACCGTGCCCGTCATCAACGGCCTGACGGACCTGTCGCACCCGTGCCAGATCGTCGCGGACCTGCTCACCATCATCGAGCATCGCAAGGCGCTGCCCGGGCTGGTCGTCGCCTGGCTGGGCGATGGCAACAATGTGCTCAACTCGATCGTCGAGGCCGCCGGGCTGATGAAGTTCACCGTGCGCATCGGCTGTCCCGATGGTTATGATCCGGACCCGGCGTTCGTCGCGGCGGCGCGTGCGGCGGGCGGCACGATCAGCTTCCACCGCGATGCGGGTGAGGCGGCGACAGGCGCGGACGTCATCGTCACCGATACCTGGATCTCGATGGGCCAGGCACATGCGGAAGAGAAGCTGAAGGCGATGATGCCCTTCCAGGTCAACGACGCGCTGATGGCCAAGGCCAAGAAGGACGCGCTGTTCCTGCACTGCCTGCCAGCGCATCGCGAGGAGGAGGTGACGGCAAGCGTCATCGACGGGCCGCAATCGGTGGTCTGGGACGAGGCGGAGAACCGGCTGCACGCGCAGAAATCGGTGCTGCGCTGGGTGTTCGGCCAGCTCTAACGAAAAGGCCCCGAAAGCGTCGCGCTTCCGGGGCCTTTCTTGTTGGCAAAATCGGCGGGATCAGCTCGCGGTGATCAGGTCGCCGTGCTTTTCGGTGAGCTTGTAGGCGCGCTCGTACCAGTCCGAACCGGGATAGTTCGCGCCGAGCACGGCAGCGGATTTCTTGGCTTCGGCCGGGATGCCGAGCGCCAGATAGCATTCGGTCAGGCGATAGAGCGCCTCTGCGGTGTGGCTGGTGGTTTGGTACTTGTCGACCACCTCGCGGAAGCGCAGCGTCGCCGCCAGCCAGTTGGAGCTGCGCTGATAATAGCGGCCGATCTCCATTTCCTTGCCGGCGAGGTGATCGTTGACCAGATCGACCTTGAGCCGCGCGTCGGAGGCATAGCGGGTATTGGGATAGCGCCGCATCACCTCGCCCAGCGCGGCGAGCGCCTGCTGGGTGATCTTCTGGTCGCGCGTCACGTCGCTGATCTGCTCGTAATAATTGAGCGAGATCAGGTAATAGGCATAGGGCGCGTCCTTGTTGCCGGGATGGATGGCGAGGAAGCGCTGCGCCGACTGGATCGACTTGTTGTGATCCTTGGCGAGATAATAGCTGAACGCACTCATCAGCTGCGCGCGGCGCGCCCAGGGCGAATAGGGATGCTGGCGCTCGACCTCGTCGAACAGCTCGGCAGCGATCTTGTTCTGGCCGCGATCGAGCCGGTCCTTCGCCGCCATGTACAGCGTGCTGACATCGCGCGCGATATAGTTGGTGTTGACCTTGTTCTTGCCGCCCGCGCAGCCGGACAGCACGGTCAGCGCAGCCGCGCTTGCCAGAGCCAGTGTGATCGCCTTGTTCATGGCCGCAACCCTTATCGGCTAAGCACCCGTGCGCCAAGCGCAAATCCTGGGGAGCGGGAAGGATTCGCCGCACGGGCCTTCGCGTAGGTTTTGCCGGCTGTATCGCGCATGAACCGCCGGGCGATCAGAAGCTGCCGTTGATGTCGAGCCGGACGACGGGTCCGAAAAAGCGGTCGCGATCCTCGACGAACGCCACCGGCCCGTCGCGCCGCGCGACATAGAAGGTGCGGCGGAACGCCTCGTTGGTGCCGATGAGGTTGGAAAGGCCGAGCCGCACGGTCAGCCCGCGCACGTCCTTGTTCTCGACATAGAAGCCCAGGTCCCCGCCATCGATCGGGAATTCGGCAAGTTGGGCAAGGCGCACCTCGTCGGCCTGTGAAAAGTCGAAATAGTTCGCGCCGACAGCCCAGTTGCCGCCGGGAATGTCATAGCGGAACTCGGCGCTGAATTCGTGGATCAGGTCGCCCGAGATGCGGCGGCGGATGCCGGTCAGCGGGTCGGGCAGGCTCGACTTGCGATAGGAATAGTCGATGTCGAAGCGCACCCCGGTCCAGCCGATCACGTCCATCTTGAAGGTGGAATCGATCGAGAAGCCCCAGATGGTCGCGCTGTCGATATTGCCGGGCGCCTCGCCGGTCGCGCCGATCGGCACCTGGTCGACGATGTCCTCGACGAAATTGACGAATGCCTTGAGATTGATCGATCCCAGCGCGCCCAGATTCTTGGTCGCCTGAAAGTCGACGTTCCAGCTCTGCTGCGGCACCAGATCGGGATTGCCGCTGTTCTGGTTTTCCGCTCCCAGGTCCGCCGAAGCCACGAAATCGAAGAAGTTGAGCTGGCCGACATCGCGCTGCAGGCGCAAGCTGAGGTCAAGCGACTTGACCGGCTTCCAGGCGAGTGACACGAACCCCTTGGGGCGGATGAAGCTGCGCGTGAGGCCATTGGGGCCGCTCTGCATGATCTGCGAATATTCGCCGCCGATCGAGGTCTGCAGCGTCAGGTTTGCCGCGAGCGGGCGGCCATAGCTGAGGCCGACTTCCGCGCGCTTTTCCTCGACCGTCGCGTCGGACCCGGGCAGCGGCACCGGGTTGAACTGTCCCGACGTGTCGAGCAGCTTCAGTTCGGCATCGGTGTCGAGCTTGTTGATCGCGCCTTCGAGGCTGAACTGCCAGTCGGCCTTGTCCGCCTTCCAGCCATATTCGGCGCGCGCGATCGTCTCGGTCTCGTCGATCCGGGTCGCCAGGCTGTTGCCCTCGCGCGGGCGGCGATCCTCGAAATCGAGGAAGATGCGGGTGAAGAACGGGCTGTGCTCGAACCGGCGCAGGCCGATGAGCTTCAGATTGCCGCCCCACAACGGAAACAGGTAATCACCGCCGATCTCGTAATTATATTCCTTCTCGGTCTCCAGATAGTCGCGGTCGCGCACCACCTCGCCGTCCGAATCCTCGGTAATGCGCACCCAGCGCCGCTGATAGGCGAGATTGAGATTGCCGATCTGGCCGCTGTCGCCGGTATATTTGATTCCCGCCGCGATGCGAGGCTCGTCGCCATTCACGTACAGCTCCTCGTAACGCCGGTCGGTGACATTGCCCGCCCCATCGAGCACGCGCTCGGTCCCGGCATTGCCGTTGCGGAAGCTGTTATTGGCCAGGCTCAGCGTATAGGCGATCTTCCCTGCCTTGCCGCTCACCGAAACCTCGCCGTTCAGCACCTGCGGATCGGTGCGGCGGAAGCGCACGCGCGGGCTGTAGCGGAACTGGCCGGTCAGCGAGTCCACCTTGCTGACGATATTGACCACCTGGCCGGTGAGACCCGGCAGGTTGAGCGTCGCACCGTCGATCAGCTCGATGCGGATGACATTGGCCGCGCCGATGCGGCCCAGTTCGGAGACGACATCGTTGCTCTTGCCCGAAAAGCGCTCGCCATTGATCAGCACGTTGCTCGACACCTGGCCGAGACCGCGCCGGTCCTCGCCCTCGGCGATCGAGAAGCCCGGGATCTGGCGCACCATGTCGAGCGCGGTGCGCGGCGCGAACTGCGCGAAATAGACAGGATCGAAACTGCGCAGCGGCGTGGTCGTCTGGCCTGCAGGCGCGGGCGCGGCGGGCGCGGCATCCTGCGCCCAGGCCATCGCGGGAAGGCCCGCCAGGGCGATCGCCGCCACGGATGCAAGATACCGGATTTTCACGAAATTTCCCCTGCCTTATCCGGATGCCGCCCGATTGTCGCAGCTCTTCAACTACATCCGTAGTCGTTCCCTGCGTCCGATCCTGCCTGCAATGCTCTGCAGCTTCGACCGATGCACATTCGGCTTCGACGAGCGGCTTTTGTGCCGCGCATGTGCAATCCCGTTTACCGCCGCCGATTGGCCGGTTAAGACCTTGGCGTTCAGGGGAAGGACGAGCCATGGACCCGCATGACATTATCGAACACCGGCCGATCGAACCGCGCAGCGCCGTGCGCCGGATGGAGGGCGTGCCGCGCATCGAGTTCCGCTCGTCGACCTTTGCCTGGCTGTTGCAGTCGGGCACGGGCTGGATGATCCTGGGCGTTGCGCTCGCGCTGCTCGCGGGCGGCATCTATGCCGGCTATGGCTGGCAGACCGGCGCGGTGCTCGCGGTGGTGCTGGGCGCGTGGATCGGCTGGAACGCGATCGAGAACCGCGCGAGCCTGTTCTGGATCGACGACCAGAGGCTGTTCATGCGGCGCGGCATATTGATGCGCAGCGAGGAAGAGATCGAGCTCTACCGCATCAAGGACGTGAAGGTCGAATTCTCGATCATCCAGCAGATGTTCGACAACGGCACCATCTGTATCAGCTCCTCGGATTCGACCGGGCGCGCGGCCTCGGCCGCGCCGCATCCGCGCACGATGATCGAGGTGACCAATGTGCGCGACGCGCGCGCGATCCGCGCCGAGCTGCGCGACCGGGTCGAGGCGATCCGCCAGCGGCGCGGCGTGCGCGAATTCGATATCGGTTAAGGGGTTATTGAATGACATTCCGGACTTTCGCACTCGCCGCTGCTACCGCGCTGGCGGCAATCTCTGCCCCCGCGCTTGCCAAGCTGTCGCCGCAGGAGGCGAAGATGGTCGCGGCGGTGGACAAGGATCACGACCGCTGGATCGGCGTGCTCGAGGCGATCACCCGGCAGAACAGCGGCAGCCGCAATATCCCCGGCGTCAGGAAGGTCGCAGAGATGGTGACGCCCGAGCTCGAGAGGCTGGGCTTCAAGGTCGAATGGGTCGACCAGAGCGCCGCCAAGCGCGCCGGGCACCTGATCGCGACGCGCACCGGACGCCCGGGCAGCACCAAGATGCTGCTGATCGGGCATCTCGACACCGTGTTCGAACCCGATTCGCCGTTCCAGAATGTCCGCCGCATCGATGCCAACACGCTCGAAGGACCGGGGATCGAGGACAACAAGGGCGGCGTCATCACCATGTTCGCCGCACTGGACGCGATGCAGAAGGCAGGCACCTTGTCCGCCGCGACCATCACCATCGTGCTCACCGGCGACGAGGAGGATGCGGGTGACCCGATCGACATCGCGCGCGCGGACCTGATCAAATGGGGCCAATGGGCCGATGTCGCACTCGATTTCGAGGGACTGTCCCAGGTCGACGGCAAGGACATGGGCTCGATCGCGCGGCGCTCCTCGTACAGCTGGCAGGTCAACGCCACGGGCAAGGAAGGGCACAGCTCGGGCATCTTCTCGGCCAGCGCGGGCCATGGCGCGATCTACGAGCTCGCGCGGATCATCGACCAGTTTCATGACGAGCTGCCCGAGGACAAGCTGACCTTCAATGTCGGCCTGATCGCGGGCGGATCGGTGGCGCAGCTCGATACCGATCTCGTCCGCGCCCAGGCGGCGGGCAAGACCAACATCATCCCCGCCCAGGCGATCGCGCGGGGCGATTTCCGTACGCTGAGCGACGAACAGTCCGAGCGGGTCAAGGCCAAGATGCAGGCGATCGTGGCGCAGCATCTGCCCGGCACCAGCGCCGAGATCATCTTCGAACAGGGCTATCCCCCGATGGCCCCGACCGAAGGTAACCGCGCGCTGCTCAGGAAACTGAACGGCATCAACGCCGACCTTGGCCTCGAGCAGATGGCCGAGCTCGACCCCCTGAAGCGCGGCGCGGGCGATATCTCGTTCGTCGCGCGCTATGTCGACGGACTGGTCGGCATGGGTCCGGCAGGCGAAGGCGCGCACGCACCGGGCGAAACGGTCGACCTGCCGAGCATCAAGCGCCAGGCGAAACGCGCGGCGATTTTGATGAGCCGGTTGGCGATGGAGAAAAGGTGAGGGGTTGGATCTGGGCCTTGGTAGGCTGAATGGCGGAATTTGTGTGGTTAGCTGCCTCTAACAACGTTTCGGATAGCGCTAGGAATGCGCACCCAAGCTAGAAGCATATTTCCCCCATAAAGCCACCCAGAGACGAATAAGCAGACAGGCACGGCTGCCGCGAATCCGCGAAAAAAGCCAACAAAAACAAGAAATAACAATGCTCCGGCCAGACAAAACATCAGGCCATGCAAACTCCGCAGGTCATAACGAAGATGGCGGCCTTCGGGGGCCGGCTCAATACGAAAATTCCCTTGGTCGTACATTGCCAACACGAGCCCATTGTTCGCGATGAGTGGATTTTCCCAAAGTGGGGAATAGAAAGTTATTGACGAATTCGTATCATTACGCACGGGTTTGGCCTGCTTGACCAAAAATTCTTCTAGGCGTTCAATTGTAATTGCGTCTGTGACATCGGGAGGCAATTCCACGGAGCCTCTCAAATGCCATATGTTGTCGATCATCGGTAAACATTTAACCGATCAAGCCATGTCCGCAATGGGGTCAAGTTCTCAAAGCCAGCTTTGTCCGTCCAATCGTAGATAGCAGAGCTTGGGGTTGCCTCCCTCTCGCCGTCATGGCGCCTTCGGCTTGCCTGGGAAGGCAGGCATCCATCCCTTGCCGTTGCGTCCACAAACATCCTTCGGGAGATGGGCCCCTGCCTCCGCAGGGGACCGGGAGAGGGGGCGGGTTTGCGAAAGGCCTACGCGGCTTCGCGTCTTCGCGCGAACCCATTTTCCTCGCGAAGGCGCCAGTGGATGTCGGAGGTAGCCAAAACCGTTTTGCGCACGTCCCTCGACTTCGCTCGGGAACTCGGGGAGGTTGAGGCGCACCGGAACCCAGCCGTTTGTCCCGAGCGAAGTCGAGGGACGCATGCGCATATCCGGAAACAGGCTAGTGGAAGCCGGATGCCCCGATTGCTAGCGGGCAACGAACGGGTGGGGCATCCGGCTTCCGCCACAGGGTTAACGTTCGGCTCATCGATTCGCTGTGACCTAGTTCACACCCGATTCAGCTTCGATCGCATAGCCCAGCCGTGCTTTTTCATCGACGAACCGTGAAGGGACATAGAGAGCATGGCCAAGGAACGCAGCCCCGGCTTCAAGCTGGGCATGACCGTGCTGATCGGCGCGCTGCTCGCGATCCCGCTGTTCATGGTCTATGCGCTCGTCTGGGATCGGCAGAGCCAGTCGGAAACCGCGCGCGCCAGCGTCGCCGAGGGCTGGGGCGGGCCGCAGATGCTCGCAGGACCGGTGATGGTCATTCCCTATCGCCAGCAATCGGTCGAGACCGTCACCGAAAACGGCAAGGCGACGACGCGCGCGGTGACGATCGAGCGCGAACTGTTCCTCGCGCCGGTCACCAACACCGCTTCGGTCGATGTCGAGCCCGAGCGGCGGACCAAGTCGATCTACGAGACCGTGGTCTATGAGGCGCGGGTCAAGGGTATGGCGCGGTTCGCTCTGCCCGAGGATCTCGCGCGCTTCGGGGTAAGGCCCGAGGAGCTGCTGCTCGACCGCGCCGAGATCCGCGTCGGTATTTCGGATGCGCGCGGGCTGCTCGCCGATAACAGCCTCGCGATGGCGGGCAAGCCGCTGCCGCTGCGCCCCGGCAAGGGGTTGGGCTCGACCAACGGATCGGGTTTCTTTGCCTTTGCCGACTGGTCGGACAGCGCCGGAGCGCCGGTGGACGTCGCCTATCGCTTCGGCGTGCGCGGCAATGGCCAGCTCATGCTGATCCCCGATGGCGAGGCGACCGACTGGACCGTTCGCTCGCACTGGCCGCATCCGAGTTTTGCCGGACAGTTCCTGCCGAACACCCGCCAGGTGTCGGACAAGGGATTTACCGCGCGCTACAAGATCAGCAATCTCGCGCTGGGTCGCGCGATCGTGCAGCTGCCCCAGCCGGGCGAGCAGGCAAGCCCCGGTGCGCAAATGGCGCAGATCGACCTGATCGAGCCGGTCAACCTCTACAGCCAGGTCGACCGCGCGGTGAAATACGGCTTCCTGTTCATCGGCTTCACCTTCCTCGCCTTCCTGATGTTCGACATCATCGCGGGCGCGCGCGTCGCGGCGGCGGAATATCTGCTCACCGGCGCGGGCCTGATCCTGTTCTTCGTGCTGCTGCTCGCCTTTGCCGAGATCATCGGCTTCACGCTCGCCTATCTGCTCGCCTCGGGCGCGATCATAGGACTCATCTCGGCCTATAGCGCCGCGGTGCTGGGCAGCGCCAAGCGCGCAGGCTTTATCGGCGGGCTGCTGCTCGGGCTCTACGCGCTGCTCTATGTGCTGCTCAACCTCGAGGCCTATTCGCTGCTGATCGGATCGGTGCTGCTGTTCGTGGCGCTGGCGGCGGTGATGTATGTTACGCGGCGCGTCGACTGGTCGGGTCTCGGCCAGCGCGACCCTGCTAAGGACTTGCCGGAAGCGTAAAGCCGTCCATAGTGCATCCAAATGATAAACGGAGGATGCACCCATGGATTTCACGCTTCCGGCGGAGCTGACCGCCTATCTCGCCGAGCTCGACGCGTTCATCGCGAAGGAGATCAAGCCGCTCGAACAGGCGGACGACAATATCCGCTTTTTCGACCATCGCCGCGAATGGGCGCGCACCGATTTCGACAATGGCGGCCTGCCGCGCCACGACTGGGAAGAGCTGCTGCGCGAGGCGCAGCGCCGCGCCGATGCCGCCGGGCACTGGCGCTTTTCCGCGCCGAAGAAATATGGCGGCAAGGATGGCTCCAACCTGTGGATGGCGGTGATCCGCGAGCATTTCGCAGCACAAGGCCTGGGCCTGCACAACGATCTGCAGAATGAGCATTCGATTGTCGGCAACTTCCCCTTCGTCGCGATGTTCGAGGAATTCGGCACCGAGGAACAGAAGCAGGAGTTCATCCTGGGCGGGTTCGAGCGCAAGCGCATCACCGCCTTTGGCCTCACCGAACCCCATCACGGATCGGACGCGACGCATATGGAGACGCGCGCGGTGCGCGAGACGCGCGATGGCGTGCCCGGCTGGCGCATCGATGGCGAGAAGATGTGGATCACCGGCATGCATGTCGCGACGCATTGCGCGCTGTTCGCGCGGACCAGCGGCCAGGATGGCGATGCGCGCGGCATCACCTGCCTGCTGGTGCCCACCGACACGCCGGGCCTCAAGATCGAAGAGTATCTCTGGACCTTCAACATGCCCACCGATCACCCGCGCCTGTCGTTCACCAATTGCTGGGTGCCCGAAAGCGCGATGCTTGGCGAGGAGGGGCGGGGCTTTCGCTGGCGCAGAGCTTCGTCCACCAGAACCGCATCCGCCAGGCGGCATCGTCACTGGGCGCGGCCGTGTTCTGCATCGAGGAGAGCGTGAAATATGCCCGCGAGCGGCGGCCGTTCGGCAAGGCGCTGGCCGAGAACCAGGCGATCCAGTTCCCGCTGGTCGAGCTCGCGACGCAAGCCGAGATGCTGCGGCTGCTGATCCGCAAGACCGCGTGGGACATGGACAACATGCCGCACAAGGCGATCGAGCGCGAACTGTCCGACAAGGTCAGCATGTGCAACTACTGGGCGAACCGGCTGTGCTGCGAGGCGGCGGACCGCGCGATGCAGGTGCATGGCGGCATCGGCTATTCGCGCCACACCCCGTTCGAGCATATCTATCGCCACCACCGCCGCTACCGCATCACCGAGGGATCGGAGGAAATCCAGATGCGCAAGGTCGCGGCCTATCTGTTCGGCTTTCTGGGGCCGAGGCGCGCGCTGTTCGAATAGCAGCGGGGCCGCGAGCCACCATCCAACAAAACCTTGATTTCCGCATGCAAAACAGCCATCTCCTAATCGGAACGATTCACTCCGATTAGCGGGAGGCCCCGATGCGCCTGTCCAGTCTTGCCGATTATGCCGTGGTGCTGATGAGCGCCGCTGCGCGCCATTGCGGTGGCATGCGGTGCAACGCGCGGGCCTTGGCCGAAGAGACCGGCCTGCCGCTGCCCACCGCGCAGAAGCTGGTGAGCAAGCTGTCCGCCGCCGGGCTGATCGAATCGGTGCGCGGGGCAGGGGGCGGTTTCCGCCTGTCGCGCCCGCCCGCCGCGATCACGCTCGCCGATATCGTCGAGGCGGTCGATGGGCCGATCACCATCACCGTCTGCTCCGGAGAACATGCCAGCGACTGCGCCATCGAGGGCAGCTGTCACGTCCGCCCGCACTGGCAGATCGTCAACCGCACCATCCGCGCGGCCCTGGGATCGGTCACGCTGGCGAGCCTGGGTCAGCACATCACCGACCCCCGCCGCCCCGAACACCCGCTTGATTTCAAAAGGACCGTATCGTGACCGACAGCAGCAACACCGCTGAAAGCCCGGACGACACTAGGGTGCGCGATGCCGATGCCTGGGCCGCAGCCGAAAAGGTGGGCACCTATGAATGGGGCTTCACCAGCGATATCGAACAGGAACTCGCGCCCAAGGGGCTGAACGAGGATACCGTCCGCTATATCAGCGCCAAGAAGAACGAGCCCGAATGGATGCTCGAATGGCGGCTCAAGGCCTTCCGCATCTGGCAGGAGCTGCCCGAGCCCGACTGGGCCAAACTGCATTATCCGCCGATCGACTATCAGGACGCCTATTATTACGCCGCGCCCAAGGCGAAGCCCAAGCTGGGTTCGCTCGACGAGGTCGATCCGGAAATCCTGCGCGTCTATGAAAAGCTCGGCATCCCGATCGAGGAGCAGAAGGTGCTCGCCGGGGTCGAGGGCGCGCGCAAGGTCGCGGTCGATGCGGTGTTCGACAGCGTCTCGGTCGCTACCACCTTCCGCGAGGAGCTGAGCCGCGCCGGCGTGATCTTCATGTCGATCAGCGAGGCGATCCGCGAGCATCCCGAGCTGGTGAAAAAGTGGCTCGGCAAGGTTGTGCCGGTGCGCGACAATTATTTCGCGTGCTTGAACTGCGCGGTCTTTTCCGACGGCACCTTCGTCTACATTCCCGAAGGCGTGCGCTGCCCGATGGAGCTTTCCACCTATTTCCGCATCAACGCGGAAAATACGGGCCAGTTCGAACGCACGCTGATCGTCGCCGACAAGGGCAGCTACGTGTCCTATCTCGAAGGCTGCACCGCGCCGCAGCGCGACGAGAACCAGCTGCACGCCGCCGTGGTCGAGCTGGTCGCGCTCGACGATGCCGAGATCAAGTATTCGACCGTGCAGAACTGGTATCCCGGCGATGCCGAGGGCAAGGGCGGCATCTACAATTTCGTCACCAAGCGCGGCCTCGCGCAGGGCGCGCGCAGCAAGATCAGCTGGACACAGGTCGAGACCGGCTCTGCGGTGACGTGGAAATATCCCTCGTGCGTGCTCAACGGCGAGGACAGCGTCGGCGAATTCTATTCGGTCGCGGTCACCAACAATTACCAGCAGGCCGATACCGGCACCAAGATGATCCACAACGGACGAGGGTCCCGCTCGACCATCGTGTCCAAGGGGATCAGCGCGGGGAAGAGCAACAACACCTATCGCGGGCTCGTGCGCGTGGCCCCCGGTGCGGAGGGCGTGCGCAACTTCACCCAGTGCGACAGCCTGCTGCTTGGCGACCAATGCGGCGCGCACACCGTGCCCTATATCGAGGTGCGCAATCCTTCCGCCACGATCGAGCACGAGGCGACGACCAGCAAGATCAGCGACGACCAGCTGTTCTACGCGATGCAGCGCGGGCTCTCGCAGGAGGACGCGGTGGCGCTGATCGTCAACGGCTTCGCGCGCGAGGTGCTGAAGCAGCTGCCGATGGAATTCGCGGTCGAAGCGCAGAAGCTGCTGGGCATTTCGCTTGAGGGGAGCGTCGGGTGATCGCGCTGCTCGCCCTTGCTGCGCTCCAGCCTGCCCTGGCTACGCCACCCCCGGCGAACGAGATCGTCGTGATTGCCGAGCGGATGAGCCGCATCAAGCTGCGCCTGTCGCGCAAGAAGGGCGTGCTGAAAAGCTGCCGCGTGCGCGCGTCGAGCGGCGATCCGGTCGTCGATGGCTATGCCTGCGAAGCAATTGGCGCATGCATGGCCGAAGGCGCGACCAAGCGCGGCCCGCTGGCCGATTGCGCCACCGACAAGGTGCTGGCGTTCTACATGGACCGCAAGCGCGGACCGGAGGCGAGCGAATGATCGGCTTCGCTGCAACAACCCCTTCTCCCCTCAAGGGAGAGGGATAGAACGGAATGACAATGCTCAAGATTGAAAACCTCCACGCCACGGTCGGCGAAACCGCGATCCTCAAGGGGCTGTCGCTCACCATCAATGCGGGCGAGATCCACGCGATCATGGGGCCCAATGGCGCGGGCAAGTCGACGCTCGCCTACACGCTGGGTGGACGGCCAGGATATGAGGTGACGCAGGGCTCCGCGACCTTTGACGGGCAGGACCTGCTTGCGCTCGAACCGCATGAACGCGCGGCGGCTGGCCTGTTCCTAGGCTTCCAGTATCCGGTCGAAATCCCCGGCGTCTCCAACCTGCAATTCCTGCGCGAGAGCCTCAACGCGCAGCGCAAGGCGCGCGGGGAGGAGCCGCTGTCGGGCGCGGAGTTCATCAAGCTCGCCAAGGAAAAGGCCGCGCTGCTGCGCATGGACATGGAGATGCTCAAGCGCCCGGTGAATGTCGGTTTTTCGGGCGGCGAGAAAAAGCGCAACGAGATGGTGCAGATGGGGATCATCGATCCCAAGCTCGCGCTGCTCGACGAGACCGATAGCGGGCTCGACATCGACGCGCTGCGCATCGTCGGCGAAGGCATCAACGCGATCATGCGCAAGGGCGACAAGGCGGTGCTGCTGATCACCCACTATCAGCGGCTGCTCGATCTGGTGAAGCCCGATTTCGTCCATGTCCTGGCCGGTGGCCGCATCGTCCGCAGCGGCGGGCCCGAGCTGGCGCTGGAGCTGGAAGAGCAGGGTTACGAGGCCGTGGCGTGATGACCAACGTCATCCCCCTCCCCACCCGCCGCGACGAGGCCTGGCGCTATGCCGATCTCGATGCGCTCGCGCGCGTCTGGGGCGATGTGCCGCAGGGGCCCGAGCGGATCGTGGTGCCCGCAGGCGAAACGCTGAACAGGCAGATCGTGCTGCCGGTTGCACTGTCGGGCGTGTCGATCACCGATCTCGATGTCGAGATCGAGGCGGGCGCGCAATTCCACCTGCACCTGCTGTGCGCCGATGCCGATTACGGCCGGATGAGCATCCATGTGCTGCTGCACGAAGGCGCGCATTTCGAGATGGGCGGAGCGATCCTGGGCCATTCGGACCAGACGCTCGAGATCGTCACCAGCGTCAACCATGCCCACCCCAATGCCACCAGCAACCAGGTGGTGCGCAGCGTGCTGGCAGGCCGGGCGACCGGATCGTTCCTCGGCAAGGTCGCGGTCGCGCGCCACGCGCAGAAGACCGATGCGTCGCAGTCGGTAAAGGCGATGCTGCTCGACCGCACCGCGACCGCCAATGCCAAGCCCGAGCTGGAAATCTATGCCGACGACGTGAAATGCGCGCACGGCGCGACTGTGGGCGAGCTCGACAAGCAGGCCCTGTTCTACATGGCCGCGCGGGGATTGCCGCCGCAGGTGGCGCGCAAGCTGATGCTGCAGGCGTTCATCGCCGACGCGTTCGTGTCGCTGGACGATGATGCCGCGCGCGAGGCGATCGAAACGCGCGCGCTCGCCGCGCTGGAGGGGCTGGCGTAATGACCACGCTCACCGCACCCCGGCTGCTCGACCATCGCGCCGATTTTCCCGGTCTGGTCACCGCCTCGGGTGAGCCCTGGCATTATCTCGATTCCGCCGCGACCGCCCAGAAGCCCAAGGCCGTGATCGACGCGATCGCGCAGAGCTATGGCCGCGATTACGCGACGGTGCATCGCGGCGTCTATGCGCGCTCGGCGGACATGACGATCGCGTACGAAAATGCGCGGCGCAAGGCGGCGGCGTTCATCGGTGGGCGCGAGGACGAAACCGTGTTCTTGCGCGGCGCGACCGAGGGGATCAACCTGGTCGCCTCGAGCTGGGGGGGCAAGAACCTCAAGCCCGGCGACCGCATCCTGCTCAGCCAGCTCGAGCATCACAGCAATATCGTGCCCTGGCAGCTGGTCGCCGAGCGCACCGGCGCGGTGATCGATGTCGCGCCGCTGACCGAAGATGGCCAGATCGATCTCGAGGCGGTCGAGGCGATGCTGACGCCGGCGCACAAGATGGTCGCGCTCGCGCATGTGTCGAACGTGCTCGGCAGCGTGCTCGATGCGAAGCGCGCGGCGGCGCTGGCGCACAATGTCGGCGCGCTGCTGCTGCTCGATGGCTGCCAGGCGGTGCCGCGCTTGCCCGTCGATGTCGCCGCCCTGGGCTGCGACTTCTACGTCTACAGCGCGCACAAGCTCTATGGCCCGACCGGCATCGGCGTGCTGTGGGGCCGGGCCGCGCTGCTCGATGCCATGCCCCCCTGGCAGGGCGGCGGCGCGATGATCGACCGGGTGACCTTCGAACGCACCACCTATGCCCCGCCGCCGCAGCGGTTCGAGGCGGGTACGCCGCATATCACCGGCGCCATCGGGCTGGCGGCGGCAATCGATTATGTGCAAGCGATCGGCGTCGAGGCGATCCATGCGCACGAATGCGCGCTGGTGGCAGAGGCGCAGGACGCGCTGTCGGGCATCAACGCGATCCGCCTGTTCGGGCCGCAGGACAGCGCGGGCATATTGTCGTTCGAGATGCAGGGGGTGCATCCGCACGACATCGGCACCATATTGGACGAGGCGAACGTGGCGATCCGCGCCGGGCATCATTGCGCGCAGCCGCTGATGGATCATCTGGGCGTGCCCGCGACCGCGCGCGCGAGCTTCGGCATTTACAGCAACAGCGAGGATGTCGCCGCCCTGGTGCGGGGACTGGAACGGGTCCGCAGGATTTTTGGGTGAGGCTTATGGAAGAGACGGGAAAGATCGTGATCGACGAGGTCGAGGCAGTGGCCAAGCCGCCCAAGGCGCGCGTGCAGGACGTGGTCGAGGACGCGGCGCCCGCGGAACCGCGCCGCCGCGACTATCTGGACGGTTTCCTCGCTGAAAAGCCGCAGGGTCTGGCTCCGAATGAGCCGGGTGGCGAGGTGTACGAGGCGGTGATCGACCGGCTGAAGGGCATTTACGATCCCGAGATCCCGGTGAATATCTACGATCTGGGCCTGATCTACGGCGTCGAGGTGAACGACGCGCATGCGGTCATCACCATGACGCTGACGACGCCACATTGCCCGGTCGCCGAGTCCATGCCGGGCGAGGTCGAGATGCAGGTCTGCTCGGTCCCGGGCATCGCCGATGCCGAGGTCAATCTGGTCTGGGATCCGCCGTGGGATCCCGGCAAGATGAGCGACGAGGCCCGCCTCGAAATGGGGATGCTTTGACGATGACCACCACCACCCGTGCCCGTCCCGCTGCGCTGACGCTCACCCCGTCGGCCGAAGCGCGCATTGCGCATCTGATGGCGAACGCGCCCGAAGGCGCGATCGGGGTCAAGCTCTCCACCCCGCGCCGGGGCTGTTCGGGCCTCGCCTATTCGGTCGATTATGTCACCGAAGAGGTGAAGTTCGACGAGAAGATCGAGACCGCCGGTGGCACCTTCTACGTCGATGGCGGATCGGTGCTGTATCTGATCGGATCGACCATGGACTGGGTGGAAGACGATTTCACCGCCGGTTTCGTGTTCAATAATCCCAATGCCAAGGGTAGCTGCGGCTGCGGCGAGAGCTTCACCGTCTGAAGCCCCGCCGCACCGGCGTTCAGTCCATCGGGATCGGGCGTTCGCCGACGATCGACAGGCCATAGCCGTCGAGCGCCACCAGGCTGTGGTGCGAGTTGGTCAGCAATTCCATCTCGTTCACGCCCATTTCGGTGAGGATCTGCGCGCCGATGCCGTAATCGCGCAGCTCTTCCATATCGGGCACGGCCTCGCCCGATTTCATCCGTACGGCGTTGCTGAGGCTGTTGATGCCATGCCGGTTGAGCAGCACGACAAGGCCTGCGCCTTCTTCGCCGATCAGGTCCATCGCCTTGCCCAGCACGCCCGAGCGTGCGCCGGTTTCGCCGAAGATGTCGGAGAACGGGCTCAGCACATGCATGCGCACCAGCGTCGGCTTGTCGGGATCGACATGGCCCTTTTGCAGCACGATCTGCTCGTTCTTCTCGGCCTTGTTGTAGAAGACGATCGCCTTCCACTCGCCGCCGTGCCGGCTGGTGAAGCGCGCCTCGGCGCGGCGTTCGACCAGATGGTCGTGACGGCGGCGATAGGCGATCAGGTCCCGGATCGTGCCGATCTTCATGCCGTGGATGTGCGCAAACTCGATCAGGTCGTCGAGCCGCGCCATGGTGCCGTCGTCGTTCATGATCTCGCAGATCACGCCCGAGGGGTTGAGCCCCGCGAGCCGCGACACGTCCACCGCCGCCTCGGTATGCCCTGCGCGCACCAGCACGCCGCCATCGCGCGCCATCAGCGGGAAGACATGGCCCGGGGTAACGATCTCCTCGGGCCCCTTGCTGGGGTCGATCGCGACGGTGACGGTGCGCGATCGGTCCGCCGCGCTGATCCCGGTGGTGACGCCGTCGCGCGCCTCGATCGAGACGGTGAACGCGGTTTCGTGGCGTGTGCCGTTGTTGCGCGACATGAGGTTGAGGCCGAGTTGCTCGACCCGGTCGCGCGTCATGGCGAGGCAGATCAGCCCACGACCATATTTGGCCATGAAGTTGATCGCATCGGGGGTCGCCATCTGCGCTGGGATGATGAGATCGCCTTCGTTCTCGCGGTCCTCGTCATCGACCAGGATGTACATCCGCCCGTTGCGCGCCTCGTTGATGATCTCTTCCGCCGTCGCCATGACGCCGGCGGGGTCGCGCGAGAGATAGCGTTCCAGCTTGCCCAAGGTCTCGGCGGTCGGGTTCCAGTCGGGTTCGCCCAGCTTGCGCAGCGAATTGGCGTGCAGGCCGGCGGCGCGCGCCAGCCCGGCGCGGCTTTCCTGGCCGGTCTCGATGATTTCGACGATGCGTTCGATCAATTGCGCTGACATGGGAATATCCTTTCGGACACTCCAGTATCACATCACAATGTGAGTCGAAACCAGAAAATCACATCGAAAGCGATTTTGCCTCGTTCATTCGCATCAGATAGCGCGCCAGCACGTCGATCTCCAGATTGACCGGATCGCCGGGCTGCAACTCGCCCAGCGTGGTCATCTCCCAGGTGTGCGGGATGATGTTGAGGCCGAAATGCACGGTGCCGTCGGACTGGTCGGCATGGCTGTTGACGGTGAGCGATACGCCGTCGACGGTGATCGATCCCTTGGCGGCGATATAGGGCGCGAGCGCGGCCGGGGCGGCGATGGTGAAACGGATCGAATCGCCTTCGGCCTCGCGCGCAGCGACGGTCCCGACGCCATCGACATGGCCGGTGACGATATGCCCGCCCAGCTCGTCGCCGATCTTCAACGCGCGTTCGAGGTTCAGGCGCTTGCCTTGGACCCAGCGGTTGGCGGCGGTCTTGCTCACCGTTTCGGCGGAAACATCGACGGTGAACCAGTCATCGCCCTTGCTCGTCACGGTCAGGCACGCGCCCGAACAGGCGATCGACGCGCCGATCGCGACGCCCGACATGTCATAATGGCAGCGGATGCGGGCGTGCAGGTCGCCGCGCTGTTCGGCATGGTCGATGGTGCCGATATCGGTGATGATGCCTGTGAACATGAAATGGGTCCTCGATGCGGCGGGGCAGCGCACCCGCTGGTAGCTTTCCATCCGGTCCTTGCCAAGCAGCCGCGTGTCGGCGAGCCGCCAGCGGCCATGCGCGTGCGCCAGATCGCTCAGTCCGATATCGCCCAAAGCCGCCATCCCGCGCCCGATCAGGACGGGCGCGCGATAGAGCAGCAGCCGGTCGACCATGTCGCGCGCCAGAAACGCGGCGGCGACCTCGGCCCCGCCCTCGACCATCAGCCAGTCGGTTCCGTCCAGCGTCGCGATGTCCTCGGGTGCGGCGATACCGGTCCAGCCCGGCGGCGCATCGCCCATGCGGCTCAGCAGCACGCGGCGGGGGGAGCGCTGCTCGAGCCCGGGCAGCCGCACGTCGAGCTTCGGCGCATCGGCACGGAAAGTGCCACCGCCGACCAGGATGGCGTCATGCCGCGTGCGCTCGACATGCGCATGCGCACGCGCCGCATCGCCGGTGATCCAGCGGCTGGTGCCATCGGCGAGCGCGATCTGCCCGTCGAGCGAGGTGGCGAGCTTGAGCGTGACGAACGGACGGCCGAGCGTCTGCCGGGCAAGAAAACCGGCGAGGCTGGCGCGTGCCTCGCTTTCCAGCACACCGCTCTCGACCGCGATGCCCGCCGCGCGCAGCCGGTCGATCCCGGCGCCGTTGGTGCGCGGGTCGGGGTCCTGGCAGCCGATCACGACGCGCGCCAAACCGGCGGCGATCAGCAGATCGGAACAGGCCGGGCCGCGCGTGCTTTCATGGCCGCAGGGTTCGAGCGTAACATAGGCGGTGGCACCGCGCGCGGCATTGCCTGCCTGATCGAGCGCCATCGCCTCGCCATGCGGGCGGCCGCCGGGGGCCGTCCAGCCGCGCCCGATGACGCGACCATCGCGCACGAGCACGCAGCCGACGGAAGGGTTGGGGCTGGACAGCGCCCGCCCGCGCTCGGCCAGGGCTATGGCGGCGCGCATCCAGTCGGCATCGGACCGCGCGGGTGCAATCACTCGGTATCCATGCCCAATTGTTCGGCGAGACGGCGATATTGCGCCTTGCGCTCTTCCTCGCGCTTCAACTGTTCGGCCGCGCGCTTTTCCTTGAGCAGCTGGTTGGCCTCGATCTCCTTGCGGATCTGCGCGTCGCTGCGCCCCGGCTCCAGGCTGGTCACCCACATGATCTCGGGGCGCTTCCACTGCACCTCGAAGCCGGATTCGCTGATGAACGCGCCGAAGATTGCGATCGTGCACGCCGCCGACAGCGCGAGAAAGCGCCATTTATGCTCCTGCTGGTCGAACCAATAGGCCTTCAGGTCCGATGCAGCGCGCACCGGCGATATGTCGCGAAAGAATCCCATATGGGTCAAGATAGGCGCTTGCGTCCGTCTTGACCAGTGCAGGCCTATTTCAGCGCCCCTTAGTTCACCAGGGGCTTCGTCCCATCGCCGAGCAGGATGAACGCCGCCCAGTAATAGGGATGCGAGGTCAGCGGATCGTCCATCGCCGCGCGCTGCGCCTTGGCGAGCGATTCGTTCATCGCGGTGCCGGGCGCGGCCTTGAACAGCGAGGAGATAAGGTTCTCGGTCGCGTTGAAATCATCGGGCACCGGCCAGTGGCTCGCCAGCACGGAGCGGGCACCGGCACCCACGAACGCACGGACCAGACCATCGAGCGCGAAATTGCCCCCGGTCTCGATCCCCGCCTCGCGCGAGGCCGAAACCGTCGCCAGCCCCGCCGTGTCGCAGGCCGAGAGGATGACCAGATCGGCATCGAGCTTCAGGTCGAAAATCTCCTTGAAGCTGAGCAGCCCGTCCGAACTCGCATCGCCGAACGAGGTGACCAGGGCCGGGCGCGCCGGGCATTCGGGGCGCGGCGCGGTGACCAGCCCGTGCGTGGCGAAGTGCAGGATGCGATAGTTGTTGAGGTCGTCGCGGTTGAGCAATGCGGTGTCGCTGAAGCTCTGCTGGCTGATGACGTTCGCCCGGCCAGCCCCCAGCACGCTCTGCGCGAGCTTGAGCTCTGCGGGCGAGATCGGGTCCATCCAGGTCGCGATCGGCCATTCGCAATCGGCATCGCGGCGCGCGGCGGTGAGCTGGATCCGCTCGGGCGGCGGAGCGTTCTCGCCGACACCCAGATAGGTCTGCTTGCCGCGCGCCGGAGCGATGGTGCGGACATCGGCGAACGAGCGCGGCGACACCGCGATCGAGAAGCGCCGGTCGCGCCCGAACCAGGCGACGCCGGTAAAGTCGAACGGGTCGGCATCGATCGCGGCCGAACGTTCCAGATACGCATCGACGCCCTTCTGGTCCTCGACCAGCAGGCCCGGCGGCAATTGCAGCAGCGCGCCATCGGGCTCGTAGACCAGATGCTCGATCCCGGCGAGATCCTGCTTCAGGCCGGGGAACAGCGCCTCGTAGAGCTTGCGCGCCTCGACGACGTCGAACGGATAGTTGGTCGGCTGACCATTCTCGATGACGACGATCGAATCGCGCAGCTTGGCCACCACCTTGTCGAGGTCGGCCCGGGTCAGCGCGATGCTGACGGTGCGCACCCTGTCCGCGGTGATCAGCTGACCATAGACCGTCTGCCCGACAAAGCTGACCTTGTAATAGCCTTCGCGCGGGCCGAGCAGCTTCTGCAGCTCCGCGAGCGTCACCGATGTCGGCGAGAGCACGCGATATTGCGAATACTGGCCCAGCCTGGATTGCAGCGCGGTCTGCTCGTTCTGCTGGGTGGTCAGCGATTCGCGCGCCAGCGCCAGCGTGGCCAGATCCTCGGGCGTCGGCGCTGGCAGGGCTTCGAGCCGCTGGATCTCGGCACTGGTGCGCGCGATCTCGCGGGTGCGCGTCACCGCCAGGCGGAACAGCGCAGACGCCTCGTCATTGCCTTCGGAAAGTTCGCGCGCCAGCACCGCCTGGGTCTGCGCGACGCCGGGCCGCTGGAGCAGCTGGCTGGCGTTGAACATCCGTGCGGCGACCGACGGGTCATTGTCCGCGCGCGTGGCCAACTGGGCGAAATAGGGGCCCAGCATCTCCTTCATCGCGGCGCGTGCGCTGGGCACCGCCTCGCCCTCGGCGACGATCTCGTCATAGAGCGCGATCGAGGCATCGGCCTCGCCCCGCCGCGCCAGAAAGGCGGCGAGCCGCCCCTTGGCGCTGAGCAGCCCGGGCGATTGCGGATAGCTGAGCTTGTAGATGTCGAGCGCCTCGGTCAGCCCTGCGCGTGCACCGACCAGATCGCCGCGCGATTCCTGGATCAGCGCGCGCTGCGTCGCCACTTCGGCACGCAGCCATCCGGTCGAGCTGATCCGGCCATTGCGCACCGCGACGATCGTGTCGATGCCCTGCTGCAAGGCCACCAGCGCAGCATCGCCCTGGCCCGAAAGGCGCAGCGCGGTGCCGCGCAGCAGCAGCGCCTGGCCGTCCAGAATCTGCGCGCGTTCAGGACCGGTCAGGCTCGAATCGACCCCGCCCAGCCGCTTGAGGCCGCTATTCTCGCGGTTGATCTGGTCGGCGAGCATCTTGGTGATCTCGCCCTGCGACAGCCGGGCCTCGCCGACCAGCTCGGTATCGACCGAGACCGGGCGGTCGAGCACCTTGAGCGCTTCGGCAGGGTTGCGCTGGTTGATCGCATCGATCGCGCGGAAATTGCGGATCATGCGCTGGGTGACGCCGTCGCTCGCCGCGACCAGCTTGTCCGCGCGCGCGAACAGCGCACCCGCCGTAGCGAAATCGCCCAGGTTCGATTGCTGCAGCGCCTGGTTGGCCAGGAACTCGGCGGTGCGTTCGCTGCCGCCCTGTTCGCGCGCGGCCAGCGTCTCGAAGAATTCGGCGGATTCGGCATAGGCGCCGTAATTGTTGCGGATATAGGCCTCGACGCGTGCCGATTCCTCGTCGAGCGTGCCCGCCTGGATGCGGGCGAACGCGGCAGGATCGCTCACCTGGGTGGTCGCGACATCGACCGTGCCGGGCACGGCGCGGTCGGTCACCAGCGCCGCGAGCGCCAGCTTGAGCGCCGAGTCATAGCCCGCAAGCCCTTCTGCGACGAACACCGTGTCGCCGCGCACGGCGGCATAGATGCGATAATCGACCCCGGCCTTGGGATCGCTGCATTCGATCACGCTCGCGCCGCCTGCGGTCTCGACCTCGGTGACCTGCTTCGTGCCGCAGGACAGGCGCGTGGCCGCAGCCGCGAGATAGCGCTCCAGCCGGTCGCCCTCGCCCCCGCGCAGCGCGTAGAGCGAGGCGACCGGGCTGGCGGCATCGCGGCACACCACGCGATAGCCGCGATCAAACATGCTGGTCAGCGCCGGGTCGGTCGGACGGTATTGCGCCGTGCACAGCACGCCCGCCGAACCGACGCGGAAGCTGTCGCGCAGCGCGATCGATTCCTGCGTCTGCGCCAGCGCGGGCGAGCCCAGCCCCGCCGCCAGAGCGACCAGGGCCGTGCCGCCATGCCACAACGCGCGGGCCAGGCCAGGCTGAAGGGACGAGGGGCGGATCATGGCTGTCCTCCGGTATCGGGCACGGTTTCGGCGAGCGGCACGTCGAGCTGTAGATTGGGGTTGCCGCCGCTGGTCACGGGCTCGTCGATGATCGGCTCGACGCCCAGGCGGCGCGTGTTGACGATGGTCACCGGCGGCATGATCGGCTTGCGCGGAGCGGCCTCGCCACGCGCGGCCTCTTCGGCGGCGGCTTCGGCTTCTTCCTGCTCTTTCTGCGCCTCGCGCTCGGCCGCCGGGGTCGGCGGCGGCGGACCGGCATGGCTGATCACGGTCGGACCGGTCTCGGTAATGCCGCCCCCGCCGCACGAGATCGCGCTCAGCAGACAGCCGTTGACGCTGGACGTGCTGGTAAAGCCGCTCGGGCCGCCGCTGTCCTGTCCGGTGCTGCTCGTCGAGCGCGGGAAGATCAGGTCGCGCACCGAGGTGCCGTTGCGCACCAGATCGCCGGTATCGAGCAGCTGGCCATAGATCACCAGATCGATCAGGTTGGGCGTGCCTTGGCTCTGCGAACTGCGCGGGGTCACCTGGAAGCTGCCGACGCGGCCGAAAAAGCCTGCATTGAGCAGCGAGGTGCCGGTGTTCTGGATCAGCAGCGTGCTGCCCACCGTGAACCTCAGGCTCGAGGCCTGGATCACGCCATCGGGGCGCGCAGTCGCGATCGGCAGGCCGAGCGCGGTGTCGCGGCCGACGAAATTGACGTTATCCGCCAGCCGCTCGAGCAGCGAGGCGCTGGCGATATGGATGTTGTTGGCGTTGATCGAGAGGATGCCGCCCGGCGAGCTGCCGTTGAGGAAGAGACCGCCGGTATCGGCGTTGATCTCCACGCGGCCCGCATTGAGCGACACGCGGTTGGTGGCCGCCATCGCATTGAACACGGCATTGCCGTTGACCCGGATGGTCCCCGGCGTGTTGATCGTCAGGCTGCCCTCGGACCCGTTGAGGTTGACGCCGCTCGACGCGCTCGACCCGTTCATCGTCAGCGCGCGAATCTCGACGCCGGTGCCGGTCGACGAGACATTGGGCGCGTTGATGACGATGTTCTGCGCGCGGATGCGCGAGATCTCGCTGCCGTCGAGCGTGTAGCCGCTCTGCTGCGACTGGCTGTCGGCCGTGCCGCCAATGACCACCGCGCCGCTGCGGTTGGCGGTCAGCGTGATCGTGCCGGTATTGGCATTGCCCAGGCCGCCACCCTGCGAGAAGGCGATATCACCCGAGCTGATCGCGATGGTCGGGGCGACCGCGAGCCCGCCGAACACCGCCGTGCCGCCGACGTCCAGGCTGATCCGCGTCCCCGCGGTGATCGTGCTGTTGGCCGAGAAGGTTCCGGTCGAGGCGCCGAGCAGCGTTCCCGTCGTCGTCGCGCCGATCGACACGCTGCCGCCGACGCGCGCGGGGGTGGCCGCGAGCAGGGCGTTGAGGTCGATCTGCGAAAGGTTGGCGGTCGGCGCCAGGCCCGCGCTGCTGGCGAGCAGCATCGTGCCGCTGGTGCCGGTGCCGATGCTGCCCGTGCTGATGCTCTGCGAGGCGAGCAGCAGCGCGTTGGTGCCGGTGGTGACGTTGCCGGTGTTGAGATTGCCGTTCAGCGCTGCGGCGAACACCGCATTGGTCGCCTGGAGCGCACCGGTGGTCACGCTGGCGCCGCGCACGCGGATCTCGTTGGTCGAGCTGATAGCGCCAGTCACGATGCCCTGGTTGGCGCGCGCCAGCACGGTTCCGCCTGCGGTGATCGCGCCGGTGGTGATGCTGGTGGCATTGCCGAAATTGCCCTGGCCGTCATCCGATCCGATGCCGAGCAGGCCGAAGCTGTTGATCGTGCCGGTGACAATATTGCCCTGCGCGCCGAGCCCGATGCTGAAGCCGTTGGGCGATGTGCCCGGCCCAGTGGTGCGCAGATTGCCCAGCGTCATGTTGCCGCCAACGGTGGTGCCGATCCAGCTGCCTGCCGTGATGTCGCCGCCCGTGACCGATCCGGTCGTGGTGAATTGGGTGTTGGCTGACGAGGTCAACGTGCCGAAGCTCAGGTTGCCTGCGCTCGCCGCCATGGCGATGGCTCCCGCCGTGCTGGTGACATTGGCCAGTGCAATAGCGGTGCCGCCGATGTTCACCGTGCCGCCGGTAATCGCCCCGGTCGCGGTGAAGGTGCCCGCGCGCGAGCGCAGCTGCGCCGCGCCGGTGGCCGTGACGCCGCCGATGCTGACCGCACCCTGGCCGTCGACACTGACCTGCGAGCCGCCCAGCGTGCCTGCAGTGATCGGCCCGGTATCCGCCAGCAGCGTCACCGCACCACCTGCCGTGACATTGCCCACCGAAAGATTGCCGCCGGTGGCATTGAGGAAGCTGAACAGCGTCGAGTTGATCGCCCCGGAGCTGATGTTGGCCGCCGTGATGCCGACGCGCCCGCCATTGGCGGTGATCGCGCCGGAGTTGAAGCCGGTCCCGACACCGGCAAGCACGTTGCTGGCCCGGATCGGGCCGTTCACACTCAGGCTGCCGGCGGTTCGTACCGGGGTCAGGGCAAAGAGGGGCGTCGGATCGAAATCCTGTCCCAAAGAGGTAACCATCGAGGTGTTGCCGACATAGAAATAGCGGCTGGCGGCATTTCCGGTGGTGACCGCGCCGTTGAACAGGATATTGCCCGTGCCCAGCGCGATGATGTTTTCGCCGCTGGTGAGCGAACCGGCGTTGATCGTGCCGCCTGCGATAAAGCCGATATTGCGGGCGCCGGTCAGGTTGCCGACCTGAATATTGCCGGTCTGCGACAACAGGCCCACACTATAACTGGTAGTAGGCAAGGCACCTGCGGCATTGACATTGCCACCCGTGATGCTGCCCAGCGCCTCGATGGCGAACTCCAGCCCGGTCACGGCATTGCCGAACTGGACCGAACCGGCTGCTTCAAGCTCGGTATCCTGGCCAGACTGGATATCACCCAGCGCCATGTTGCCGGCGCGCGTATCCAGCACGATATAAGTGCCTGCCGTCAGATTGCCGATGGTCATGTTGCCGGCATTGACCAGCAGGTCGATATAGCCGTTGGTCGCGGTGACGGCAGACAGGGTCAGCCCGTTTGCTGCCGTCATGGCGACGAAATTGGCGGCCGTGATCGTGCCCGCATTGATCGCGCCAGTGGTCGACGTCAGGTTGACATGGTTGCCCGATGTCAGGTTGCCGAGCTGCAGCGCGGCGCCCTGAATGCCGATGACCCCGCCTGCGTTGATGTTGCGCAGGTTGATCGCGCCGCCGCCGACGGCCGTGAGGCTGCCGGGCGTGGCCAGATTGGCGGTAACGATGATCGCGCCATCGGATCGCAGATCCATGGCATTGGCGGTGATCGTGCCGATGGCACCGGGCGCGGTCACCACCGTGTCGGCAACGAAGCTTCCTGCCTGCACGCCGAATGCGCCCGCATTGACCGAGCCATTGTTCACCAGCACCGAAAGCTGGACGGGGGTGATGAAGGTGAAGCTGCCCGTGACGTTCACCGCGGCATCGGTGACCCGGATGTAATCCTCGACGATCCCGGTCGGATCTGGCGCATCGCCGGCATTGCCGATGTTGAACACCAGACTGTTGGCCGTCAGGTCGCCATTGACCGCACGGACGAACGATCCGGTCTCCTGGGTGGTCGTGCCGTTGATGGCCCCGGTTCCCGCCGTGCCCCTCGCAATCGCGATGATGTCGTTCGCGATCAGGGTGCCGCGGTTGGTGGGCGCCTGGAACTGCTCGGTGCTTTCCAGGCCGATCACGCCCCCGATCGCGTTGCCGCCATTGCCGCGCAGCGTTCCTGCACCGCCATTGCCGCCGCCGGCATTGGCCAGCATCGTCAGGTTGCCCACCCGGGTCAGCGATCCGCGCGTGGCGAAGAAGATGTCGCCGCCATCGCCCAGCCCGCCATTGCCGCCATTGCCGTTGCCGGTGGTGCCGATCCCGCCATCGCCGCCGGCGCCGCCAAAGCCATTGGCCTGAAGCGAGGCATCGGTCATCATCATGAAGCCGGTCGGCGTGGGATTGGGCCCGGTGGTGATCGTGCTGCTGACCGTGCCGATCTGCGTGTTGCCGCCCGTGCCGATTCCGCCTGCGCCGCCATTGCCGCCCAGGCCTGCAGATCCTGTGCCGCCCGCGCCGCCTGCGCCGCCAAAACCGTTCATCGACACCTGCAGGTTCAGGATGTCGAGCTGGCCGCCGCGCGCCGTGCCGATCGCCTGGGTCCGCCCGCCCGTGGCATTGCCGCCCGCACCGCCCGCCCCGCCGACCGTGCCACTGGCACCTGCGCCACCCGCGCCGCCAAAGGCGTCGGCAAGCAGCGTCACATTGTCGAAATCGAGCAGCCGGGTGGCCTGGCTACCGCCGGAGATCAGGGTGGCGAGGCCCCCCGTTGCATCGCCGCCGCGTCCGCCCAGCGCGCCGTCACCGCCGCGCGCCACAGCCGCGACGAACATGTCGCCGCCGGTCATGTTGCTCTCGTTCGCGCCGATGCGCGAGGTACCGCCGGTACCGGCGCCGCCATTGCCCCCCACCAGCGCATTGCCGCCGGTGCCATTGGCCACCATCGAGATCAGGCCGCCGAAATTGAAGCTGCCGATCACCCCGATCGTGCCGGTTTCGGTCAGGCCGCCCGTGCCCACGCCGCCATTGCCGGTCTGCGCCGATCCGCCGATGCCGTTCGTCGCCATGGTCAGTGCGTTGCCGAAGATCATCTGGCCGCCGCCGGTGCCAAACACCACCGCTGCGGTGCGACCGCCCGTGGCATTGCCGCCATTGCCGGTCAGCAGACTGTTACCGCCGAACGCGCCGGCATCGAGCGAGGTCGTGCCCAGGATGCTGATCGAGCCCGATTGCGCCTGAACCGCCACGGTGCCGCCCAGGGCATCGCCGATGGTGCCGGTGAATGCAGAACCCGAATCGCCGATCGCATCGGCGACGAGATTGGCCGCAATGGTGATGGCTCCGCCGCTGTCGCGCGATTCGACGATGGCCGAACCGCCGGTCGCGGCGCCCGAATTGCCCGCGCCGTCGCGCACGACGCCGCTCAGGCCCTGCGCCGACATGAACACATTCTGGCTCAGTGCGATCTGGCCATTGCCCAACGAGAGGATGTTGGCAAAACCGCCGGTCGCCGCACCGCTATTGCCGCCTGCCGCGCCCGATCCGCCGAATGCGGACGAGTTCATGTTCGTCTCGCCGGTAACGGTGACCCTTCCGTTGGCCTGCGCAAAGATCTGCGTATCGCCGCCATCGCCAAGGCCGCCCGATGTGCCGACGCCCGAACCCTGGCCGCCAAAGCCCTGCGCGCTCAGTTCGGCGGTGCTGCCGATCTGGATGATGCCGCCCACGATCGATCCGATGATCGCCTGGCCGCCGGTGCCGATGCCGCCCGATCCGTTGCCGCTGATCGCGCTGCCACCGGTGCCATCGGCATTGACCGTGCCGATGGCACCGATCGCCAGCGTGCCCGCGCCAGCACCCAGATTGGCGAGGCCGCCGGTGCCATTGCCGCCGCGCACGCCCCCGATGCTCGCGCCGCCGGTCCCGCGCGCGTCGGTGGTGGCATTGCCGGTGATGCTGATCGAGCGGTCGTTCACCGCAATGCGAACGTCGCCGCCCAGGCCATTACCCGCAATGCCGTCGCCGCCGCCCGTGTTGTCGCCGCCTATGCCGGTCGCGGCAACAAATGCATTGCCGGTGATCGTGATCTGACCGCCCGTATTCTGCGAGATCGACGCGCGCCCGCCCGTGCCGTTGCCGCCATCGACCCCGGTCAGCGAAGAGCTGAATGCGGCGCCATTGGCGTTGATGTCGACATCGCCGGTGATGTTGATCGCCCCGTTGGCCAGCGCGGCGATCTGCGCCGTGCCGCCAGTGCCGTTGCCCGATCCGCCCTGGCCAGAGGTCGTCGCCGAACCCCCGACGCCGCCTGCGCTGATGAACAGGCCGTTGCCGAGCGTGATGACACCGCTGGTATTGGTGTTGACCAGCGCCGTGCCGCCGACGGCATTACCGCCGATCGTGCCCTGCCCGCCCGAAGCAAGGGCGCTGACATCCGATATTCCGGTGACGTTGAGCGAACCGCCCGCCGCGTTGATCACCATTTGCGCCTGGCCGCCGGTCGCGTCGCCGCCAATGCCGCCAGCGGTCTGGGCGCTGCCGCCATTGGCAAGCCCCTGCAGCGTGACATTGGCACCGGCGTTCAGAATGCCGCCCGCGCCGAATATCTGCGCGAACGCGCGGCCGCCGATGCCATCTCCCCCCCGGCCAGTTGCCGAGGAGGTTGCGCCGCCAAGACCGATGCCGGTGACCAGCAGGTTGCCCAGAACACCGGCCGTGCCGCCGATACCCGCACCGAAGGCTGCGGTACCGCCCGTACCATTCCCGCCCCGCCCGAAGGCCGATTCACCGCCAAAGCCATCGGCGTTGAGCGTTGCCGAACCGAAGATCGTGAGCGCGTTGCCTGTCCCGGCGGCGGTCGAATTTCCCGCAGCGACCGAGACCTGTCCACCAAAGCCGTTGCCTGCCGTGCCTGAGCCGTAATCGGCGCTGCCGAAGCCGTTGGCGACCGCGTTGAGATTGCCGCTCAGGGAGATGCGCCCGTCCGTTCCGGTGCCGGATACGACCACCAGCCCGCCCCGACCGAAATTGCTGCCGACGACCGTCGAAGGTTCGCCGATACCGGCAAAGCCGCTGGCCGACATGTCTACATTGCCGGCGATCGTGATCTGCCCGCCCGAATCGCTCTGCAGCAGGGCCGTCCCGCCGGTACCGCTGCCGACGCTGCCCGAGATGAAATTGTTGCCGCCAAAGGCGTCTGCGCTAACCCGGGCCGTTCCGCCGATGGTGATGACACCATTCTGGAATGCCCTGATCTGGGCGGTGCCAGCGGTGACATTCTCGCCTGCGGTGGCGGCAAAGCGGTCGGCGGATACCAGCACATTGCCCGCGACCGAGGCGGTCCGTCCGTTGCGCGCGGTCAGCCGGGCGTTGTTGGGCGAGCGCAGGGTGAGGTCGCTTGCAAAGCTGAGATCGGCATTGAACGCATCTGCCACCGCTTCGGTCACGCCCGCGCCCGTCAGCGACGAGGTGATCGTCGAATCGCTGATGAACAGGCGTGCCTGTTGCGCGGCATTGACTGCGGCGCTGTCGTCAATCGTATCGCCGAACACATTGTAGCCGGCTGAAAGGATGATCGAGTTGCCGACCACATTGGCGGCGCCCGCCACGTCGAAGCCCAGCTCGCTGCCGGCGCCTATTGCCAGATAGATGGCGTTGTTCTTGGGCACGGCGACCATGTAGATGCGGTGATTGTCGCCGGCCCCGGCGCTTACCGGGCCACCCGTCTTGCCGTCGTGAAAGATGGCAGCGTTGCCGGTGATAGGATCGGTGGTCGCCGGATCGCCATTGGTGCCTGTCGTCACCTGAATGTCGAACAGCCCGCCGGTGCCGAAGGTGATCGTCGCCGCCTCGGCCCCGACCATCAGCGCCGATCCGTTGACATCGATCGTACCGCGCTGACGGACGATCGGCGAGACCATCGCGACATAGCTGTTTTCCGGCGTCGCCTGAACCAGCGCGCCCGGATCGATTTGCACATAGCTGGTCGCCGATGCCGCCGGACCGAGGGTGAACGAACCGCCCGCATCGATGAAATTGCCGCCGGCATCGCGCACCGGATCGAGGCTGGTCAGCAGCAGCCCGCCGACATCGATCACCCCGGTCGATCCGATGACGATGCCGCCGGGGCTGTAGAACCACACATTGCCGCCCTGGACGAGGCCAGCGCCCGTCTGCAGCTGGCTGATGACGGTGCCATTCATCGCGATCGCGCGATTGGGATCGGTGGGGATGATGCGGTTGAGGACGGTGAACTGGTTCTGGATTGTCGGGTTGTTGCGGAAAAAGGCCGTGCGGCCATTGGGCAGGAAGTTGATGACCCCGCCGCCGATCGCGGTGTCGTTGGTGGTCCAGTTGATCACCGCCTGGTTGGTATCGACCCGGATATTGTCGGTACCCGGCGTGCGGTTGATGCCGACTCCGCCCGAGACCACGGTAGGCGTGCCCTCAAAGGCCTGGGCATGAGCGGTGCCTGTCCCTCCGATCGCCAGGCCGGTAGCCAGCGCAAGCGCCGATGTCGCCTTGGCCAGCAGGATGCGGCGGGCGGTCAGGTTGCGGTCGTAAGCCATCAGCGGGCTCCCCAGGGCAGTAGCAAGGTGGTGAGGGTGAACAGGATGCGCGGGTCGGGCGTGTCGGTGCGCAGCCCTGCGGCCTCGGTCGGCACCGCGACGGTGACGTCGAGCCGGAACCGGTCGCTCAATCGCGCGCGCGCGCCGATGCCGACCGAGCTCAGCCGCTGCGGGTCGCCGGGGCGGCCATCGTCCCAGGTCCAGGCGACATCCATGAAGGCGAATGGCTGGAACGAGAAATCGACATCCTTGAGCGGGCTGATCTGCGGGCCGCGCAGTTCGGCCTGGAAGCCGACGCCATCGTCGCCGACGATCGTGCCCGGATCATAGCCTCGGCCGATGGTGAAGTTGCCGCCCGAATATTCCTCGAAACTGAGCACCGGATCGAAGGCAAGCTGACCACGGCCGCGGATGAAGATCGAGCCCTTGTCGCCCAGCGCCGCCTCGGCGGAGAGTTCGCCGCGGATCAGTGTCGAGGTCGGATCGCCATCGCCGCGCGTGGTCGGGGTGCGCACCAGTGCGCAGACGAAATTGCATGGATCGCTCGCACCCAGGATCGACAGGCCCTGGCGGAATTCGAACAGCCCTGCCATGCGCCAGCGCGGCGAGGCGCCATTGGCCATGTCGATCGCCTCGCCCGACAGCTGGGCATAGGCGATGCGCAAGCGGTCGCGCGAGAGCGGGCCGATGAAATCGATGTCCTGATCGACATAATCCATGCCCACCGTGCTGTAGAGCGATCCGGCCTGGCTGCGCAGCAGCGGATAGCGCGCCTCCGCGCTGGCGAGCAGGGTGGTCGCGGTGATCTTGGCGGCGACCCCGGCAGGCAGGTTGATGTCCGGCTCGGTCCAGGCATAGGTGAAGCGCCCGGCCAGCGTCAGGCCTTCCGAACCGACGCGGAATTCGTGCCCCGCCTGGACGATCTGCTGTTCCTGGAAATCGAGCGTCGAATAGGCCGAGACATAGGTGCGGTCGCCCATGCCGGTCAGGCCATAGAATTGCGCGCGCAGCTGCGCGCCATAGGGGCCGGCATCGCGCGCCGCCAGGTTCTGGACGTTCAGGTCAACCTCGAACGGGGTGCGCCGCACCGTGACATCGCCGATCAGCTCGCCCGGGCCTGTGCCCGCTGGCACCAGCGTCAGCCGGATATCATAGCCGGGCAGATCGCGCGCGAGCAGCAGATAGCGTTCGGCCAGCTTCTGGTTGAACACCGTGCCTTCGGTCAGCCGCTCCAGATAGCTGGCGACCAGCTTCTCGCCATTGCCCGCATCGCCGCGCACGCGGATCTGCGTCAGCTTGGCATAGAGCACCTCGAACTGCACCACGCCATTGTCGATGCGCTGGGTGGGTACCTGCACGGCGGCGATATAGCCATCGCGGCGCAGCTTGGTGGCGACCGCATCGCGGATTTCGCAAAGTACCGCCACCGGCTGTTCGGTGCCGACATATTGCTCGTACAGCGGGCGCAGCTCGATCGGCGCAACGGGGCCCAGATTGTTGAAGCGCGCCTCGGTCAGCGTCAGTTTGACATTGGCATAGGCAGGGTCGGCCAGCGGGCAGGGCGCGCGCTCGATATCGCCTTCGACCGTCAGGCGCGCAGGCCGTTCGCTGCGCTGCTGCACCGGGCGCTCGATTTCCTCGCGTGTGGGGGGCGAGGGGACATTGACCTGCTGGGCATGGCTCGCGCTCGTCCACAACAGCCCGGCGCAGGTTGCAGTGCCCAGAATCAGCTGTCGCGTGCGGAAATGGCGTTGTCCCAAGATCACCCCCTGTAACCTGTGCGGATACCGAGGAGACGCGGACACCAATGCATCACCCCGGACCGTATTCTGGATCATGCTGCGGCTGTACCGCTCGCATTTTCCTGGGCGACCTTGGGCGATGTCTTAACGCAGCCTCATATCGGGGGCAAGTCGCAAAAGCCGTGCCGCCCAGAATTATCCAGACTTAACATATGCTTGCTCATGTCAGCCAAGGGTGCAGGCCTCGCTTGCATCGGTATTGATTTTGTTAAGCATTTACGCAGACTTGCAGGCAAGGCCCTGCCAGCTCGAACGGGTCTGGCGCTCGCGGCTTCCCCTGTCGCCCGACTCGCGCTATGCGCCCGGCCCATGACCAGCCAGCCCCAGCCCAAATCGTGGATCGCATCCATTCACGCCTATGTCCCCGGCAAGTCGGTCGGCGATGACGGCCGTCCGCTCGTCAAGCTCTCCGCCAACGAGAACCCGCTCGGCACCAGCCCGGCGGCGCTCCAGGCGCGCGCGCACGGTGCGGCGCTCGCCCCCTCGCTCTATCCCGATCCGGACAGCGCCGCGCTGCGCGAGGCGATCGGCAAGCTGCACGGGCTCGATCCGGCGCGCATCGTGTGTGGGACGGGATCGGACGAGCTGCTCAACCTCGCGGCGCAGGGCTATGCGGGGCAGGGGGACGAGGTCGTCTATGTCCGTTACGGCTTTTCGGTCTATGACATTGCCGCGCGGCGCTGCGGTGCGACGCCGGTAGTTGCGCCAGACAACTTCTACGCCACCGATGTCGATGCGCTGCTCGCCTGCGTGACCGATCGCACCCGCGTGGTCTATCTCGCCAACCCGAACAACCCGACGGGCACGCTGACGCCGCGGGCGGAGATCGCGCGGCTGCATGCCGGTCTGCCGTCGGATGTGCTGCTGGTGCTCGACCAGGCCTATTCGGAATATCTGGACGCGGACGAGGACGATCATGGTCTCGAGCTCGCGGCCGGGCATTCCAACGTGCTGGTCACGCGCACCTTCTCCAAGATCTATGGCCTGGCCGGCGAACGCATCGGCTGGGGCTATGGCGCGCAAGGCATCATCGACACGCTCAACCGCATCCGGGGGCCCTTCAACGTCACGCTCACCGGTCAGGCCGCGGCGCTGGCAGCGCTGGCGGACGAGGAATTCGTCACCCGCTCGCGCGAGCATAACAGTTTCTGGCGGCAATGGCTGGCGGGCGAGCTCGCGCAGCTCGGCAATCATGGCGTGACCGTGGTGCCGAGCCATGCCAATTTCCTGCTGGTGCTGTTCGAGGGCGCGGTGAGTGCGGAGGCGGCCTATCAGGCGCTGATGCAGGCGGGCTATATCGTGCGCTGGCCCAAGGGCCAGGGGCTCGGCCATGCGCTGCGCATCACCATCGGCGAGGAAGCGCATATGCGCGCCATCGCGCAGGTGCTGCGGGATCTGGTGACCGCATGAGCGCACCCTTCGGCACCATCGCGATCGTCGGGCTGGGCCTGATCGGCTCGTCGATCGCGCGCGCCGTGCGCCAGGCGCTGCCCGATACGCGCATCCTGGGCTATGACCGCAGCGCCGATGTCTGCGCGCGGGCGCAAGCGATCGGGCTGTGCGACGGCTATAATGCTGGGTTCGGCCCCGAACTGGCGAGCGCCGAAATGGTCATCCTGTGCGTGCCCGTCGGCGCGATGGCTGCCGCCGCCACCGCCATGGCGCCGCATCTCTCGCCCGACACGATCATCAGCGATGTCGGCTCGTGCAAGGCGAGCGTGCTCACCGCCTTGCGCTCGGTGCTGCCCGAGGCCGTGATCGTGCCTGCGCACCCGGTGGCGGGCACCGAGAATAGCGGGCCGGAAGCAGGCTTTGCCTCCTTGTTCAAGGGCCGCTGGTGCATCCTCACCCCCGATGACGGCGCCGATGCGGCGGCGTGCGAGCGGGTCGCGGCGTTCTGGCAGGCGCTCGGCGCGAATGTCGAGACGATGGAGGCTGCGCATCACGATCTGGTGCTTGCGGTGACCAGCCATCTGCCGCACCTCATCGCCTATACGATCGTCGGCACCGCTAGCGATCTGGAAGGCGTGACGCAGAGCGAGGTGATCAAATATTCCGCAGGCGGCTTCCGCGATTTCACCCGCATCGCCGCCAGCGATCCGGTGATGTGGCGCGACGTGTTCCTGTCGAACAAGGACGCGGTGCTCGAGATGCTCCAGCGGTTCTCGGAGGATCTGTCCGCGCTGCAGCGTGCGATCCGCTGGGACAAGGGCGACGAGCTCGAAGCGCTGTTCACCCGCACCCGCGCCATCCGCCGCTCGATCATCGAACAGGGGCAGGACGATGCCAAGCCCGATTTCGGGCGGGTGCATCAATAGGGGCATATGCATCACGCCCT
>Ga0155082_105_pt3 | contig 155271 bp, 148 predicted proteins | sample RifCSPhighO2_01_FD_106050 | JGI IMG/M metagenome (GOLD analysis project Ga0155082, IMG submission 106050) | Sphingomonadales bacterium RIFCSPHIGHO2_01_FULL_65_20 | reverse complement strand
CACAGCTTCAATCAGCCCCTCCGCCCTCTCGATCCGGGCGGCTAGTTCGTTGTGGGTCATGATGCGGCTCCAATGAACGTCAGCCCCTCGCGCTCGCAGTAGCGGCGGAACGCAGCTTCCAGCGTCTCGCCCTTGGCAATGTCGCCGCTATGGCCGACCGTGCCGCCCTTCCACGATCCCTTGCGCTTGCCGACCTCGCTCGAAAAGCTCACGTCAAACACGCGGCGCACCGTGTTGCGACCGATGAACAGCAGCCGGAAAATGCCCTTACCGCGCCGCCATTCGCGTTCCTCGATCCGACACGTCGCGGTAATGACCTCGCCATCAAAGTCGGCGAACTGATATTTCGCTACCGGGCAAGCGGCTTCGATGGCCTGTCGAACCGTCCAGCCATGACGGTCGCGCCAGTTGTACTGCGGCAGATCGGCAAAATGCTCGCCGTCCGTGTCATAGAGGCTGTGCCGCACCTGCGTATGCTCGCGCCAAGGATAGAACCAGCACTTGCTCTTGGTCGACTCGCTGTCATGGGTCTGCGGCCCATAGTGCAGATGCAGCGATCCCTCGAACGTGCTGAAACCGTATTCGCGGGCGTGGCTGTCCCAATAGCCGGGTTCGCGCCCTGCCTCGATCATCTGCGAGCGCGTCGGCTCGGTCCTGATTTCGTTCCACTGCCGCCAAGGCTTGATGATCGGCGGGAGTGCCGTGTGCAGCGTGAACCACGGCAGGCCAATGCGCAGGCGGCAACCCGGATAATCGTCGCCGTCGCCCGAGCCCAGCATGATTGCAAAGCCGCCACCGTGCCGGCCGCGCGGTGTGAAGGTGAACGGGCCGAAATAGCGATCGCCGCCATAACGCCCGGCCCAGCTGATCGGTTGAAACTTAATCATCATTCATCTCCAATCTGGTCTGCCATGGCGGTTGGGTGGGTGGCGAGGCGGGTCAAAACAGGCTCATCTGCTCGTCGATCGGCTCGCAGAACAGCGTCGAGAGAAAGGTAAGCTGTTGCTGCTGCCACTGGGTCCACGCCATTGCCGGTCGCTCGAAGCCGCTCAATCCGGTGGGCCATCGCATCAATGCCTCGACGAAGATGGGATTCAGCTTCCTCTTGACTGAGGGCTGGTTGGTATTCGGGGTATCGGTCGAGCAGAGCGCGCCAGCCGCCACTGTCGGATGGTCCGGGGATGACGGCGGGTGGTGGTAATCGGCGACCATCAGGGCCTGGCCTGTCAGCAATAATTCGTCCGATCGATTTCCGCTGCGCGTCATGCGGCTCCCGTTGGTCAGCGCAACCGATGGTGCCTCCCACTGCGCCGCCTCGTCGTTGAGGTTCCGCATCCCGTGCCCCTTGAGCTTTTTCGCCGCTATGTAATCCGGAGTATGTGCCGGAAAGTGATCGCGCGCTTGAGGCGCTGCCCATTGACGAACAGCATCGTTCATCGTCGTGCCCGAATGATGCTTGCTGTCGGGGTTCGTTCGCCCGCTCGTGGCATTGCGAGCACCATGCGCGTCCATCACCGTGGCGCTCGGCCAGGATGAACAGTCGCTCCCGGCGCATGGTATTGCCAGTTTCGGCCGAGCTGAATATTCCGACCGCAACGCGGCAGCCCAGTCGCTCCAGTGCCGGGATGGCAACGGCAAGCTGTCCGTCCGCGTTCCCCGGCACGTTCTCGCGGAAGAAACGAGGAGCCCCCGTCTGGTCGAAGATGTCGAGGGCGCGGTCGAGCAGCCATCGATCGTCGAGCTCGCCGAGCCGCTTTCCGGCAACGCTGTTTCCCTGGCACGGATCTCCCGAAGTGACGATATCCACGAGTCCACGGAACGCTGTGCCGTCGAAATTTCGAGCGTCAGACCAGATAGGCGCCGGATGAAGCCAGCCCGCTTCCATTGACGCGACCAGGCTTGCGGCGGCAGCTGCTTCCCTCTCCACGTAGCAGACGCCTCGGACAGTCTTTCCGAGATAGCCGTGAGCGAGTTGGAGTCCGAGTTCGAGGCCTCCGACGCCGGCGCAGATGCCGAGGACATTGAGGGGGGGATGTAGAGCCACATTCATGACCTCTCCAGATAAGCGATTGCGGCGGTGCGATAGGCAAGGTCATCAATGGCTGAGAGCCTGACGTTGCAGCGATGGCAGAGGATGCCGCGAACCTTGCCGGTGGCGTGGCAGTGGTCGATGCAGGGGCGCTCCATGGGGCCGGTGCAGATGGCACACGCCCCGCCCTGCTCTGCAATCATGCGGTCAACGTCCGCAGGCGTCAGCCCGTAGCGCGCCTTGATTTGCCATTTGCGCTTCTGCTCGGTCGGCGGCTTGTGCCCCCGATAACCCTTCTCACGGCGGTATGCGTTCGAGCAGTCGCGGCACCAGCTTTGCAGCTTATCGCCGCGGCGCTGGAATGCAGTTTCGGGCTTCTGGGTCGAGCAGCGCGCGCAGATCTTAGCGCCGATGCCGGAGAAACAGGATGCGGCTTTGAGGGCTTGGGACCGAGCGGGACCGAAACTATCTGATGTTCTTGCCGCGTTCACGGTTTTTGCTCCTCTGACCAAACGGAAAACACGGCCATTTTGAGCAATCGCAACACTGGCAGTGTAGAGGTCAGCGGTTCGATCCCGCTAGGCTCCACCATTTTTCCTCGACATCGCAGGATATCTGGCGTCAGACTTCGCGCTGACAATGCGCGTGGCATTGCACCTGCGCAGCGGTGGAGGACGATCCATGAGCAAGCTTCTCATCGCAGGTGCCACCGGGCTGGTCGGGCGGATCGCCCTGGCCCGGGCGCTCGATGATCCGCGCGTGACGGGTGTCGTCGCCCCGACGCGACGCGCGCTGCCCTCGCACCCGAAGCTGGTCAACCCGCTCATCGATTACGAATTGCTGCCGCCCGATGCCGATTGGTGGCGTTGCGATGCCGTCATCTGCGCGCTCGGCACGACACGGGCCAAGGCGGGGTCGGCAGAGGCGTTCTGCCGGGTCGATCACGATTATCCGCTGATGGTTGCGACGCACGCACGCGCGCACGGCGCGAAAGCCTTTGCGCTGGTGTCCGCGATCGGCGCGGATGCGGGCTCGCGACTGCTCTACAACCGCACCAAGGGCGAGGTCGAGGCAAGCATCGGCGCGCTTGACTATCCCAGCTATACGATCGTCCGCCCCGGGCTGATCGGCGGGCAACGCGACGATTTCCGTCCGATGGAGCGCGTGTCCGATGCAATCCTCACTGTGCTAGGGCCGGTGCTGCCGCGCCAGTGGCGGATCAGCCCGGCCGCGAATATCGCGGCCGCGCTGATCGAGGCGGCGCTGGCCGCAAGGCCGGGACGGCACGTCGTGAGTGCCGCCCAGCTAGCCTGACCTATTCTTTCGGTGCACCGGATTTGTCGCGGATCGCCTTGAACTCGGAGCCCGGCTTCCATTGCGGCCAGCGGGTCGAATTGGCGAGCTCGGCGCCGATGATCCCGGTGAGCGCGATGTCCTGCACCGCGCCGTCGAGCTTCCAGTCCGGCCCCCAGGCATCGCACGCCTGGTGATAGCACTGGCCGGTATAGGCATCGATCCACGCCTGGCCCGCCGCGACGCCGCCCTGCCTGAGGTCGGAGGCCCCCGCAATGCCCATCAGCAGCATCACCGGAACACCGCGCTTGGCGAAGGAGAAATGGTCGGCGCGGTAGAACAGGCCGCGTTCGGGCAGGCTTTCTGGCGTCACGGTACGGCCCTGGGTCGCGGCCACCCGCGCCATGTCGTCCTCGAGCGTGTTCTGCCCCTTGCCGACCAGCACCACATCCTTCGCCGCGCCTGCGGTCTGAAGGATGTCGAGCGCCAGATTGGCGACGGTCCTTTCCATCGGATAGACCGGGTTGGCGGCATAATATTCGGAGCCGAGCAGCCCGCGCTCCTCGGCCGTCCACAGCCCGAACACCACCGAGCGCTCGGGCGCGGGGCCCGATTTCAGCGACCGCGCGATCTCGAACAATCCGGCAATGCCCAGCGCATCGTCATTGGCCCCGGCGCGATAGATGCGGCCCTGGGCGTCGGGCTTGCCCTCGCCATAGGCATCCCAGTGCGCGCCGAACATCACGACCTCGTCGGGACGCTTGCTGCCGGTGATCTTGCCCAGCACATTGTGGCTGGTCACGACCTCGGGCTGCACCGGAATATCGGCATGGAGCGTCACGCCCTTCAACTCCACCGGGCGGAACTTGGGCGAGCGCGCCTCGACCTCGAGCTTGGCAAGGTCCAGCCCCGCCGCCGCGAACAGCCGCGCCGACATGTCCGCCGAGAGCCAGCCCTGCAATCGCACGCTGGTAAGCGCATCGGGCGCGCGAACGATGTCATAATTCTCGCCGCCGGGGCTGATGACGACGTTCCAGCCATAGCCGACGCCCGCCGCATTATGGACGATCAGCGCGGCGACCGCGCCCTGGCGTGCAGCTTCCTCGAACTTGTAGGTCCAGCGGCCATAATAGGTCATCGTCCGGTCGCCGAACTTGCCCGCCGCTGGTTCGCCGGGCTTGGCGATGAAATCGGGATCGTTGATCAGGAACACCGCGACCTTGCCCTTGAGGTCCGCGCCCTTGAAATCGTCCCAGCCGCGCTCGGGCGCCTTCACGCCATAGCCGACGAACACCAGCGGTGCGTTGGCGACGCGCGCGGCGTCTTCGGGGCGGATGGTCGAGAGATAGATGTCCTCGGCCAGCTTCGGCGCAACCGTGCCGCCGGGCGTTGCAAAGTCGAGGGTGCGGGGCGCCTGCAGCTTGGTGTGCAGCAGCGGCACCTTTTGCAGCCACTGGCCGTCAGGGCCGGCCGGTTCCAGCCCCAGCGCCTCGAGGCGCGCGATCAGATAGCCGAGCGTCCGCTCCTCGCCGCGCGTGCCGGGGGCGCGCCCCTCGAACGTGTCCGATGCGAGCGTGCGGACCGTTTCGACCAGCCGATCGGCATCGACGGTCATCTTGGTCTGGGCATGGACGGGAGCGGCGAGCGCGCCGATGGCGGCGGCGGCGAACAGGATATGTTTCAGCATGGACCCGTCTTAACGCCGCACCTTCTTAGCGCAAGCGATCAGGTTCAGGCCGCCTTTGCCGTGTCCACCGGTTCGAGCGAATCTTCTTCCCACAGCTGCTTGGCGCGCTGCACGTCGCTCTCGCTTACCTTGCCGATGCGGTGCGCGATGAAGTCGATTCCGTCGATCAGCCACAAGGCAAGCTGTGGCTGGGTCAGGCGATAGACCCGGCTCTGCGCGAAGCTCTCGATCTCTACCAGCCCCAGCGCGCGCAGCACGGCGAGATGCTGCGACAGCCGCGTCGGGGTAATGTCGAGCGCGGCGGCCATCTCGTTCACCGTCTGGTCGCCGATCCGCAGCTTCTGGATCAGGCGGATGCGGTCCGGGTGAGAAATCTGGCGCAGCACGGTGGCGAGTTCATGGGCAACGATCTTGCGGCTGGGCATCTTATTGGTCTCCATTGGCGGCAACGAGCCGAAGGGAAGGACGCGGCTGGCGCGGCGACGGGGCCAGTGCTGCCGCAGGAATGGCGCGCCACGACGAGCGGGCGCGCGAACGCTGCTCGCCGCCGCGACAGAGCTGGTGAATGAATTCGCCGTCGGTCACCTCGGTGACATACGGCGCGACGGAACCCCGGCCGGGGGTGATGATGCCGCAATCCCACAGCCGCACGGCGCCCTGCATCAGCCGCTGAGCGGCATGGCCAAGGCCAGCATGGTGCGCAGCCAGCGCGAGTGCCTGCACCAGCAAGGGCGCGTTGAGCGGCAGCGTGCCATCCGCCTCGTCGAGCACCTCGCCGGTGATCATGCTGACCCCGCGCCGATGCCACAGCATCGGCCAGGGGGTCCAGATGCCGCTGAGTTCGGCGAGCATCGCAAACACCAGGCTGCGCAGTTCGGGCAGCACGATGATCGCATCCCAGCGCCCGGCATGGCGGACAAGATGGCACAGCGCATCCTCGATCGGCAGAATCTCGATTTCCTGCTGGTCGCGCGTCGCGACGCGTCCCGAGACCAGCAGCTGGCGCACCAGTGCGTTGCGGCGCTGGGCATCGACGACGATGCCGATCCGCTGGCGCCCCTCGGCAAGCGCAGCCTGGAGCATCGCCTGCAGGGTTTCCGCGCGCGGCATGGGAGCATCGCAATCGGCATCGAGAGCACAGGCGGCCGGGTGGGGCGACATCAGCATCACATCGAGCGTGCTCGCCTTGAGCGGCTTGCCGGTGCCCTGATCCTGCAGATAGCTTGCAACCCAATCGACCCGCGGCAGCATGGCATGGCCCCCCGCCTGAAAGGCGACAGGCGACACGTTCTGCCAGGGGTGAAACTGGAGCGCGGCCTTTGCGGCCCGGTGCGGCGCGGCCCATGCGGCAACCTGGCGAAGCGCACCGACCGGCCGCGCCGAGACATGCTGCACATCGAGTTCGAGCCATGCAGCGAGCCGCGCCAGCGCATCGCGCCAGTCCTGCGGCACCGGCTCGGCCTGCTCCGCCAGCAGCAGTTGCGATCCGTCGACCAGGCTGAGCGCAGGACGCGGGCCGGTGGAAAGCCCCTGACCGGATTGAACTGCGGGGATCCGGTCAGGGGCAACGCCCGCTTGTGCGACCGCAAGCGAGCGAAGGGGAAGGTTAGGCTGTTCGGGCAGTGTTTCCATCGAAAGGGCCTTTGCGAGCGTCTGGGCTTGGACTGCTGACTAAACGCATTGCGCACATCGCGGAAATTCAATAAAAACGTCCAATCGTTCGATTAATGCGAACTGCCTGGCGGAGTGGACTGCGATGCACCTCAATTTCAAGCATCTGCGCTATTTCCATGCGGTGGCGCATGACGGCAATCTCACCAACGCCGCGCGGCGGCTCAACGTCTCGCAATCCGCGCTGTCGACCCAGATCAAGCTGCTGGAAGAAAACATTGGCCATCAACTGTTTGAGCGTCGCGGACGGCGGCTCGAACTGACCGAAGCGGGGCGCGTCGCGCTGAACTATGCCGACAGCATGTTCGAGACCGCGAACGAGATGATGGCGACCTTTGCCGGCGGCAGCGGCAGCAGCCGAAGGCATCTGCGTGTCGGGGCGCTCTCGACCCTGTCGCGCAATTTCCAGATGCGCTTCCTGGCGCCCATGGTCGGCCGCGACGACGTGCACATGGTGATCCGTTCGGGCTCGCTGCGCGACCTGGTCAAGGCGCTCGAGGCGCACGAGCTCGACGTGCTGCTGACCAACCGCCTGCCCTTTCGCGACAGTGGCACAAACTGGGTCGCGCACCTGGTCGACCAGATTCCGGTGAGCCTGATCGGCCCGCAAAAGGTCGATGTCTCCCGCACCCCGCTGCGCGAGTTGCTGATGACCATGCGACTGGTGGTTCCCGCTACGGATTCCGGGGTTCGCGCCGATTTCGACCTGCTGGTCGATCGCCTCGGCATCCTGCCCAATATCATCGCCGAGGCCGATGACATGGCAATGCTGCGCCTGTTGCTGCGAGCCGGAACCGGGGTGGGCGTGGTGCCGCCGATCGTGGTGCGCGACGAGCTCAATATCGGCAGCCTGCACGACATCATGCCGATCCCCGGCCTGACCGAATCCTTCTACGCGATGACCCAGTCACGGCGCTTTCCGCACCCCCTGGTCGATCAGCTGCTGGAGATCGCCAAAATCGCCTAGTTCGGAATTTCAGAACCAAATCTTTATTTCATTGAATTTTCCGTATCGATCGTTCGTCCGTATCCGTTTGCGACACGCGCGCCCTTACCGGGGCCATACGGAGACGGAAAGACGATGGATATCGCCCTTGCCCTGACAATCGGGATCGCCGCATTCACCGGATTGGGTGGTATCGCCCTGTTCGCAGGCGACCGCCATGCCCGCCTGACGGGACGAGCGCTGGAAGCCGCCCTGCTCGCCTGTCTTGGCCTCGCCATCGCGGCGCTGGTGCAGCTGATCACCGCAGGACCGGTCACCTCCGAACTGCTGGTCTGGCAGCATCTGGGGCTTTCCGTCCGGCTCGACGCCGTCAGCCTGCCGGTGACGATCCTGGTCAGTTTTGTCGGCTGGGTCGTGCTGCGCTATTCGCGCACCTATCTGGGCGACGAACCGCGCCGCGCGCATTTCAAGGCCTCGCTGAGCTTCACACTGGCCAGCGTGCTGCTGTTCGCGCTGTCGGGCAATCTCTTGCAACTGGTGCTGTTCTGGATCGCCACCAGCCTGTGCCTGCACAAGCTGCTGCTCTTCTATCCCGATCGCGCTGCTGCACGCCGCGCCGCGCGCAAGAAATATATCACGGCACGCATCGCCGATGTCGCGCTGCTCGGATCGGCGGCGCTGCTGTTCTGGATCTATGGTACTGGCGATATCGCCGCCATCCTCGATAGCGCACGCGGCGGTGAAAGCGGCACCACGATCCGCTTTGCGGTGTTCGGCCTGGCGCTCGCCGCCGTCATCAAGTCGGCGCAGTTCCCGCTGCACGGCTGGTTGACCGAGGTGATGGAAGCACCGACCCCGGTCTCGGCGCTGCTGCATGCAGGCGTCATCAACGCGGGCGGCTTCCTGCTCATCCGCTTTGCCGATGTCCTGCTGCTGTCGCCCGCGATCATGGCGGGATTGGTGATGATCGGCGGCTTCACTGCGGTGTTCGGCGGGCTGGTGATGCTCACCCAGCCTGCGGTCAAGACCTCGCTCGCCTGGTCCACCGTCGCGCAGATGGGCTTCATGATCATGCAGTGCGGCCTGGCGCTGTTCCCGCTGGCGATGCTGCACATCATCGCGCACTCGCTCTACAAGGCGCACAGCTTCCTTGCCTCGGGTGGCGCGGTCGAGCGGATCGCGGCGCTGCGGCGGCCGGGTCCCGTTGCCATTCCGGGTGCCAAGGCGGTGACCGGCGCGTTCCTCGCCGCGCTCGCCATCTATGTCGCCATCGGCTTTGCCTTCCGCTTTCAGGATACCTCGCCCCAGTCGATCGCGCTGGGTGCCATCCTGATCTTCGGCATCGCCTATCTGCTGGCCCAGGGTCTCGCTGGCGCCGCTCCCGTCCCTCTGATGCGCCGGATGGTCGTATATTCGCTCGCAGCCTCGCTCGGCTATTTCGCGCTGCACCACGTTGCCGATGCGCTTCTGCTTGGCCCCCTGCCCGCAACGCCCGCCCCCGGACCGCTCGAATGGGTGCTGATGATCCTGGCGGTGGTCAGCTTCGGGCTGGTTGCCATCGCCCAGTCGATGTTCCCGCTCTGGGCCTATCACCCGGCGGCGGCGGGCCTCAGGGTCCACCTTTCCAACGGCCTTTACGCCAACGCGCTGTTCGACCGCATGCTCGGCGGCTGGACCCTGAAGCGGTCGCGTTGACCACAAGATACGATTTTCCAAGGAGTTTGCCATGACGAAGGACAGCCTGACCAAGCCCAAACCGACCGCCGCAGACATCGCGCCGATCGCCGACGCTGCCGCGCGCGCCATTCCGCCGGTCTGGCCGCTCGCCTCGAGCGTGGCCGTGAACCCCTATCTCGGCCAGGCCGGGCTCGACCTCGCTACCACCGCAGCGCTGCTCGCACGGGTGAGCGATGCGCCGGCCACGATGGCGCGTAGCTGGTATCGCGAGCGGATCGGCAATGGATCGATCACCGATGGCGATCTGGCCGCCGCGCTCGCCGCCTGCACCGCATCGCCGTGCCCCGCGAGCGTCGCCGAGCTCAAGCTCGCCGCGCAGCGCCCGCATGTCCGCAAGGACCCGCTGCCCACGATCGCCGATCTCGCCGCACGCGTCTCGGGCATCGACTGGCCTGCGATCATCGCCGAGCGCTTGGGCCACTGGATCGCTGGATGGAGCGATGAGGGCCAGGCCTTGTGGGCCGCACCGCAGGGCAAATCCGCCTTTCGCGCCTGGCAGGATGTCGCCACCCACGATCTGACCCCCGAGATCGCCGGCCTCAAGGGCTTTGCCCGGTTCGTCGCCGATGCGCCCGACAGCGCAGCCGATGCGCTCGCCGCCAGCACCGCCCGGCTGGGTCTGCCTGACGCGGCGATGCCCACCTATTTTCACGCGCTGCTGATGACACTGGGCGGCTGGGCCCAGGTCGGCCGCTACCGGCTGTGGCAGGCCGAGCTGGCCGGTCAGCAGGACAGCACGCTCACCGATCTGCTGTGCATCCGCCTGATGTGGGAAGATGCGCTGCTGGCGCAGTATCGCAGCCCGATCCACGAAGCCTGGCAGGATGTGGTGGCCGCGCATTCCGCTCCGGTTGCGCCCGATGCCGATCAGATCATCGACGCCATCCTGCAGGAAGCCGCCGAACGGGCAGGCCAGCGGGCGATCGGGGAGACGCTCGCCGCAGCTCCGGCAAGCAGCGCCGCAGTGCCGCCCGCATTGCAGGCTGCCTTCTGCATCGACGTGCGCTCCGAGGTCTTTCGCCGCGCACTCGAAGCGCTCGACCCGTCGATCCAGACGCTCGGCTTTGCCGGCTTTTTCGGGCTCGGCGCGTCGCATCGTCGCTTTGCCTCGGACGTCCATGAGCACCGGCTGCCGGTGCTGCTCAACCCGAAGCTGACCACCAGCTCGGGCGGGGCCGAACTGGAGGACGTCGACCGCGCCGCCCGCTACCGGTCGCGTGCCAAGCGCGCCTGGGGCCGGTTCAAACTGGCGGCCGTATCGAGCTTCGCCTTTGTCGAGGCGGCGGGCCCGGTCTATCTGGGCAAGCTGATGCGCGACAGTTTCGCCCTGAAAAAGACAAGTCTGCCCAACGATCCGATGCCGCGCCCCGACCCGGCGCTGAGCCTGGCCGACAAGATCGACGCGGCCACTGCGGTGCTGCGCGCAATGTCCCTGACACAGGATTTCGCACCGCTGGTGCTGCTCGTCGGTCATGGCGCGAACGTGGTCAACAATCCCCACGCCAGCGGGCTGCATTGCGGTGCGTGCGGCGGCTATTCGGGCGAGGTCAATGCGCGGCTGCTGGCCAGCCTACTCAATGAACCGGCGGTGCGTGGCGGCCTGGCGAGCAATGGCATCATCGTTCCGTCGACCACATTGTTCCTTGCAGGCTTGCACGACACCACCACCGACAATGTGCTGATCTATGACGGCGATCACCCCTCGCCTGCCCATGCGAACGCGATAGACCAGGCCAGGGGTTTGCTGGCGAGCGCCGGCCTTGTCGCACGCGGCGAACGGGCGCTGCGCCTGCCCCGCGCCGATGGAGCGGCCGACGTCGCCAAGCGCAGCCGCGACTGGGCGGAGATCCGCCCCGAATGGGCGCTCGCCGGGTGCAAGGCCTTTATCGCGGCACCGCGCAGCCGTACCAGCGGCAAGAGCCTGGAAGGTCGCGCCTTCCTGCATGACTATCAGTGGCAGCAGGACGAAGGCTTTGGCGTGCTCGAACTGATCATGACCGCGCCGGTCGTGGTCGCCAGCTGGATCAGCCTGCAATATTATGGATCATCGGTCGCGCCGCACGTCTTTGGCGGCGGCAACAAGCTGATCCACAATGTCACCGGCGGCATCGGCGTGGTCGAGGGCAATGGCGGCACGCTGCGTGCAGGCTTGCCCTGGCAATCGGTGCACGACGGCAGCGATCTGGTGCACGAACCGCTGCGGCTTTCGGTGTGCATCGAGGCACCGGTCGAGGCGATGACCGCGATCCTCGAACGGCATGAAGGCGTGCGCGCGCTGTTCGACAATCGCTGGTTGCATCTGTTCGCGCTCAACGCCGCCGGCGAGCTGGCTTGGCGCTATACCGGCAACCTGCAATGGGAGCGGGTGGACGGCCAGGGCCAGACCATGATGGAGCGTGATCTGGCTGCCTGATCGAGCGCCGGCCCTGTCACTCCGCGAGCAGCGATGCGGCGGCGGACAGGGCCAGGCCCGACATCAGCAACCGCCGCAGGGTGAGGCTCGTGGGGATGGCAGAAACCCGCACCGCATCGGCCAGTCCGGCCGCCAGCGCCAGGGTTCCCGAGCCGACCGATTCTTCCCAGCGCGGGCGCAGTACGGCAGCGATCGATGCGCTGCGGACCACCAGAATGTCCTGGATGCGCGATCCCGGCCTTGCGCCGATTTCCTGCTTGTAACCGCTGTCGCCCGCACCCCAGTCCACCTGGCGAACGCCGCGCGCGAGCATGGCGTCGACCGCATGCAGTGTGACGATCTGGCCGGGAGAAGCATCGGCAAAGGCCGCGTCATAGCTGCTCGCGATGCCATAGGCGATCGCCCCGCAGACCAGGTCGAGCGAAAAGGCGATCGGGCGATCGGCGACATAAAGCAGGCTGGCGGTCAGCATCTCGGCGAGATCGGGATCGACCACCGCGCGCTGCCAGTGCGCCATCATGTGCGGATTCAGGAACTTGGCGCCGCTGCGGTCGGTGCGCGTGCCCACCCAGCTGTTTTCCTCGATCCGCGCCAGATCCTGGAACACTTGGCGCGACCATTCGGTCCCGCGAACGATCCGCACGGTTACCGGGCCCTGCTCCTCGAGCCGCACGGTCAATCGCCGCACCTTCTTGCGCCGCGACTTGCTGGGCCAGGCATCGGGCGATCCCGGCTCGGCAAAATCCTGCACGAAGCTCTGCCCCATGTCGCGGATCAGCACGTGCCACCCGATCGCATCGGCCGCCGCGATCATCAGCTGGGCGAGCCGGTCGTCGTGGTAGATGGGCCCGACGCGCAGCAGCGGCCCGATGATCTCCTGCGCGGCGGGATGTTCGAGCACGGCGCGCATGTCGCCCACGCCGGTGCTCGGATCGATGGCGGCGCTTCGAAATGGCCAATAGCTTCCCGCGAGCGAGCGTGCGCGCAGGCCCGGCGGCCCCAGCTGGCGCATCGGCAGTGCGAGGATGGGGCTGCCATCGCCGCGGCGTGCGACCAGGGTCGAAATCGCCTCGGGCTCGCCCCGGCAGAACCAGCCTTCGCGCAGGAAACCATGGCTGGCAGGGCCAATGGCGGCCAGCATGTCGACGACGGGCGAGACGCCGGAAACCACTGCACATTCGATCGCTCCCAGCGCGACTGCCCCGGCGCGCAGGTTGCGATGATCGACATGCAGCATATTTCACTCTCCCGGAGGCCTGGCCCCTGATATGGCAGCGAGAGGATAAGCGACGGTTAACCCGTCGGGCAATGATATAGTGTCACCGCCGGTGCAATCGGCCCCGGCGGTGCCTTGCAGGATCAGAATTCCGACCAGTCTTCCTCATCGGCCTTCAGCGCCAGATTGCCGCTGACCATCGGCACGCGTGCCGGCCGTTTGGGTGCCGGACGAAAGGCAGACCGCGCCACCGGCATGGCGTTCTGCTGGCCAAGCTGGAACCGGCCTACCTTCTCGGCCAGATCCTGCGCCTCGCTGGCAAGACTGCGCGCCGAAGCAGCGGTTTCCTCGACCATTGCAGCGTTCTGCTGGGTCATCTTGTCCATGTCGCCCACGGCGGAGTTGACCTGAATCATGCTGGCCGACTGGCTTTCCGCCGATGCAGCGATGCGGGTGATCACCTGGCTGACCTCGCCGACCCGCTCGACGATGCGGGTCAGCATCGTGCCGGTCTCACCGACCAGCTTCACGCCATTGTCGACATGCTCGGTGCTGTTGCTGATCAGCGTCTTGATTTCCTGTGCGGCGTCGGCGCAGCGCTGCGCCAGCGCCCGCACCTCGTGCGCGACGACGGCAAAGCCCTTGCCGGCATCGCCCGCGCGCGCCGCCTCGACCCCGGCATTCAGGGCCAGCAGGTTGGTCTGGAAGGCGATGCCATCGATCACGGTGATGATCTTGCCGATCTCGCTCGAGGATTTCTCGATCGAATCCATCGCACCGACCGCCTTGCCGACGATGACGCCGCCTTCGGTGGCTTCGGCCTGCATCTTGGCCATCTCGGCATTGACCGCGACCGCGCTGCGCGTCGTTTCCTGCACCATTTCAGTGGCGGCGCGCATGGCGGCGGCGGTTTCCTCAAGCGACGCGGCCTGTTCTTCGGTCCGCGAGGCGAGGTCATCGGCACCCGTGCGGATTTCGCCGCTGCCCGAAGAGATGACGCTGACGCTCGAGCTCACCGCGAGCAGCGTCTCGCGCAGAGCCGCAGTGGCGGCGTTGAAGTCCTGCTCGACCTGCGCATATTCGGCAGGCAGCCCCGACATCTGCGTGGTCAGATCGCCTTCGGCCATACGCTTCAATGCGCTGCCCATCTGGCCAAGCACCACCCCGCGCACCTTTTCCTCGGCATCGACGAAATAGGTCGACAGCGCAACATCGATATCGAGCAGCGATACCTTGACCAGCGCCGCGACATCCTTGGCAAGCTTGCGGCGGCCCGGCACGAAGCGCAGCAGCCCCGGCGAGATCATGCCGTGGATCATCTCTTCCAGGATCAGCGCATAGCCACCAACATACCATTTCGGCTCCAGCCCGATGCGTGCGTGCACCTGGCCCACGCCAACGGCGCGCTTCATGTAATCGTCGGTCAAGCCATCGCCGAAGATCTTCATCCAATGGCTGTGCTGCGCATTCTTGGCATATTGCAGCCGCGAGCTGTCGCTGAAAAAGCCCTTGAGTTCCGGAATGCCCCCGACCTTCCGGTAGAATTTCTCGAGGGCGCGATTGACATGTCGACCGAGCGACTTCTTCACCCTGCGGAAGGTGGAATTGTCTGCGCGGTCCAGTTCGTAAAACGCAAGCCTCTCCTGCAAGCCCGACTGCATTTCCTTTTCTCCCAAAAAAGGTAAACAACGCTGAGGCTGGCATTTAGAACGTCGAAGTTAATTAGGTGTTGAAGCCCAAGAAAAAAGCTCAAGAATGGTGGTAAGCAGGTTTTAACGATCCACATGTCAATCGAGATTGACACTTCCGCTCGGCCGTTGCTGTTTACATGGCCGCCAGCAACTGCGGATTACCTGCAAAACATTGCAGACAAGAAAAATGGCCGGGAGATCACTCTCCCGGCCTTCCTCTGCGACCCTTTAGGGCTATAGTTATTCTGTATTATTCGGCGGCTTCCATCGGATCAGCCTTATCGGGCTTGCCGTCGCCATCCGTATCCCAGGCATCGGCCTTGCCGTCATTGTTGCGGTCCCAGGCATCCATGGTGCCGTCGCCGTTCGAGTCCAGAGTGGCGGGCGGTGCCTGATCGGCGGTTGCCGGGGCGTCAGCGCCGGGTGCCGGGGTTTCCGAAGCAGGCGCTTCGGTGGTCGGGCTGGCGGGAGTTTCCTGCATGGCGTCCTGCGCCAGGGCGGGGGTTGCGGCCAGCGCACCGGCAGCGATCAGGGTTCCGATAATCGAGTTCTTCATGGGTTTTACTCCTCGTTGCGTAATGCTCTCGGCGGGCATTCAGGTGGAGAGGTCTTGCTTGCTCCGACCCATCAACGAGGGGAAAGCACTGCTGTTCCGGTCGGGATGGCGCCGATTCCACGACTTCGGGCAGGTTCCGGCAAGTTGCCGCACAGGTTCTTCGCACTATCGCACGATCACTACTTGAGGCGCGCCAAGTCGCTCCGATTCAGCGATGAAAATCGACTTCGACTCGTCGCAATTCGACATGAAAAGGGGCGCCACCCGCAAGGAGTAGCGCCCCCAATAGTGTCACATCGAATGTCGAAAGCGATCAGGCTGCAGCAAACAGCTCCGGCTCCAGTGCCATGATGGCATCCGATCCGGCCTCGATCTTGCGGCGCAGGGCCCCTGCATCGGGCATGATCCGCTCGGCGAAATAGCGCGCGGTCTTGAGCTTGGTTTCGTAGAACACGGCGTTGCCGCTGCCGGCTTCCAGCGCCGCGATCGAGGCGCGCATCATGCGCAGCCACATCAGGCCCAGCGCGACAATGCCCATGATGTGCATGTAGCTGTGCGCGCCCGCACCGACATGGTTGGGGTTCATCATGCCGTTCTGCATGAACCACATCGTGGCCGCCTTGAGCTCGCCCGCTGCCTTTTCCAGACGCGTGGCGAAATCCGTGAGGCGCTCGTCCGCCTTGGCATCGGCGCATTCGCTGTCGATGATGCCGAAGAAGGTCTGCACCGCGCGGCCGCCATTCTGCGCCAGCTTGCGGCCGACCAGGTCCATCGCCTGCACGCCGTTGGTGCCTTCATAGATCATGGCGATGCGCGCATCGCGCACATATTGTTCCATGCCCCATTCGGCGATATAGCCATGGCCGCCATAGATCTGCTGCATGTTGGTGGCGATCTCATAGCCCTTGTCGGTGCCATAGCCCTTGATCACCGGGGTCAGCAGGCTGATCAGGTCGTCGGCTGCGACCCGCTCTTCCTCGGTCTGCGCCTTGTGCGTCAGGTCGACCTGCAGGCCGCCCCACAGGATCAGCGCGCGCAGGCCTTCGTTGATCGCCTTGGCTTCCATCAACATGCGGCGGACATCGGGATGGACGAACAGCGTGTCGGCCTTTTCGTTCGCGTCCTGCGCACCGGTCAGCGCGCGGCCCTGGCGACGGTCGCCAGCGTACTGCACCGCGTTCTGGTACGACACTTCGCCCATCGACAGGCCCTGACCGCCGACGCCGAGACGCGCCGCGTTCATCATGATGAACATCGCGGCGAGGCCCTTGTTCTCCTCGCCCACCAGATAGCCGGTCGCGCCGTCATAGTTCATCACGCAGGTCGAGTTGCCGTGAATGCCCATCTTGTGCTCGATCGAGCCGCACGACACCGCGTTGCGCTCGCCCAGCGAGCCGTCGTCGTTGACGAGGAACTTCGGCACGATGAACAGCGAGATGCCCTTGACGCTGTCGGGCGCGTCGGGGGTCTTGGCGAGCACCAGATGGATGATGTTCTCGGTCAGGTCATGCTCGCCCGACGAGATGAAGATCTTGGTGCCGGTGATCGCATAGGTGCCGCCGGGCTGCGGAACCGCCTTGGTGCGGATGAGGCCCAGGTCCGTGCCGCAATGCGGTTCGGTCAGGTTCATCGTGCCGCCCCACTTGCCGCTGATCATGTTGGGGCAGTATTTTTCCTTCTGCTCCTGGCTGCCCTTGGCGAGGATCGCCGAGACCGCGCCATGGGTCAGGCCCGGATACATGGCGAAGGCCATGTTGCTCGACGACATGAATTCCTCGAACGCGATGCCGACGACATGCGGCATGCCCTGCCCACCGAACTCTTCCGGCGCGGACAGCGTGCCCCAGCCCGCCTCGCAATATTGCTGATAGGCTTCCTTGAAACCGTCGGGCGTGGTCACGGTGCCATCGGGATGACGGGTGCAGCCCTGCTGGTCGCCGATCTGGTTCAGCGGGAACAGCACCTCCTCCACGAACTTGCCGGCTTCCTCGAGCACGGCGGACAGTACGTCGGGCGCGGCATTGTCGAAGCCGGGCAGGTTGGAATATTTCTCGATTCCCAGCACCTCGTTCAGGATGAACTGGGTATCGCGCACCGGTGCGGTATATTTGGGCATCTTGCGGGTCCTCTCAAAACATATGGGTCAGATGTCAGGCCGGGGAGAGCCTGAGAAAGGGGCGTGGTCCGTGACCGGCAACCGCCCGGATCGAAACGCGGGCCTCAGCCCTGGTCGGCACGATCCACTTGCTCGACCATCTTCACGAACTGCGAAAGCTCCTGGATCGCGCTTTCGAGGTCCTTCTTCTGCTTGCGCATCAAGGCTATGCGTTCCTTGCAGCGCTGGAGCGTCACGCGGCGCTGTTCGCGCCGTCCGTCGCCGATATCGTACAGATCGATCATCTCGCGGATTTCGCCCAGGCTGAAACCCACGTTCTTGGCGCGCATGATCCAGGCGAGCCGCGCGCGGTCGCGCTTCGAATAGACGCGGGTCAGGCCACGCCGCTCGGGCGCGATCAGGCCTTCGTCCTCATAGAAGCGCAGCGCGCGTGCAGTAACGCCGAATTCGTCCGACAGATCGGAGATGGTATAGCTGTCCCGGTTCTGCAGATCGGGAGTGTCGATGCGGCCAAGGGTCGAACGGTCGTGCATGGAAGCGGCGCTACATTACCTTGACGTAAACGTCAAGTAAATTTCAGCCGGCGCAGAGCCTCTTCACCGATCGCCCGGCCGCGCCGCCTGCCGCCGCATTGCCCGGCTCGACCAGCGCGAAAGATGCTCCGGCCAGACTCGCCCGGTCGCTGCACAGAGCCGCGCAGGCGGCCGGCACGCTGCCGGGCACCACCAGGGCATTGCCGTCGAACTGTGCCGAAAAGCGGCAACCCGCGATGGCATCGCCCCTGCCGTTTCGCGACAGGCTGAGTTCGGCCGCCTCTCCTGCCAGCTGCGCACTACCTGTGCCCTCGCACTGGCTCGACGCGCCGAACGTGACCAGCACCCCGACCTTGTAGCCCCTGGTCCGATCGCCGCGCGCACAGAAGCTGTCCGCACCGGTCGCGCCGGGATCTGCGAAAGCACCGGCCAGATCGATCGCCTGGGGATCGGCAATCACGCCCGCATCGATTGCGGCGGCGTCCAGCGGGGTCAGCGCATCATCATCGCCCCCTGCCTGCGAAACGCTGCACCCGGCCAGCAGCAGGCAGGCGAGCAGCGCGCTGCGCATCAGGCGATCCGCTCCAGCGAACCGTCCGCCGCGACCCGGCGATAGAAGCACGACGGCGCGCCGGTATGGCAGGTGGGTCCCGCAGGCGAGGCGATCACCCAGACCGCGTCCTGATCGCAGTCGATGCGCAGCTCGACGAGCTTGAGTACATTGCCCGAACTTTCGCCCTTCTTCCAAAGGCTCGCGCGCGAGCGCGACCAGAAATGGACCTCGCCGGTCTGCGTCGTCAGCCGCAGCGCCTCTTCGTTCATATGCGCGACCATCAGCAGCGCTCCGCTCGCCGCGTCAGTGACGCACGCGGTGATCAGCCCTGCGGCATCGAATTTGGGGTCCAGGTCCAGCCCGGTTTCGCGGATATCGGCCATATCGCCCGGTTAATCGCAGCCAGCGCGGGGTGCAACACGGTTAACGAAAAATGACCTGCGAATTCTCCTGTGACAAATGCAAGACAAACCCCATATGCGCGCCTATAGGGGTGCCGAACCACCCGGCTGCAACCGAATCGGGCGCGCAACATGATCACCACACATCCTTTTGACGACGACAAGCTGCGCGAAGAGTGCGGCGTTTTTGGCGTAGCCGGAGCAGTCGATGCTGCTGCCATGGTAGCGCTGGGCCTGCACGCGCTGCAGCACCGCGGCCAGGAGGCCGCCGGTATCAGCAGTTTCGACGGTCGCCATTTCCACAACCACAAGGCGCTGGGCCATGTGGCGGGCAATTTCGACAGCGAAGAGACGATGCGCGCGCTGAAAGGCGATTGGGCGATCGGCCATGTCCGCTACGCCACCACCGGCGAGACTGCGCTGCGCAATGTGCAGCCGCTTTATGCCGAACTGTCGTCGGGCGGCTTTGCGATCGCGCACAATGGCAATATCTCCAACGCGATGAAGCTGCGCCACGATCTGGTGCGCACCGGATCGATCTTCCAGTCGACCTCGGACACCGAGACGATCATCCATCTGGTCGCAACCTCGCGCTACCGGACGCTGCTCGACAAGTTCATCGATGCGCTGAAGCAGGTCGAAGGCGCCTACTCCCTTATCTGCCTGACCGACAGCGGCATGATCGCCTGTCGCGATCCGCTCGGCATCCGCCCGCTGGTCATGGGCCGCATCGGCGATACCGTGATCTTCGCGTCGGAAACCGTCGCGCTCGACATCGTCGGCGCCGAATTCGTCCGCTCGGTCGATCCGGGCGAGCTGATCGTGGTCAGCGGCGGCGAGATCCGCTCGCACCGCCCCTTTGCCGACAAGGCGCAGCGCCCCTGCATCTTCGAGCATGTCTATTTCTCGCGCCCCGATTCGATCGTCGACGGATCGTCGGTCTATTCGGTGCGCAAGGCAATCGGCGCGCAGCTGGCGATGGAAAACCCGGTCGAGGCGGACCTGGTCGTCCCCGTGCCCGACAGTGGCACGCCTGCGGCGATCGGCTATGCCCAGCAATCGGGCCTTCCGTTCGAGCTCGGCATCATCCGCTCGCATTATGTCGGCCGCACTTTCATCCAGCCGGGCGACGGCGTCCGCCATCTCGGCGTGAAGCTCAAGCACAATGCCAACAAGCCGCTGATCGCGGGCAAGCGGCTTGTGCTGATCGACGATTCGATCGTGCGCGGTACCACCTCGCTCAAGATCGTGCAGATGATGCGCGACGCCGGCGCGGCTGAGGTGCACATGCGCATCGCCAGCCCGCCGACGATGCACAGCTGCTATTATGGCGTCGATACGCCCGAGCGCTCGAAGCTGCTCGCCGCGCAGAAATCGATCGAGGAGATGCGCCAGTTCATCCAGGCGGATTCGCTGTCCTTCCTCTCGATCGACGGCCTGTACCGCGCGCTCGGCGAAGCCAGCCGCAACGATGATCGCCCGCGCTATTGCGATGCGTGCTTCACCGGCGACTATCCCACCACGCTCACCGATCTGGCCGAGCGCGACCAGCCCAACCAGCTGACCCTGCTGGCCGAACGGGTCGCCGGCTGAGGGATTTCACGACCATGACCGAGAAGAACCTGCAGGGGCAGCTTGCCCTGGTCACCGGCGCGAGCCGCGGCATCGGTGCTGCGACCGCCAAGGCGCTCGCTGCCCGCGGTGCGCATGTCATCCTCACCGCGCGCACAGCCAAGGACCTGGAAAGCGTCGAGGATGCGATCTTCGAGGCCGGCGGCAGCGCGACGATCGCCCCGCTCGACCTGACCGATGGCGACAGCATCGCCCGGCTCGCCGCCGCGATCGGCGGACGCTGGGACGCGCTCGACATCCTGGTCCTGAACGCCGCGATGCTGGGGAGCCTGGGGCCGGTGCCGACTATCGACGGCGGCGAACTCAACCGCGTGATGACGCTCAACGTGCTGAGCACCCAGGCCATGATCGCCTATTTCGATCCGATGCTGCGCAAGAGCGCGCATGCCCGCGTGATCGGCCTCACCAGCTCGGTCGCCGCCACCCCCCGCGCCTTCTGGGGCGCCTATGGCGCCTCCAAGGCCGCGCTCGAGGTGCTCATCGCTGCCTATGGCGAGGAAATGCGCAATATCGGCAAGGTCCGCACCGCGATCGTTGATCCGGCAAGAACCCGCACCGCGATGCGCGCCAAGGCCTATCCCGGCGAGGACCCGGCGACGGTGAAACTCCCCGAAGTGGTCGGCGAAGCGATCGCGGACCTGGTGTCGGGCGAATTCGAGACGGGGACGAGGGTCGTGCTGGAGGGGTGAGGTTAGACCTTGATCGGCCGGATTGCTCTCCATTCAGATCATTCTGTGGCAAGCGGCCAAACGCGATAGGATCCATTCATTATTGACTTGTTGGAGAATGTTGCTGATATGTTCTTGCCGTTCTTCCCTATGGGAGCGGCAAGATGCAACATTTGGCAGTCGGCAAGCGGAGCAGCTTTGAATTGTGGCTGAGGACAGGGCATCGTTCATGCCCTGACATAGCCAAAACCCTCGAATGCAAGTTCAACCCTTGGCACGACCCGGATGACGGGCGCTTCACATTTGCCGGATCTGGGCGACATTACGGAGGAAGCGCCGGCAGAGATTCTCAACAGGCAGCAAGGTCGGCACGACGCAAGGCTGGACCATTACGTGTCGATGTGCCGGGACTGCCGTCGGATCAATCGACGCGGGGCTTTGGTGGCGGTGGCGGGGCAGGGTCTTGGGCGCCGCATTCTCGAACCACTCAGCGTCAACCGGGACTTCTTGGTCCTTCACCCTCAAGACCAGCAGCTGTTCGTCAAAAAAGTGTCCAGCACGAACTTTCGGGCCTAGACGGTCAGGCGCGCGCGACATTGCCCTTCAAGCGAGTGGCGAAAACAGTCATTCGGCATGGCTACCGATTTGACATTGACCATTTGGGACGAACTTGGAAAGTCGAGGGCACGATTACCGAAGATCCACTCCAGCGTCGGTCGAAGCAATCGCAGTTGCAAGCGGGCGGAAAATATCGGCTGAGAACCGATGATGGAGGACACTTTATCGCCCGGAGATTCAAGGGGCCGATGGAAGCCTTCAACCACTTTGCACAAGATGCCGAATTCAACCGCAAAACCTATGCGAGAATGGAAAATGAATGGGCAAGCGCGCGCCGAAAAGGGGTGAAGGTCACCGTCAAGATCGTGCCCGTCGACAAAGGTCAATCGCGCCGACCGTCAAGTCTGAACATCTGGTACACGATCGGAAATAAGCAGCACGGTTTGAATTTGGCGAACCAGCGAGGCGCCGAATGATGCTCAATCTTGCTCGAAAATCAGCGCTTCTGAACGAGATCGCCGAGACGCTGGAGGCTGAGACACAGTTCAGTTCGAACGGCCTTCTCCTGATCGCTGCCGTAGACAGAGGCTATCTGAGCCTTTCGCTTTTCTCGGATCGCGGGCGGCATGTCGAATATCGAAACATCGAGTATGGCCGATATGACAAGCATCTGAACGAATTGTGGGCAATGGAGCCGCTGAGCAAGAGATGGGAAGAGGTGGAAATCTTCCTCAAGGCAGGTCAGTTCAAGGTCAAGTTCGTCTTCCCCGAGGATTTCGACCCGGAAGAGTTCGACACCGACCGGCGGCATACGACGGCGACAGAGTATTTCGGTGGCAAGCCCATTCGATACCCCGGCCTGGATTCAAGGGATAGCTGGACAATGTAACGCTTGCTGCTCCTATTGCACCACCCTGCTCTCATAGACCGGCCTTCCCCCCGGTAGCAGGTGCGCGGCCATGAAGTCGGCCGTGCGTTTGGCGAGCGACTGGCCGTCGACGGTGCGGACGAAAAAGCCGCTGCCGTTGAAATCATGCCCTGCGCCTGCCAGCGTGTAGAATGTGAAGGGCACGCCGACCTGGCGCGCGCGATCGGTGAGTTCGGTGGCTTCGGTGAAGGAAACGGTGGTGTCCGCGGTGCCGTGCATCACGAACAGCGGGGCCTCTCCCGCCTGAAGGTCGGTGTCGCGGAAAAGGCCGCCCCAGTAGTCGACCACCACGCGCGGTTCGGGCCGGGCGATGCCATAGGGATTCAGGGAATAGGCGGTGTGCAACACGGTATAGGCCCCTGCTGACGATCCCCAATAGGCGATGCGGGTGGGATCGATGCAGTAGGCAGCGGCGTTGGCCTGCATCCAGCGCAGCGCGCGGACTGAATCCTCCACCGCCGCGACAAAGGCGGTCACCCGGGGCGATTGCTGGGTCGGATCTAGCGCGCGATAATCCCGTTCGAACGCGGCGAATTCGCTTGAGATGACCGGGTTGTCGCCCTGCAGGCGGTACTGGATCGAGATGAGGTTAATGCCGAGCGGGGCAAGCTCGTCGGCCATCGCCACCACCTGCTGCCCCTTGCGGCTGCCGCCAACAAAGCCGCCGCCATGGACATAGAGCACCGTCGGGCGCGGACTGGTGCAGCTTTGGTTGGGCCGATAGCTGTCGAGAAACAGCGGGATCGAGCCGCTGCTGGTCGGCCCATCGCCATAGCGGATGTCGGCGCTGAGCACCGCGCCCGCCGGCGGCGGTGTCGGCGTCGGGCTGGGCGTTGGCGTAGGTGCGGGGGCTGGTGCTGGTGCTGGTGCGGGAGCCGGAGCGCCGGTCGAGGGTGGCAATTGCACCGGCGTGGTCGAGGAAGACCCGCCACCTCCGCAAGCCGTCAGCCCGCCGAGCAGGGCAAGGCCGAGCGTCAGCCCCTGCCCGTGCAACCTGCGCCTGAGACCCGCCTTCATGCCGCGCCCTCCATTGGAGAGCGAGCATAAGGGAGTGCCCGCACCGCTGTCCAGCCCGGCTCCGCCGCGCGACGACCGCGCGGCCTATTCGAGCGCGGTGATGATCGCGCTGAAATCCAGCCCCTGTGCGTCCGCCTCGACGAATGCCGCGTAGATCGCTTCCGCCCGCTCACCCATCGGCACGCGCGCGCCGCTCGCCTTTGCCGCTTCGAGCGCCAGCCGCATGTCCTTGAGCATCAGTGCGGCGGCGAAGCCTCCGGCATAGCCGTTGTCCGCCGGGCTCGCCGGGCCGACGCCGGGGACGGGGCAATAGCTCGTCATCGACCAGCTCTGACCCGAGGCCTTGGACGAGATATCGTAGAAGGTCTGCAGGTCGAGTCCCAGCTTCTTCGCCAGCATGAACGTCTCGCAGGTCGCGGCCATGGTCGCGCCCAGGAGCATGTTGTTGCAGATCTTCGCCGCCTGGCCTGCGCCATTGTCGCCGGCATGGATAACCGCCTTGCCCATATCGGCGAGGATCGGCTCGGCGCGCGCGAAGGCATCGGCGCTGCCGCCGACCATGAAGGTGAGCGTGCCGCCATTGGCCGCCGCAATCCCGCCCGAGACCGGGGCGTCCACCGCCTCTAGCCCGCGCGCCTTCGCCGCGCTCGCGACCTCGCGTGCGGTATCGACATCGATGGTCGAACAGTCGATCAGCAGCGCGCCGGGCCTGGCGGCACCGAACACGGTCTCGTTATAAACCGAGGCGACATGCTTGCCCGCAGGCAGCATGGTGACGACGACATCCGCCTCGCGCCCCGCCTGCGCGGCATCGGAGACCGGATGGCAGCCCGCCGCCCCGGCGCGCGCCAGCGCCTCGCCCGACAGGTCGAACGCGATCACCTTGTGCCCGGCTTTCGCCAGGTTCGCCGCCATGCCGCCGCCCATATTGCCCAGGCCGATAAATCCGATTGTGCTCATGCTGCTGCTCCGCTCTCCGTCGGCACCTCTGCGGGTGCCTCGATCAAATCCCACCGGTTGCCGTACAGGTCGGCGAACACCGCGACCTTGCCATAGGCTTCCTGGCGCGGCGCTTCGGCAAAGGCGACGCCGGCTGCGACCATGCGCGCATGGTCGGCGTCGAAAGCGCCTGTATGGACGAAATAGGCCACGCGCCCGCCCGCCGCCTTGCCGACCGCCGCCAGTTGCGCGTCGGAGGTCGCGCGGGCGAGCAGCAACTGCCCGCCCTCTTCGCCGCCGACACGCACCCAGCGCTTGCCGCCGCCCAGATCGCTGTCCTCGATCACCCGCCAGCCGAGCGCCTTGCCGAACCAGGCAATGGCCTCGTCATACTCGCGGACGAGATAAGCACTGTACGCAAGGCGCACCGCCTCAACCCATCGTCGGGATGACAAAGGCGTTGCCGCCATCCACTGCGCCATCGGGCCAGCGCGCGGTCACCGTCTTGATCTTGGTCCAGAACTTCACGCCTTCCATGCCGTGCTGGTTGGTGTCACCGAACGCGCTGCGCTTCCAGCCGCCAAAGGTGTGGTACGCCACCGGCACCGGGATCGGCACGTTGATGCCGACCATGCCGACATTGACGCGCGCGGCGAACTCGCGCGCGGCATGGCCGTTGCGGGTGAAGATGGCGACGCCATTGCCATACTGGTGCTTGCTGGGCAGCGAGACCGCTTCCTCGAAATCCTTCGCGCGGACGATCTGCAGCACGGGGCCGAATATCTCTTCCTTGTAGCTGTCCATGTCGGTGGTGACATGGTCGAGCAGCGTCGGGCCGACGAAAAAGCCGTTCTCGTGCCCCTGCAGCGTGAAGCCACGGCCATCGACGACCAGCTCGCCGCCCTCGTCGATACAGGTCTGGATCCAGCCTTCCACCTTCGCCTTGTGCGCGGCGGTGACGACGGGTCCGTAATCGGCATCGGGATCGGACGAGACGCCGAGGCGCAGCTGCTCGATCGCGGGGATCAGCTTGGCGCGCAGACGATCCGCGGTCTCGTCCCCCACGGGGACGACCACGGGCAGCGCCATGCAGCGTTCGCCCGCCGAACCGAAGGCCGCACCGGCGAGATCCTTGACCACCTGGTCGAGGTCCGCATCGGGCATGACGATGCCATGGTTCTTCGCGCCGCCCATGGCCTGGACGCGCTTTCCGGCGGCGACACCGCGCTGGTAGAGATAATGCGCGACATCGGACGATCCGACGAACGACACGCCCGCAATCGCGGGGTGATCGAGGATCGCATCGACCATTTCCTTGTCGCCATGCACCACCTGCAGGATGCCGTCGGGCAGGCCCGCTTCGCTCATCAGCTCGGCGAGGCGCACCGGCACCGAGGGATCGCGCTCGCTGGGCTTGAGGATGAACGCGTTGCCCGTGGCGATCGCGGGGCCGAACATCCACATCGGGATCATCGCGGGGAAGTTGAACGGCGTGATGCCCGCGCCGATCCCGATCGGCAGGCGCATCGAATAGACGTCGATGCCCGGGCCCGCGCCATGCGTATACTCGCCCTTCACCGCATGCGGGATGCCGCAGCAGAATTCGATGACCTCGAGCCCGCGCTGGATGTCGCCCTTGGCATCGGCGTGCACCTTGCCATGCTCGCTTGACAGCAGCGCGGCGAGCTCGTCGATATTCGCCTCGACCAGCTCCTTGAACTTGAACATCACGCGCGCGCGGCGCTGCGGGTTGGTCGCGGCCCAGGCGGGCTGCGCGGCGAGCGCGGCATCGACGGCGGCATCGAGCACCGCGGCGCTGCCCAGATCGACCTTCGCCTGCACCGTCCCGCTATTGGGATCGAAAATATCGGACTGGCGGGTGCTGGCGGGGGCGGTAACGCCGGGGGCCAGACGGTGGGTGACGGTGCGCATCGATGCTCTCCTATGGGTGCTTGTCGCTTGGAGGCGGCAATAGCCTCTGGCATTCCTGCAAGCAATTGCGTAAAAACATCACATCAGGCTGCATAAATGCCGCAGAATAGCAGCACAGGCCGGGAGCGGGATGGATGAACTGGGACGATCTGCGCATCTTCCTGATGCTGGCGCGCGCCGGATCGGTGGCGGAGGCCGCGCGGCGGCTGGAGATCGACCCGACCACGGTCGCGCGCCGGCTGCAACGGCTCTCGGGCGACCTGCAATCCACATTGTTCGAGGCGAGCGGCAAGGGCATCGCGCTCACCGAACATGGGGCCAAGCTGCTGCATTATGCCGAAGGGGCGGAGCAGGCGCTGGTCGATGCGCGCACCGAGCTGACCGGCGAGCAGACGGTGTTTGCGGGCACCATCAGGATCAGCGTCGCGGAGGGGTTCGCCGCGTGGATCATCAGCCGCAACCTCGCGAGCTTCCACCGCCAGCATCCCGCGATCCGCATCGAGCTGGTCGCGACCAACGGCTTTCTCAACCCCAGCAAGCGCGAGGCGGACCTGGCGATCATGCTCTCGCGCCCGACCGCGGGGCCATTGAAAGTGCGCAAGCTGGTCGACTATCAGCTCGGCGTCTATGCCGACCGCGACTATCTCGCCAGTGCCGGGCCGATCGCATCCGTCGACGACCTGCGCCGCCACCCGCTGATCGGCTATATCCCCGATTTCATCTATGCCGACGAGCTGCGCTATCTCGACGAGATCGGCCCCGGGCTCGAACCGGTGCTGACCAGTTCGAGCATCAACGTGCAGCACAGCCTGATCGCCTCCGGCGCGGGTGTGGGCATATTGCCGTGCTTTATCGGCGAACAGAATGCGCGGCTGGAACGGGTGCTGGCGGGCAGCGTGGCGATCCACCGCAGTTTTTGGTTAGTGGTCCACCGCGACATGCGCAAGCTCGCGCGGGTGGATGCGTTCATCCGCTGGCTCGACGCACTCGCGGAGCGCATCGCGCCGGTGATGGGGGAGGATGGGTAGTGCAACCCTGCTCTCTCCCCTCAAGGGGAGAGATACGAAGCCTTGCCAGCTTGCCTGGCTAGGCGAAGTTGAGAGGGGCATGCGGCAGCGCAACCCCCCTCCCAACCCTCCCCCCTGAAGGGGAGAGGCCAAGAGCAGCTTGTAGCGGCAACGGCTTGGACATAAAAGAAGCTATGAGCAAAACCAAGCCGACTGAAGTATTCGCTGTCGACATCGACTCGTCAATTGACACGTGTGACAAGCTTTTCAGCAGAGTTACTGACGTCGCGTATCTTGGGTACGACACCTTCAGCGGCTGGGATGCCTTTATTGAAATGTTCGATGACCGGCTGCAGTGGAGCGATATCGAGCTGACAATTCGCAACCGGGATCTATCGCAACTGCCAGCGAGAGACAGGCAGGTCTGGTGTGATGTGCTGCGCGATCTCCAGGCCCGCCATCCAGCCAAGCTCAAAGTCTCGCGCCCAGTCGATTTATGACCCGCTCAGGCTGGCTAAACTTCCGCCGCACCACCTCCGCTCATCCTGAGCAGCGGGCGCAGCCCGCGTCGTCGAAGGACCCGCGCCCACGCAGTTCTTATCACATGACTTAACCGACCCTGAGAGGTTTTCCGATTAATTATACGGCGCAAACAAGGCTTGATGGATTTTAGTCATGGCCAAACAACAGCAATGAATGTAGACAGTGACTATAGTCAGCTGAGACCATGAGGGGGCGGGATTGAATTGGGGATCTGTGGCGGACTGGGTTTCGGGTGTTGGTACCATCTCGGCTAGTTTAGTTGCACTGTATCTAGCGGGATCTGAACGTAGAGCTCAGCGGCAACGGGATAGGCCGGAAATAAGCGTTGACGTGACGAAAGTCGATGCCAGTGGCTGGGCTCAAATCAGATTTACGATACAAAATACGTCGCACAAGCAATGGCGGTTCGATAAGGCAGAAATAACACAGCCAAAAGCAGGGCTATTAGCTAAAGAATCAGACGGTATGGTCGCTGATAAACCTTGGGATGTGCAGTTCAGTCCAGAGCGCCGTCAAAATCTTGCATCACGCTCCAAAGCAATCGATCGATCAATACAAGCAGTCGGCAGCAGCAGGTACAGCCCTACTGGTGATCAGCCTACCGATAGGATGTATGTGACGCTGCATATATACGTCGGAGTAGCTCCCTCTGCGGTAAGCCTGCGGGCGTTCTTCTCTTCTTTGGAGCCATCACCAGACAAGTTTAGTGTAAAAATAGAACGCGATTTATGTCAATGATAAATCTTTTTCCAAGGTAAAATAGAGAATTTTTTGATAAATGCTTCACCTCCATTGTGCTGCAATAGCACCCTCTTCTCTCAAGGCACCACCACCTGCCGGATCGCCGTCCCGCTCGCCAGCTCATCGAACAGCGCGTTGATGTCGCTCAGCGGGCTGACCGAGGTCAGCAGCTTTTCCACCGGCATGCGTCCGGCGCGCCAGAGGGCGATGTAGCGGGGGATGTCGCGCGAGGGGATGGCGTTGCCCATATAGCTGCCCATCAGCGTCTTGCCGTCGCCGACCAGCGAGACGGCGGGGATCGAGAGCATGTCCGCCGGGTTGGGCAGGCCCACGGTGACGATCCGCCCGCCGCGCCGCGCGAGGCCATAGGCTTTCGCCAGCACCGGCGCCTTGCCGACGGTCTCGATCACCAGATCGGGCTTGCGGCCCAATGCTGCGACCACCGCCTCCTCGGCATCCTGCGGATCGACCGCAGCAACCGCCCCCAGTTCCAGCGCCAGCGCGCGCTTGGCGGGAACGGGGTCGATCGCGATCACCGGGTGCGCACCGCCCGCGATCGCCGCCATCAGCGCGGCGAGGCCGACGCCGCCCAGGCCATAGACCACGACGCTCTCGCCCGCGCGCAACGCGCCGCCGTTGAGCACCGCGCCCGCGCCGGTCAGCACCGCGCAGCCGAACAGCGCGGCGATCTCGACCGGAATGTCGCCATCGATCTTCACCGCCGAACGCCGGTCGACCACGGCATGCGTCGCAAAGGCCGAGGAGCCGAGATGGTGCTGCACCGGCGCGCCGTTCTCGGACAATCGCCGTTCGCCGCCCAGCAGCGTGCCCGCGCCGTTCGCCGCCGCGCCGTTGCCGCACAGATAGCCCTCGCCCGAATGGCAGCTGGGGCAGTGCCCGCACAGGGGAAGGAAGCTCAGCACCACGCGGTCGCCCGGCGCAAAATGCTGCGCGGCAATGCTGCCCGGCTCGAGCACCGTTGCCACCGCCTCATGCCCCAGCGCCATCGGCATCGGGCGCGGGCGGTCGCCGTTGATGACCGAAAGGTCGCTATGGCAAAGCCCTGCGGCCTCGATCTTGACCAGCATCTCGTCCGGCCCCGGCGGCGCGAGATCGACCTCGGCCAGACGCAGCGGACGGGTGGTGGCATAGGGGCCCTTGTGGCCGATGCGGTCGAGAATGGTCGCGGTGATCTTCATGTATCCGTCATGCCGCCTCGCCCGCGCGCCCGCAAGCGCCGCGCCGTCCCCTCGCCCGCCTAGCGAACAGACGCGAGCTGATACATGATCTCGGCATAGCCCAGGGTCGCATCGGTAATCCCGGCGACCTTGGGATTGGTCGATTCCACCACATAATATTCGTCCGGCGCGTGCGCGCCGCTGCCATGGCCGATGCCGAAATGCCCGGCGGGGATGCTGACCGGCGGCGCGGTGAACACCGCACCCGGCCAGGAACCTGCGAGGCGCGGGTTGAGGTTCGCCTTGACGCCGAGCTTGGCGTAAGCCGCCAGCTCCGCCTTGATGAGGCGGCTGTCCTCGGCCACCTCGGTGGGGTCATAGCCGCCCGAGACATTGGCCTCGATATCGGTAAAGCCATGGCTGTCGAGATGCGCGCGCAGCTTCGCTTCGGCCTCGGCGCGGGTCTGGTTGGGGACGAGGCGGAAGTCCATCTTGGCGACCGCACGACCGGGCAGCACGGTCTTGCCGCCGGGGCCGGTATAGCCCGCGACCAGCCCCTCGATATTCGCGGTCGGCTCCTGCGCGAGGCGGATCAGCGCCTGGTCGAACGGCAGGTCGTCGATCCAGTGGGTCAGCCCGAACGACTGCTTCATCTGCGCCTCGTTCATGCCCTTGGCGGCTTCGGCGATCAGTGCCTTTTCGCGATCCGTCAGCGGGCGGACATTGTCGCTCCAGCCGCCGATCGCGACATTGTTGCCATCGGGCGTGACCAGCGTCTGCAGCGCCTGGACCAGCCGCCAGGCGGGCGAATCGACCATCGCCTTGTAGCTCGAATGGATGTCGCCCTTCGGCCCCCTGCCCCATTTCTCGCCGCTCGCGACCAGTTCGAGCTCGATCACGCCCTTGGAGCCGAGATTGACCTGAACCTCGCCATTCGCGCCCTGCCAGCTCGCCGGAATGAAGATGCCCTCGCACTTCTTCAGCGCGGCGAGAACGTCGGGCCGCGTCGCGATCTGCTTGAAATTCGGCGATCCGATTTCCTCCTCGCCCTCGCACAGCAGCACCAGGTTGACCGGCGGCTTCACCCCCGCCTTTTTCATCGCGTGCAGCGTGGCGAGAAAGGTCGCTTCGGGCCCCTTCTGGTTGACCGCGCCGCGCCCCATGATCGCCTTGCCCCAGCCGGGCTTGTCGACGATCCGTGCTTCGAGCGGCGGCGAGGACCATTCCGCCGGGTCGAACTGCTTGACGTCGTACATGAAATAGATGCCGAGCGTGCGCTTCGCGCCATTGTCCATGACGCCGAACACGCCGGGATGGCCGTCGGACGGCACGGTGGTGACGCCGGTAAAGCCCGCAGATTTGGCGAGGTCGGCCATATAGGCCGCGCCTTCGGCCATGTTCAGGTTCTCCGCCGCGATCGAGGGCAGCCGAATCCAGTCCTGGATGCGTTTGATGTCGGCGTCGCGGTTGCTTTCCGCTGCCTTGCGGATGCGCGCCATCTCACCCTCTGCCGCTGCCAGCGCCGCGCCGCCCCCGCCGGTGAGCGCCATTCCGGAGCCAAGCAGCGCAGCGGAGCGCAGCATCGTGCGACGATTGGGGGAAGCGGATATGGTATCGGACATGGGTTTGCGCCTCATTGCAACGTGGCTGAGACAAACAGGTTGGACCGGTCCAGGCGTTCTTGCAATGGGTAACACCCTGTAAACCGAATCACCCTAAACCCTTGAATACACATGACCTTGATCTGAGGTCAGATAACCGGGCCGACGCCTTCATGAGCATGCAGAATTTTACCCATCAGCATGGCGAGTTGCTGGCCCAGGCCGATGCCATCGTGAGAGCCGTCATGGCCGGGACGGATACGGCCCTGCGCGATCTGCCCGCGCTTCGCCTCGGATTTTCACGCCTGGTCAACAGCCATTGCAGCGTCGAAATTCGGCTGGTGAACGCCCGTGCGGCAGAAATGGAAAAGGACGCGGACAAGATCAAGCTGCTCCGCCGCTTTCATGACGAGCTGCTGATGTGGCGGGGCGACCTGATGGATTGCAACGCCAACTGGCCGCAGCGCCGGGTGGCGGACGATCGTGCCGGATTTCTCGCGGCGTTTCGGGGCCTCAATGACCGGCTGAAGGCGCGCTTACGCTGGGAGGAGCAGGTCTTCTATCCGGCGATCTTCGCCACGCCCGGCAAGCGCTGATCACTCCACCCAGGCGGTGCGGCTGCGGGTGACGTGAAACAGCGGCTGCATCGGCTGTGCGGCCACATCGGCAAGCGGGATCGCCGTCGCACAGGTCGCACATTCCGCGCTCATCCGTCCGACATGCCAGTGCTTGCCACCGCAACCCGGGCAATGGTTGACATCGCCCGCGTGATAGAGCGGCATGAAGCCGCGTCGGGCAATGCGGCGCGCAAAGCTGTGTCCCGCTGCCAGCATATGGGCGGGGTCGAAAGCGGGGCGGGCATGGTGCATCGTCATGGCTTTGATCCTTTATTGGTCCCATGCCTTACGCATGGACGGCAGAACGGTTTCCTGTTGCGGCGGACCGTTCGTCGCTTTGATACCCCTCCCCCTCGCTGCACGCTGTGACGGACGGCATGATCCAGCTGAACGGTGCACAACGAATCCGGCTTGCGCCCGATAACATTTGATATAATTATGATATCATGATTATCGAATCGGAGGGCGTTTCAGATGCAGCAGAATTCTTCTTTTGACGGCTCGTCGGGCGGCGGTGCCATGGTCGCCAGCACAGAGAGCGAGGCCAGCACGTTCAACGGCTATATCTTCCTGCTCCTGTTGCTGGTGTCGATGCTGCTGCCGGTGCTGGGCGTGGGCATGCTGAAGAACGGCAACGTGCTGGGACTGGTCATCGCCATCGTCAGCGGCATGGCCTTTCTGTTCATCATCTCGGGCTTCTACATGCTGAACCCCAACGAGGCGGCGGCGATCCAGCTGTTCGGCAGTTACAAGGGCACCGATCGCAACACCGGGCTGCGCTGGCGCTGGCCGTGGCTCAGCCGCAAGAAGATCTCGGTGCGCGTGCACAACGTCACCTCGGAAAAGGTCAAGGTGAACGACCTGCGCGGCAACCCGGTCGAGATCGCGACCAATGTCGTCTGGCGCGTGTCGGACACCGCGAAGGCCCTGTTCGATGTCGAGAACTATCAGGAATTTGTCGACATCCAGATCGAGAGCGCGGTTCGCGTGATCGGCGCGCGCTACCCCTATGACGATTTCAATGCCGATGAGGTGACGCTGCGCGGCGATGCCGAGGAAGTCAGCCACGAACTGGAAAAGCAGCTGCAGGAGCGTGTCGGCACGGCGGGCGTGCAGATCGACGAATGCCGCCTGACGCACCTCGCCTATGCGCCCGAGATCGCCCAGTCGATGCTGCGGCGCCAGCAGGCCGAGGCGGTGATCGCGGCACGATCGCGGCTGGTCTAGGGCGCGGTGACGATGGTCGAACATGCGCTGGCGATGCTCAGCGAGAAGAATGTCGTTCACCTCGACGACGAGCGCAAGGCGGCGATGGTCTCCAACCTGATGGTGGTGCTATGCGGCGAGCGCGACACCCAGCCGGTGGTCAATGCCGGGTCGCTCTATTGACCTGAACAATGCCCAATCCGCCGCCCAAGAAATCCTTCGCGCTGCGCCTCGATCCGTCGCTCCACGCGGCGATCGAGCGCGCCGCCGCGCAGGAATTGCGCAGCGTGAATGCCGAGATCGAGATCCTGTTGCGTGAGGCGCTGGCGCGGCGCGGCATCAAGCTCGCCCCGCCCGAACAGCGCCCCAGGGGGCGGCCACCGAAGGAATGAGGCAAATTTGGGCCGATGACGGCCTGCAGGAACCATCGTTCGCTATTGCCGCCCGGCCGTGCTAGGGAGGCGGCATCCGATAACCTGGATCGCCGATAACGCGCGCAACCGCGCGCCTTGCTGCCTGATCGTCTGGAAGTCCGACGAGGAGAGCATCGATGCGTTTCACCGAAAAATTCTGCCGCGAGCAGGAAAGCCTCCAGATCGCCAAGGCCGCTGCCGAGCCGCTCAAGAACCGTCAGGGCATCGCGCTCGCCGCCGCCAAGGCCTGGAATGCCGCTGCCATCATCGCACACCGGCACGAGGCGAAGCAGACACCGACCGAGGGCCTGGACGCCGCCATCATCCGCGAATTTGCCGAGGAGGATGCGGCAATTGTCGCGGCGGGCGCCCTGCACTGAGCGCTTATGCACGGCAGCTCTGATCAGTCTTTAGCTGGATCCCACGCGCTCAGCACCGCATCCAGCTCCGGCCGCGGCCGCTCCTCGAGCGCCTGCCCCGCAGTACCGATGAACACGAAGCCCGCGATCTGCTCGGGCGCTGACCCGAACATGTCGCGCACGGCATCGCTATAGCTCGGCCAGCCGGTGATCCAGCCGCCGACAAAGCCGTGCGCGTGGACCGCGTGGAGCAGGTTCATCACGAAGGCCCCGGCCGAAAGCTGCTGTTCCCACAGCGGGATCTTGCTCGATTCACGGGGCGAATAGAGCACGACGAGCAGTTCGGGCGCCTGGCGCGCGAAGCTTTCCATCGCCTCGATCTCGAGCCGTCCGGCCTCGGGCTTCTCCGCGCGATAGGCGGCAGTCAGCTTTTCGGCAAAGGCATCGCGCTGGTCGCTCGCCACATGCACGACGCGCCAGGGGTTCAGCTTGCCGTGATCGGGCGTGCGCAGCGCCATCCGCACGATCTCGCGCATCTGCGCGGCATCGGGGCCGGGCGCGATCATGTCGCGCGGGCGGCCCGAGCGGCGGCTGGCGAGATAGCGGGGCAGCGAGGACAGGTCGTTGAACTGGGTCACAATGGGCTCCGGCAGCGGGGTGACAGGCGGCAGTCTGGTATCAACTGCAACAAGGCGCTTCACACCCGCGCATTTTTGTCTAGGTTGCAGCCCACGCTATGGACGGCCTGGGGGCGGGCCGCCAACTGAAAAATCGACGGGAGACATTCGATAATGGCCAGCGGTTATGCCGTGAGCGGCGATTCCAAGGGCACATTCCTGGGCCACCCCAAGGGCCTGTATGTGCTGTTCTTCGCGGAAATGTGGGAACGCTTTTCCTATTACGGCATGCGCGCGCTGCTGATCTTCTACCTTACCAAGCACTGGCTGTTTTCGGATTCGCAATCGGGCGTCATCTACGGTGCCTATACCGCTTTGGTGTACATCACTCCGGTGCTCGGCGGCTATCTGGCCGACCGTTATCTCGGCCAGCGCAAGGCGGTGACCTATGGTGCAATCCTGCTCACCTTCGGCCACCTGCTGATGGGCTTCGAAGGCACAGGGGGACAGGACCCCGCTGCCCTCAACGTCTTCTGGCTGGCGCTCGCCTTCATCATCGTGGGCTCGGGCTTCCTCAAGGCGAACATCTCGGTGATCGTCGGCCAGCTCTATCCGCGAACCGACGTGCGGCGCGATAGTGCCTACACCATCTTCTACATGGGCATTAATCTCGGCGCAGCCCTCGGCTCGGTCGCCTGCGGTATTCTGGGCGAGACCTACGGCTGGTCCTATGGCTTCGGGGCTGCGGGCGTCGGCATGGCGCTGGGCCTTATCGTGTTCGTCCTGGGCAAGCCTCTGCTGTGCGGTCGCGGCGAAGCGCCCGATGCGGCGGCTTTGGCCAAGCCGGTGATGGGCATCAAGCTCGAATGGCTCCTGTACGCCATCGGCATCGCCGCCGTTCTGGGCATCTGGGTGCTGATCCAGTATCAGGAGGTCGTCGGCTGGCTGCTGCTCGCCTCGGGCGTCGTGCTCGTCGGCTATGTGCTGCTCACCGCCGTCACCAAGCTGCCGCGCGAAGACCGCGACCGCATCTTTGCCGCGATGTTCCTGATCCTCGGCTCGGTGCTGTTCTGGGCGCTGTTCGAACAGGCAGGGTCCTCGCTCAACCTCTATACCGACCGTTATGTTGACCGTGGCGATGTGAAGGCGTCGATCTTCCAGTCGATCAACGCAATCTACATCGTGCTGCTGGCGCCGATTTTCGCGGCGCTCTGGACGTGGCTGGGCCGCAAGGGGCTCGAACCCTCCGCCCCGGCCAAGTTCGGCCTGGCGATGATCCAGCTCGGCGCTGGCTTCCTGGTGCTGGTTGCGGGCGCTGCCGCTGCAGGAGCAGGTGTGCCGACCCCGGTGCTGTTCATCTTCCTCATCTATCTGCTCCACACCATGGGCGAGCTCTGCCTCTCGCCGGTGGGCCTCAGCGCGATGAACCGGCTGGCGCCGGCGCATATGGCCTCGCTGATCATGGGCACGTGGTTCTTCGCTTCGGCCTCGGGCAATTTCGTTGCCGGCCTGATCGCGGCCGCCACGGGATCTGAAAAGGCGAGCGGCGAAGGCGCAGGCCAGCAGACCGTGCTCGACGTCTACTCGCAGATCGGCTGGATCGCGATTGCCGTGGGCGTCGGAGTGCTCGTCATCGCCCCGCTGATCAAGAAGCTGATGCACCTCGATACGCTGAAGGATGCCGAACCGCTGGCAGGCGAGGACGAACTCGCCGAGAACCAGGCGGCGGGCGTGCATCCGGCGACGCGCGGTGCCTGATCACAACGACAAAACCACTTCCGAACTGCGACAGGGAAAGAACATGCGATACGGGTATCTCGCACCCCTGGCGGCCATAGCGGTCGTCGGGTGCGCCAACACGACAAGTGCCGAAGGCCCCTCCTCCGCCAGCGCCAGCGCGCCCAAGGCGGAGAAGGTGAGCATCAACGAAAACCCGTATCCCAGCACCTACAAGCCCTATCCGGGCCAGCCGACCGCGATCCGCAACGTCACCATCTTCGATGGCGAGGGCGGACAGATCGACAATGGCGTGGTCTTCTTCACCGACGGCAAGATCACCGCGGTCGGCGATGCGAACACGCCGATCCCTGCCGACATCATGGTGCTGGATGGCACCGGCAAGTTCGTGACGCCCGGCATCATCGACATTCACAGCCATCTCGGCGACTATCCCTCGCCCGGCGTTGCAGCACATTCGGACGGCAACGAGGCGACCAGCCCGGTCACCGCCGATGTCTGGGCTGAACATAGCGTCTGGCCGCAGGACCCCGGCTTCAGCCGCGCGCTGGCCAATGGCGGCGTCACCTCACTTCAGATCCTGCCCGGCTCCGCGAACCTGTTTGGCGGGCGGTCGGTGACGCTCAAGAACGTGCCCGCGCGCACGATGCAGGCGATGAAATTCCCCGGCGCGCCCTATGGCCTCAAGATGGCCTGCGGCGAAAATCCCAAGCGCGTCTATGGTAGCCGCAACCAGAAGCCGGCCAGCCGCATGGGCAATCTCGCGGTCAACCGCCAGACCTGGGCGCGCGCGGCCGAGTACAAGGCGCGCTGGGACGAATATGAGCGCAAGGGCGGCACCCCGCCCGCGCGCGACATCGGCATGGATACGCTGAAAGCGGCGCTGGAAGGCAAGATCCAGATCCACAACCATTGCTATCGCGCCGATGAAATGGCCATCGTCATCGATATGGCCAAGGAGTTTGGCTACAAGGTGTCGACCTTCCACCACGCGGTCGAGAGCTACAAGATCGCCGACCTGCTGCGCGAGAACAATATTTGCTCCGCCGTCTGGGCCGACTGGTGGGGCTTCAAGATGGAATCGTACGACGGCATTCCCGAAAATGCCGCGATCATCCAGAACGCGAACGCCTGCACGATCATCCATTCGGACGACCAGGACCAGATCCAGCGCCTGAACCAGGAAGCCGCCAAGGCGCTGGGCGACGGTCGCCGCATGGGCTTCAACATTTCCGATGCTACCGCGATCCGGTGGCTGACCTACAACCCCGCCATGGCGATGGGCATTGCCGACAAGACCGGCAGCTTGAAGCCCGGCAAGATGGCCGATGTGGTGCTGTGGAACGCCAATCCGCTCTCCGTCTATGCCCGGCCCGAAAAGGTCTGGGTCGATGGTGCACTGCTGTATGATGCCAATGATCCCAAGCGCCGTCCGGTGAGCGATTTCGAGCTGGGCCAGCCGGGTGAGGGAGACACGAAATGATGAGATCCCTCCTTTCGCTGAGCGTGGCCGCTGCCGCGCTGCTCGCCTCGCCTGTGCTCGCGCAGACCGTCGCCATCACTGGCGGCAAGGTCGTGATCGGGGACGGCAGCGCCCCCATTGAGGGCGGCACCGTGGTGCTGCGCGATGGCAAGGTCATAGCCGCCGGGTCGGGCGTTGCCGTGCCTGCGGGCGCACAGGTGGTCGACGCCACCGGCAAATGGGTCACCCCTGGCCTGTTCGCAGGCTTCAGCCGGCTGGGCTTGGTCGAGGTCGAAGCGGTCAACGAGACCAACGATTCGAGCGCGAGCCGGGGCGAATTCTCCGCCGCGATCGATGTCACCCCCGCGATCAATCCCAAGGTTAGTGCAGTCGCGGTCAACCGCGCCGCCGGCATCACCCGCGCGGTGGTCGCACCGATCGCCCCTGCCGCGATCTTCGCCGGCATGGGCGCGGTGATCGATCTGGGCGATGACTACAACGCCGTGACCAAGGGCCGCGCCTTCCAGTTCGTCGAGCTGGGCGAGACGGGATCGGCCAAGGCGGGCGGCAGCCGTGCCTCGGCGTTCCTCGAATTCCGCAACGCGCTGATAGAGGCGCGCGCGCTCGCCAATGGCCAGCGCGGCGTGCCCGCGCATCCGCACGATGCTTTGCTCAATCGCCAGGATGCGGCCGCGCTCGTTCCGGTGGTCAATGGCGAGATGCGGCTGCTGGTGCATGTCGAGCGCGCCGCCGACATCTTGAACGTGCTCAAGCTGCGCGAGGAATTTCCGGCGCTCAAGCTGGTGCTGGCGGGTGTGTCGGAGGGCTGGCTGGTCGCGAACCAGATCGCGGCGGCGGGTGTTCCCGTCATCGCCTCGGCGCTCAACGACCTGCCGTCGGAGTTCGAGAAGACCGCTGCGACGCAATCGAATATCGGCCGCATGAAGCGCGCGGGCGTCACCGTCTCGATCGGCATGATCAACGACAATGACGCGCACCGGCTGCATTACTCGCCGCAATATGCGGGCAACCTCGTCGCGCTGCAGCGCATTCCCGGCGCCAGCGGCCTGACCTGGGACCAGGCCTTTGCCGCGATCTCGTCCGGCCCCGCCCAGGCGCTGGGCATCGACGCGATGCTCGGGAGCCTCAAGCCCGGTCGCCAGGGCGATGTCGTGATCTGGGACGGCGATCCGCTCGAGCTTTCGAGCGCGCCCGTCGCGGTGATGATCGACGGCGTTCAGCAACCGCTCGACAACCGCCAGGCGCGGCTGCGCGACCGGTATCGCACCCCGCAGGAAGGGGCTTTGCCCAAGGCATACGATCGCTAAGATGCGGTGAACGGAGGATTCGCTGCGGCGATCCTCCTGTCACGCAGGGGACGGGCGGCGATGCAGGATTACGCGATGCTGTTGGCGGGGGCGGTCGGCTTTGTCGGCAGCCATTTCGCGATGTCGCACCCCTTGCGCGCCGGTCTGGTCCGGCGGCTGGGGGACAAGGGCTTCCAGATCGCCTATACGTTGGTTTCGTTCGCCACTTTGTTCCTGATGGTCGAAGGCTTCAAGCGCGCGCCGGTCACCGCGCCGTTCTGGCCGGCAAACGACCTGCTCTGGGCCGTCGCGACGCTGCTGATGCTGATCTCCGCGATCCTGTTTGCGGGATCGCTGATCGGCAATCCGGCGCTTCCCGTGCCCGAGGCGGCGGCCAAGCGGATCGCCGTCAAGGACCCCCATGGCGTTTTCCGCATCACCCGCCACCCCATGATGTGGGGCTTCGCGCTCTGGGGCGTGGCGCATATCCTGATCGCGCCCAGGATCGACACCTTCATCCTGTGCGGCGCGATCATCACGCTCGCTTTGGTTGGCGCGAAGCTGCAGGACGGCAAGAAGTTCGTGCTGATGGGTGATGCCTGGCTGCACTGGCAATCGCGCACCAGCTTCATCCCCTTCGGACGCGGCTTCGCCTTTCCCGGCTGGGCGGCGCTGATCGGCGGGATCGTGCTTTGGCTCGCCGCGCAATGGGCGCATATGCCGCTCGGCGTGGGTGCGGCGGGCATCTTCCGCTGGCTGTGATGCCCCTGCCCCTTTAGCGCGGCGCTGCCACCCCCTATATCGCGGCCATGGCGCTGCCCGAGATCATCACCGACTGGTTTGCGCAGCGCGGCTGGTCGCCCCGGCGGCATCAGCTCGAGATGCTCGATCAGGCCGATGCCGGGCGGCACGCGCTGCTCGTTGCCTCGACCGGCGCGGGCAAGACGCTCGCCGGTTTCCTGCCGACCCTGCGCGATTTCGCCGATGGCAACGCTGCTGACGGGCTGCACACGCTCTATATCTCGCCGCTGAAGGCGCTCGCGCACGACGTGCAGCGCAACCTGCTGACCCCGGTGCAGGACATGGGGCTGAACGTGCGCATAGAGACGCGCAGCGGCGATACGCCCTCGGACCGCAAGGCGCGCCAGCGCGCCCGCCCGCCGCATATCCTGCTCACCACGCCCGAATCCTTGAGCCTGCTGCTCTCCTATCCGGAAAGCGCGGAGATGTTCGCGAGCCTGAAGACCGTGATCATCGACGAGGTGCACGCCTTTGCTGCCTCCAAGCGCGGCGACCTGCTCAACCTGTCCCTCTCCCGACTCCAGACGCTCAGCCCCGGGATGCGCCGGGTCGCGCTGTCGGCCACAGTCGCGGATGCCGACAGCTATCGCGCCTGGCTCGCTCCGTTCGGTGACATCGATGCCGTGGCTCTGGTCGAGGGCGAGCCGGGCGCGGACCCGGACCTCAGCATCCTGATCACCGACGATCGGGTCCCCTGGGCCGGGCATAGCGGCCATTATGCGGTGCCGCAGGTGCTCGCGGAGATCGAGCGCAACCAGACCACGCTCGTCTTCTGCAACACGCGCTTCCTCGCCGAATTCATCTTCCAGAAGCTCTGGGAGCTGAACGAGAAGCACCTGCCGATCGGCATCCATCACGGTTCGCTTTCGGTCGAAGCGCGGCGCAAGGTCGAAGGGGCGATGGCGCGCGGGGAACTGCGCGCACTCGTTGCCACCGCGAGCCTCGATCTTGGCGTCGACTGGGGCAATGTCGATTGCGTCATCCAGATGGGCGCGCCCAAGGGCTCGTCGCGGCTGCTCCAGCGCATCGGCCGCGCCAACCACCGGCTCGATTGCCCGTCCCGCGCGATCCTGGTCCCCGGCAACCGGTTCGAGTATCTCGAAGCCCAGGCCGCGTTCGATGCGGTGACCGAGGGCCAGCGCGATGGTGAGAGCTTCCGCCCCGGCGGGCTCGACGTGCTCGCGCAGCACATCCTGGGCCTCGCCTGTTCGGGGCCGTTCCACGAGGACGAACTGTGCGCCGAGGTCCAGTCCGCGCTGCCCTATAGCGCGCTCACCCGCGAGGCATTCCTGCGCGTGCTCGGCTTTGTCGAGAATGGCGGCTATTCGCTGCGCGCCTATGACAAGTTCAAGCGGCTGGTGCGCGAGAAGGACGGCACCTGGCGGCTGGCACATCCCAAGTTCGCGCAGGCCTATCGCCTCAATGCGGGCATCATCGTCGATACGCCGATGCTCGACGTCCGCTTCAAGAACGGACGATCGCTGGGCCGGGTCGAGGAGGATTTCGCCGCGCAGCTCGCACCCGGCGACACATTCGTCTTCGCGGGCATGGGGCTGGAGGTCGAGCGGATCAAAGATCTCGACCTGATCGTCAAGGCCTCGGCCAAGGCGACGCAGATCCCGAGCTATAACGGCGCGCGCATGCCGCTGACCACGCATCTGTCGTCGCGGGTGCGCGAATTCCTCACCGACCGCGCCGGCTGGGCGCGCTTTCCCGATGACGTGCGCGAATGGCTGGAAATGCAGGACTGGCGATCGGCCATGCCCGAGCCCGACCAGCTGCTGGTCGAGACCTTTCCGCATCATGGCCGCGAATATATGGTCTGCTATCCGTTCGAGGGCTGGAACGCGCACCAGTCGCTCGGCATGCTGCTCACCCGGCGGATGGAGGATCGTGGGCTGCAGCCGATGGGCTTTGTCGCGAACGACTATGCGCTCGCCGTCTGGGGCCTCAGGCGCGTCACCGACCCCGCCGACCTGTTCTCCGCCGATATTCTCGCCGACGAATTCACCGACTGGGTCGAAAGCTCATATCTGCTCAAGCGCGCGTTTCGCGAGGTGGCGATCATCAGCGGGCTGGTCGAACGCCAGCATCCCGGCAAGAAGAAGACCGGTCGGCAGGTCACTTTCTCGACCGACCTGATCTATGACGTCCTGCGCAAGTACGAGCCCGATCATGTGCTGCTCGAAGCCGCCTGGGCCGATGCGCGCGCGCGGATGACCGATATCGGCCGGCTCGGCGACCTGCTCGACCGCGCGGCGGGGACGATGCTGCATGTCGAACTCGAGCGCGTCAGCCCGCTGGCGGTGCCGGTGCTGGTGATGATCGGCCGCGAAAGTGTCGCGCAGGGCTCAGCCGACGATGCGCTGCTCACCGAGGCGGAATCGCTCGCCGCTACGGCGATGCGCGCGGACTGATTGCCAGCCGGCGCGTCGGCGTGTTACATCTGCAAGACAACCAGAGGCTGCGGTCATCGCGGCACGAGAGGATCGATCCGATGCTGTATCGCGCGCTGGCCGGTGCGTTGACCCTGTGCGCGGCGCTTTGCGCCGCACCCGGCGCAATCGCGCAGGATGCACTGCCCGAGAGCGGCTTTGCCAATACCACGGTCGGTGCGCTGACCGATGCCGACCGCCTGACCCAGGAAGCCGAACGGATCGCGCTTGCCCGCGACCGCGCCAGCCGCATGACCGTGCCGGTGAGCATCGACGGGCGCGGGCCGTTCAAGTTCATGATCGACACCGGCTCCGAGCGCACCGTGGTGTCGAGCGACATCGCCTCGGTGCTGTCGCTCGAAATGGCCGAGATCGCGCGGCTGGTGAGCATCGCGGGCAGCAAGATGGTGCAGACCGTGTACCTGCCCGAGGTGACCCTGGGCCGCCGCAACTATGGCGAGCTGGTCGCGCCGATGCTCGAGGCGCACCATATCGGCGCGGACGGCATTCTCGGCCTCGACGGACTGCAGGACCAGCGCATCCTGTTCGATTTCCTGGAAAATGCGATCACGATCGAGGATATTACCGAACGCCCCCGGGTCAGCGATTTCGAGATCGTGGTGAGCGCGCGGCGCAAGTCCGGCCAGCTGATCTTCACCGACGCGACGCTGGGCGGCAAGCGGATCAGCGTGGTCATCGATACCGGCGCGCAATCGAATATCGGCAACATGGCGCTGCTCAAGCGGCTGGGTGCGTCGCACAAGCTCAGCGCGCAGCAGGCGAGCCTCACCTCGGTCACCGGCCAGACGATCCTTGCCGATGCCGGCCTGGCGCAGGATTTCCGAATCGGGCGAGCGCAGTTCGACTATGTGCCTATCGTCTTTGCCGATGCCGACGCGTTTCGCGAACTGGGCCTGGACAAGACTCCCGCTTTGCTGCTGGGCATGAGCACGCTGCGCCAGTTCAACCGGATGATGATCGATTTCAAGCAGCGCCGGGTGCTGTTCGACATGCCCGAGGCTGCGCGGGTCAGGCCCGATCGCGCGCGGATCTGACGGTCAGCACCAGTTCGGCTTGCCGCCGCCATAATAGACGGCCAGCCCTTCGCCGACCAGCGTTTCGCCCAGGCTTGTCCCGTTGCGCGTGACGCGGAACAGCGCGCGGCCATAGCGGTCGGTCGCGCGGTCCGCCGGCTCCAATGCGATCGGCCCGGCGTTGAGCAATTGCTGCATCCGTTGCTTGGCGCGCTGGCCGAGCTGGAATTCGGCATCGCAGCGCGGCGAAGAGATTTCTGGCGTGTCGATATCGGCGACGCGGATCTTCTGTCCCTCCAGCCAGAAGGTGTCGCCGTCGACGACGCAGGTATACCGCGCACCGCCGGCACAGGATGCAAAGCGGAAGGAGCCCCCGCGACCCGGGGCCGAGGCAGCAGAGCCGGTCGCTGCGATCGGTGCGGGCGGACCTTCCTGCGCCTCTAGCAGCTGACGCTGCTGGCGCGAGACGGCCCAGGGGTCCGACCACGCCGTCGGCGCGGCAGCGGACGGGACCATCGTCGTCTCGGGCCAGAGCCATGCGTTGAGGTTCCATCCCGCCAGAAGCGCCAGAAGGATGGCGAGCGTCGATATGCGGGCTTCGGTCGCGCGGCTGACGACCCGGTTATGGCGGGTTCGCCGAGAGCCGGGCTGAGAGCGAAAGGCATGGGATCGACGCGCCATCGCCCGAATGTGGAGGCGCGCGGTAAATCAAAGCTTATCTGTGCGACGAAGCGCATCATTTTCCGACGAACAGAAAGCCCACCCCCGCCATGATGCAGGCAAAGGCCGCGAAATGCCGCCAATTGAGTGCCTCGCCGAGCACCGTGACCATGAAGACACCGAAAACCGTCAGCGCCAGCGCCTCCTGCACCACCTTCAATTGCCCCGGCGTCCAGCCATGCGCGAAGCCGATGCGGTTGGCGGGCACGGCGAAGCAATATTCGACCAGCGCGATGCCCCAGCTGGTCAGGATCACCCAGAACAAGGGCCGCGACGCGGCGGCAGCGGGGCCTCCTTTCAGGTGCCAGTACCAGGCGGTGGTCATGAAGATGTTCGAGATGGTGAGCAGCACCAGGGTGGGGGCAATCTGGCTGGGCATGGACGGCTTTCAGCGGGTGGTGGGAGGGCCTGACGGGGTCGCGGGAGGTAAAGATAAGATAAATCTGTCGTCAACGCCTGCTTAACCTTTGACGACAGGACGTGCTTAACCAGCCCCCTCCCAAATCATGATCAACACCAGATAAATGGGGGTCAGTATGTCACCGGACAGTCTGTTCATTTCGTTCCTGTCGATCTCGCTCGCATCGGTCTTCATGGCTCTGGTCATCGGGACGCGCGGCGACGAAATCCGCAGGATCGCCGCCGCGATCGGAGAAGAGGGCGGCGGATTCACCCGGCGCAAGGCGACGCGCATCGCTGCGGTCGAACGCAAGACCGCGATTGCCGACGAGGCGATGATGGCGCGCGCACGCGGCGAGCGCTTCGTCCCGCCGCGCGACTATGGCGGTCGCTGAGACCGGTCAGCGCGTCGGCGGCTCGGTCAGCCCCAGGTCAATGATGAAACCCAGCACGCCGGTGATGGCGCCGTCCTTGCCGTGACGACAGGTTCCGCGCACGAGAATGTTCCGCATCTCTCCGGCCTCATTGAGCAGCCGGGCGTGAAAGTCGAAATCCTCGCCATGGTCGAGCGCGCGCCGTACCGCCCGCCGAACCTTGGCCCGGTCATCGGGATGATAGGCCAGGATCGCTTCGGACATCGGCGGTTCGCCCAGGCTCCGGTCGCGCGCGTAAATGGCAAATACCTCGTCCGACCAGGCCAGCGACGTTTCCGACCATTCGTAATGCCAGTTGCCGATCCGGCCGGCCGCCAGCGCGTGATCGAGCGCCCGCGCGACGCTGTTGGCATCCGGCGCGGCGGCCCCGAGCTGCCATTGCGCCCGGCGCAACCGGCGCAGCAGCTCGAGCGCGGCCAGCGTCGCCACCAGCGCACACAGCCAGGGCAGATGTTCGATCAGGGTGACGCTCATCGAAACGCGCTATTGCTCGCTGCAGGCTGCCTTGTGCGCCCTGGCATTCTCGACATAATGCGCGACGCCCATGCGCATACCCATGATCGCGGGCTCGGGCAGGTCGCGCATGTACTGCGCGGGCCGCCCGCCCCAGAGCTGGCCTGACGGCATGGCCTTGCCCGGCGTCAGCATCGCGCCGGCCGCCAGCATCGCATCGCTGCCGATGCGGCAGCCGTCCATCACGATCGCGCCCAGGCCCACGAACGCCCGGTCCTCCAGAATGCAGCCATGCACCATCGCCATATGACCAATCAGCACGTCTTCGCCGATGATCGTCGGGAAGCCCTCGGGCGATCCCGGGCGCGGACTGTCGCAATGGATGACGCTGCCGTCCTGCACATTGGTCCGTGCGCCGATGACGATGCGGTTCACGTCTGCCCGGATCACGCAATTGTACCAGATGCTGGCATCGGGGCCGACCTCCACATCGCCGATGATGCGGCAGCCGGGCGCGATGAACGCGCTGTCATGAATGCGCGGAGTCTTGCCGTGCAGGCTGATGATCGAAACATCGTTCATGGTCTCAACCCTTTGCCAGCAGACGCGCGGCATGCGCGGCGTGGTAGGTCAGAACCCCGCTGCACCCGGCGCGGCGGAAGGCAAGCAGGCTTTCCAGCACCACCGCATCGCGATCGCCCGCGCCCGCTGCGGCCAGTGCCTCGATCATCGCATATTCGCCCGAGACCATATAGGCATAGACCGGCACGCCGAACGTCTGTTTCACCCGCGAGACGATGTCCAGATAGGGCATGCCGGGCTTGACCATCACACTGTCCGCGCCCTCGGCTATGTCCATGGCGACCTCGCGCAGCGCCTCGTCGCCGTTCGCCGGGTCCATCTGATAGCCCTTTTTGTTGCCCTTGAGCAGACCGCTCGACCCCACTGCATCGCGGAACGGGCCATAAAAGGCGCTCGCATATTTGGCGGCATAGCTCATGATCTGGACGTTATGGTGGCCGTCCGCTTCCAGCGCGGCGCGGATCGCGCCGATGCGGCCGTCCATCATGTCCGACGGCGCGATGATGTCCGCGCCTGCTCGCGCCTGGTTGAGCGACTGGCCGACCAGTATCTCGACCGTCGCATCGTTGAGCACATAGCCCTCGCCGTCGATCAGCCCGTCCTGGCCGTGCGCGGTATAGGGGTCGAGCGCGACATCGGTGAGCACGCCGATGGAATCGCCCAGCGCATCCTTGATCGCGCGGATGGCGCGGCACATCAGATTGTCGGGGTTGAGCGCTTCCGCGCCATCGTCGCTGCGCCGGTCGCCCTGGGTGTTGGGGAACAGGGCGAGGCACGGAATGCCGAGGTCCACCGCCTCCCGCGCGCGCTCGACGATCCCGTCTACCGACCAGCGCGACACGCCGGGCAGCGAGGCGATCGGCTCCTCCGTGCCCGTGCCCTCGGTCACGAACAGCGGCCAGATCAGATTGGCAGGCGACAGGCTGGTCTCGCGCACCATGTCGCGGCTCCACGCGGTGGCACGCGCGCGGCGCAGGCGGGTGGCGGGATAGGCGGAGGCAACAGGTGTAAAGCTCATGGAACAGTCTTAGCGAGTAGACCGGCCGAGGGGAAGCGGTGTTGGGGAGCATGCTGTCGTGCTTGCTGCCAACTCGTCACCCCCGCGAAGGCGGGGGTCCCGCTTCTGGTCCGGAGAACCGAAATAGCGGGATTCCCGCCTTCGCGGGAATGACGGGCACTCTGCGTGTAATGTCTACCCCATCGGCAGCGTCATCGTCGCCCGCAGTCCCTCGACCACACCGCCCGCACTGCGCCGGTTCTCCAACCGCAGCGCGCCGCCGTGCTGGTGCAGGATCGCGCGCGCGAGCGTGAGGCCGAGGCCCGTGCCGCCGGTCGCCATGTTCCGTGAGGCTTCCAGCCGGGTAAAGGGTTCGAACATCCGTTCGATCTGGTCGTCGGGAATGCCGGGGCCGTCATCGTCGATGGTAATGCTCACCCTGCCCGGCACCTGCGCGATACTGACCCGCGCACGCGCGCCATAGCGCACCGCATTGCCGATCAGATTGCGCAGCGCGCGGCGGATCCAGGTCAGCTGCAGCGGCACCACGATGCGCGGCGTATCGGCGAGCGCGACGTCCTGACCGAGATCGCGATATTCGTCGGCGATCATCTCGACCAGCGCACCCAGATTGACCGGCTCGCGCTCCTCGCCGGTCCGGCCGATCCGCGCCAGTGTCAGGATATCGTCGAGCGTGCGGGTGATGTCGTCGATGCTGGCGACCATCCGCTCGCGCTGGCGGTCATCGGGCACCGATTCGACGCGCACCCGAAGCGCGGCGAGCGGGGTCTTGAGATCATGCCCGATCGCGCCGAGCATCACGTCCTTCTCGTTCAGCATCGCGGCGATGCGCGCGCTCATAGCGTTGAACGAGCGGGTGAGGTCGGCAAGATCGCTGGGCCCGGTCGGCTCGATCGAGCGCGCCTCCTGGGTCCGCTCGAAATGCGCCACGCCTTCGCGCAACGTTCCCATCGATCGGGCGATCCGGCGTGTCAGCCACACGAGCGGGACCAGCATGACCAGATACAGGATCACCGTCTGCCCGATAATCGTCGCCAGAATGCGCACCGAGGCTTCGGGCACGGGCACCCGGACGCTCAGCCACTGTCCGTCGGGCCGCTGGATGGCGATCAGCGCGAGCTTGCTGATCGGGCGATCGTTGCGCCCGCCGATTTCGGCCGCCAGCCGATCGACCCTGCGGGCGCGCGGCGGGGCCGGCATCAGCGCCGCGTCGATCCGCGTGGACGGAACGCCATAGCTCGGCAGAATGGCGGCCAGGCGCGACACCAGGCCGGGCGCGGGCCGCATGTCCGGCTGGACCGGATTGTCGGGGGTCAAGTCGGTGCGGCGCAGCCGGAAGCCGGGTGCGCGCTCGATGCGGCTGCCGAAGCGCTCGCGCAACGGCCGACCCTGCTGCAGGCGATCGGTCGCGGCAATCAGCCGGACCGAAGCCTCGGCCGCGATCCGGTCCAGCGCCTGTTCGCGCTGCGCGCGGACCAGCAGCGCGGCATTGACCAGCTGACCTGCCAGCAGCGCAAAGGCGATGGTGAGTAGCAGCCGCCCGGCAAGGCTCGACGGCCAGAGCCGCTGGAACAGGCTCATGGGGTGTCCGGGCTGGCGAGGCGCCGCACGCGCGCGGCGAGCGTATAGCCGCCCCCCCAGACGGTCTTGATCAGGCGCGGCGAGCGGTTGTCCGCTTCCACCTTCTTGCGCAACCGGCTGATCTGGTTGTCGATCGCGCGGTCGAACAGATGCGCCTCGCGGCCATGCGCGAGATCGAGCAGCTGGTCGCGGTTGAGCACGTGTCCTGCATGTTCGCAGAACACCTGCAGCAGCTTGAACTCGGCGGTGGAAATGGGGACCAGCGCGCCATCGGGATCGGTCAGGCGGCGCTTGACCGTATCGAGCGTCCAGCCATCGAACTCGAAGCCCTGCGGTTCGTCCTCGGCGGGCTGGGGCACGCGCGCGGCACGGCGCAGCACGGTCTTGATCCGCGCCACCAGCTCGCGCGGATCGAATGGCTTGACGACATAATCGTCCGCGCCGATTTCCAGACCGATGATGCGATCCATCGCCTCGCCCTTGGCGGTGAGCAGGATGACCGGCGTTTCGGATTGCGCCGCGACATGGCGGCAGAGGCTCAAGCCATCCTCGCCCGGCATCATGATGTCGAGCAGCAGGATCGAGAAGCGCTGGTCGCGCATCAGCGTGCGCGCCTTCGCTGCATCGCCCGCCTCGGTCACGGCAAAGCCCTGGCCGGTCAGATATTCGGCCAGCGGCTCGCGCAATGTCGGCTCGTCATCGATCAGCAGGATATGGACGGGATCGGTCATCGAATGTCAGCATGTGCCGGGTGCGGGGGAGAAAGGCAACCGGCCCCGGACGCATAGGGGAGTCTGCGCCCGGAGCCGGATGGTCTTGAGCGGCGAAGGTCAGCCCTGGGGTGCGGCCTTGCGCTGCTGCCAGCGCTGTTTCATCGCTTCGCGCGCGGCAGCGCGCTCTTCCTGGGTGATCCTGCCGTCCTTGTTGGCATCGTGGCGGTTGAAGCGCTCGAGCGCTCCCGCCTCGAACTCGGCGAGCGTGATTGCGCCATCCTTGTCGGCATCGAGCCGCATCATGCCGCCGCGCATACCGCCATGGCCACGCATGCCCATTCCGCGACCGCCGCGCTTGCCGCCCATGCGCGCGCCCGGCTCGCCCGGGCCACGATCGGCACGCATCGCCATGCGCTCGGCGCGCTTGGCCTGACGCGCTTCGCGCGCGGCGGTCATCTCGGCAAGGCTGACCTCGCCGCTACCGTCAGTGTCCATCTGCTTGAAACGTTCGGCCATGCGGGCGTCGCGATCGGCCTTGTCGATCTTGCCGTCCTTGTTGAAATCGATGCGTTCGAACATTTTCGCAGCCTGCGCGCGCGCCTCTTCCTGCGTGACGACGCCGTCCTGATTGGCATCGGGTCCGCGCTTCTGGCCAGGGGCGGGCTGCGCCAGCGCCATGCTGCCGGTGAGCATTGCAGCCAGCGCAGCGCCGGCAATGAGGGTCTTCTTCATGGGGGGCATTCCTTCAATTCCGTCTTGGGGGCGGAAGCCGCTCCGGACCAGGCTAGCAGGGGGCAGATCATGGTCCGAAGCGGCTCCCATGACCGCTGTTCTAGCCCGCTATTGTCGCACAGATTTGCCTTGCGCGCGGCAAAAGTGTCGCAAAGTGTATCGGATCGCGCACCCCGTTCATGCGGGTGCAAGCCTTTTCGCTGCGGCGCAGCATCGGACCGCTTGGCGAATGGCGCGTCTGCTGATAGGCGCAGCCCATGCTTTCGATGAACAACATCACCGTGCGCCTGGGCGGCCGCACCATATTGGACGGCGCGACGGCGGCGATCCCGCCGGGCAGTCGTGTCGGCCTGATCGGCCGCAACGGCGCAGGCAAGTCGACGCTGATGAAGGTGATGATCGGCGAGCTCGAGCCCGATGACGGCGAGATCGAGATGCCCCGGCTCGCACGGCTGGGTTATGTCGCGCAGGAAGCACCGCATGGCGACAGGACGCCGCTCGATACCGTGCTCGCCGCCGATGTCGAGCGCACCACCCTGCTCGAGGAGGCTGAGACCTGCACCGATCCCGACCGGCTGGGCGATGTGCACGAACGCCTGCTCGCGATCGACGCGTACAGCGCGCCCTCGCGCGCGGCGATCATCCTCACCGGCCTAGGCTTCGACGAGGAGATGCAGAACCGCCCGCTCGACAGCTTTTCGGGCGGCTGGAAGATGCGCGTCGCGCTGGGCGCGCTGCTGTTCTCGCAGCCCGACGTGCTCCTTCTCGACGAACCGTCGAACCATCTCGACCTCGAAGCGACGGTGTGGCTGGAGAATTTCCTCAAGGCCTATCCCGCCACGCTGATCGTAATCAGCCACGAGCGCGACCTGCTCAACAATGTCGTCGACCATATCCTGCACCTACAGGGCGGCAAGGTGACGCTCTATCCCGGCGGCTATGACAGTTTCGAGCGCCAGCGCGCCGAACGCGCGGCGCAGCTCGCCGCCGCCAAGCAGGCGCAGGACGCCCAGCGCGCCAAGCTGCAGGATTATATCGCGCGCAACTCGGCCCGCGCCTCCACCGCAAAGCAGGCCCAGTCGCGCGCGAAAATGCTCGCCAAGATGCAGCCGATCACCGCATTGATCGAAGACCCGTCGCTGAGCTTCGATTTCCCGAGCCCCTCAGAGCTCAAGCCGCCATTGATCACGCTCGATCTGGCAGCGGTGGGCTATGCCGAGGCCAAGCCGATTTTGCAGCGGCTGAACCTGCGCATCGATCCCGACGACCGGGTCGCATTGCTCGGCCGCAACGGCAACGGCAAGACCACGCTCGCGCGCCTCCTTGCCGCGCAGCTCGCGCCGATGGACGGCGCGATGAACACCGCGGGCAAGATGCAGGTGGGCTATTTCACGCAGTATCAGGTCGAGGAGCTGGAGGCGGACAGCACCCCGCTCGAACAGATGACCCGCGCGATGCAGGGCAAGACCCCGGCGGCGGTGCGCGCACAGCTCGGCCGGTTCGGCTTTTCGGGCAACCGCGCGACATCGCAGGTCGGCACCCTGTCGGGTGGCGAGCGCGCGCGGCTGGCGCTGGCGCTGATCACCCGCGATGCGCCGCACCTGCTGATCCTCGACGAGCCGACCAACCATCTCGACGTCGATGCGCGCGAGGCGCTGGTCCAGGCGCTCAACGACTATTCGGGCGCGGTGCTGCTGATCAGCCACGACCGTCACATGGTCGAGCTGACCGCCGACCGGCTGGTGCTGGTCGATAACGGTACCGCCACCGAATATGCGGGCAGCATGGACGACTATATCGACTTCATCCTGGGGGTGAACCAGCCCAAGGGCGAGGCGAAGCCCAAGGCGAAAAAGGACAAGAAGGCCGAGGCCGAACGCCGCGAACAGCTGCGCCAGGTCCGCGCCAAGGTCAGCGCGGCCGAAAAGCAGATCGCGACGCTCCAGGCGAGGATGAGCGACATCGACCGCGCGATGTTCGATCCCTCTTCGGCGAGCGGCGAACTGGCCAAGCTGACGATGAGCGAGCTCTCGCGCCGTCGCTCGAAGATCGCGGACGAACTGGCAGAGGTCGAGGCGAGTTGGCTCGAGAGCAACGAAATGCTCGAGACGCTGGAATAGGCTTGCCGGGCGCTCCTGACTGGTTTAACCGAGCGATTAAACCAGTTGGAGAGGAGCCTGAACATGGCCGAAGCCTATATCATCGATGCCGTCCGCACCCCGCGCGGGGTCGGCAAGCCCGGCAAGGGCGCGCTGTCGCACCTGCACCCGCAGGATCTCGCCGCCACCGTGCTCAGGGCGATCAAGGAGCGCAACGGCCTCGACACCGCCACCGTCGACGACGTGATCTGGTCGACCTCGACGCAGAAGGGCAAGCAGGGCGGCGATCTTGGCCGTATGGCGGCGCTGGCGGCGGGCTATGACATCAAGGCGAGCGGCATGACGCTGGACCGGTTCTGCGGCGGCGGCATCACCTCGGTGAACCTTGCGACCGCTGCGATCATGTCGGGCATGGAAGACTGCGTCATCGCCGGCGGCACCGAGATGATGAGCTATACCCAGGTCGTCGCCGCCGCCGAAGCCAATGCCGGCATGCCGCCGCCGCTGATGGGATCGCACAACCCGGCGCTGGACGAACTGCATCCGCAATCGCACCAGGGCGTTTGCGGCGATGCCATCGCCTCGATGGAGGGGATTTCGCGCGAGGATCTCGATGCGCTGGCGCTGGTCAGCCAGCAGCGCGCCGCGCGCGCGATCGCCGAGGGCCGGTTCGACAAGTCGGTGGTGCCGGTGCACAATCCCGACGGCAGCGTCGCGCTCGACAAGGAAGAATTCCCCCGGCCCGATACCACCGCCGAAAGCCTGGCCGCGCTGAAGCCCGCCTTTGCCGGCATGGCCGATTTCGAGATCGGCGGCACCACCTTCCGCAAGCAGATCAACCGCCGCTATCCCGATCTCAAGATCGAACATGTCCATCACGCGGGCAACAGCTCGGGCGTGGTCGACGGCGCCGCCGCGCTGTTGCTGACCTCGAAGGATTATGCCGACAAGCACGGCCTCAAGCCCCGCGCGCGCGTCGTTACCTATGTCAACATGGGCGATGACCCGACGCTGATGCTCAACGCGCCCGTCCCTGCGGCCAAGAAGGCGCTCGAGCGCGCTGGCCTTTCCAAGGACGATATCGACGTCTGGGAAATCAACGAAGCCTTCGCCGTGGTCGCCGAAAAGTTCATCCGCGACCTCGATCTCGACCGCGAGAAGGTGAACATCAACGGCGGCGCGATGGCGCTGGGTCATCCCATCGGGGCGACCGGATCGATGCTGATCGGCACCGCGCTCGACGAGCTCGAGCGTTCGGGCGGCCGCTATGGCCTGATCACGATGTGCGCGGCGGGCGGCATGGCGCCTGCGATCATCATCGAGCGGATCTGACGGACATGCAGGCGGTGGGCGCGGCTCAGACGAGCGCGTTCACCGCCGCCATGAACGGTCCGATCGAGACGGGCTTGGACACATAACCCTCGGCCCCGGCGGCGCGGATGCGGTCCTCGTCGCCCTTGCCGGCATAGGCCGTCACCGCCATGATCGGGATCAGGCGCAGGTCGCGGTCGGCCTTGATCGCCTCGATCAGTTCCAGCCCGCTGACATGCGGCAGCTGGATGTCCATGATGATCAGCCCCGGCACGAACTGGCGCGCGCGCTCCATCACCTCGCGGCCATCGGCCAGCCCCTCGACCGCGAAGCCGTGTGCGCTGAGCAGATCGCAGAAAAGTTTGCGATTAAGGTCGTTGTCCTCGACAACCAGCACTCTTTTTGCCACTGAACCGCTTATCCAATTCTGCCGGGTCGAACTATCCGGGGGCGTTGATAACAACTGGGGATGTAGGCGAAAGCCGTGGGCGACACAATCGGTGCAGGCGAGCACGGAAAGGATGACGCAGCCACTCTCGCGCTGATGGCACTGGGATGGCTGCTCGTTGATCAGGACCGCGCTTCGCGGTTGCTGGCGCTGACCGGCATGACGGCGGAAGACCTGCGCGAAGGGGCCAACAGCCCGCGCATCCTGTCCGAGATCATCCGCTATCTGGAGGGCTATGAGGCCGATCTGGTGGCGGCGGCAGATGCGATCGGCACGACGCCGGTACGGCTGGTCAATGCGCGGATCGAGCTGGAACGCCAGCATTGAACGAGATGGAGTATTGATGAGCGCGACGAATTCCCCTTCCCGCCCCCTGCTGGTCACCGATTGCGACGAGGTGCTGCTGTACATGGTCGCGCCGTTCAAGGCGTGGCTGGACGAGGAACATGATATCGATTTCGACTTTTCGGGCGGCGATTTTGCCAAGGCCTTGATCGACCGCAAGACGCGCGAGGCGGTGAAGCCTGGCGATATCTGGCCGCTGCTGGGTGCATTTTTCGATACCGAGATGCACCGCCAGACGCCCATCACGGGGGCGGTCGAGGCGCTGAAGGCTATCGGCGAGCATGCCGATATCGTCGTGCTGACCAATCTGATGGATAACCGCCAGCAGGCGCGCAGCGAGCAGCTCGCGCGGTTCGGCCTCCACCACCGCGTGGTGTGCAACCAGGGGCCGAAGGGCGAGCCGCTCAAGCGCATCGTCGAGGAACACAATCCCAGCGTCGCGATCTTTGTCGATGACCTGCCCCAGCATCACGAATCCGCCGCCGAGCATGTGCCGCATGTCTGGCGGCTGCACATGGTGGGCGAAGAGGGCCTGGCGCCACATATCGCCTGCGCTGCCAATGCCGGGCACGCCCATGCACGCATCGACCGTTGGGACGAGGCGCTCGCCTGGATCCTCGAGCGCTTCGCACACGGCGCACAGGCGCCCGGCATCCCGGCCGCCGCCTGATCCCCTTTTCCTGCAGGACTTGAAACGACCATGACCGATACGATCGAACAGAAACTTGCCGAACTGGGCGTCGAACTGCCCCAGCCCGCTGCACCCGTCGCGTCCTATGTCCCGGCGGTCGAGGTGGGCGGCCTGCTCTATATCTCGGGCCAGCTGCCCTTTATCGACAGCAAGGTCGTCACCGGACGGCTCGGCGAGAATGTCTCGCTCGAGCAGGGCGAAGCCGCCGCGCGCGCCTGCGGCATCATGCTGATCGCGCAGATGAAGGCGGCGCTGGGCTCGCTCGACCGGGTCGAGCGGATCGTCAAGCTCGGCGCGTTCATTTCGAGCACCCCCGAATTCAATGCGCAGCCCAAGGTCGCCAATGGCGCATCGGACCTGATGGTGCAGGTGTTCGGCCCCGCAGGTCAGCACGCGCGCAGCGCCGTCGGCGTACCGGTGCTGCCGCTGGGCGCTGCGGTGGAGATCGATGCCATTGTCGCCGTTCGGCCTGCTTGACCGCTGGCTGGCCCCCGCGCCAGCGCAGCGACGCATCGCCTGGCTGGGCGAGCAGCCTTATGCCCATCGCGGCCTGCATGACGGCATGTGGGATGGCCCGGTGCTGGAAAACGCCCTGCCCGCCTTCACCGCGGCGATCGCGGCAGGTCATGGCATCGAATGCGATGTCCAGCGCAGCGTCGACAACCGCGCGGTGGTGTTCCACGACTTCTCGCTCGGTCGGCTGACGCTGGCGCAGGGCCGGGTCGCCAGCAAGACGGCGGCGGAACTGACGCAAATCCGCCTGCTCGGCCAGAATGGCGCGATTGCGGAGCTGGGCGCGGTGCTGGGCGTGGTGCGCGGTCGCGCGCCGATCCTGATCGAGATCAAGACCGAAAGCGGCCATGTCGCGCCCCTGTGCCTCGCGGTACGCCGCGCGCTGGAAGGCTATGGCGGCAAGGCGGCGGTGATGAGCTTCGATCCTGCCGTCAGCGCCTGGTTCCGGCGCCAGGCCAAGCACATCACCCGTGGCCTGGTCATCACCGAAGAGGAGGCACGCGGCTGGAAGGGCAATCTGCGCCGCCATCGCGACCTGTGGCAGGCCAAGCCCGATTTCCTCGCCTACGACATTCGCGACCTGCCAAGCAGCTTCGCGACCGCCCAGCGCGCGCGAGGCCTGCCGGTGCTGACCTGGACCGTGCGCACCGACGAGCAGTACGCGATCGCGGCGGAATATGCCGACGCACCGATTTACGAGCGAGGCCAGCCCCAGCCATGAGCGAGCGTGCGATCACCGCCGAGGTCGGTCGCAGCATTGCCGCGCTGGATGCGGCGCAATGGGATGCGCTGGCCGGACCCGACAATCCGTTTGTCAGCCACGCCTTTCTCAGCCTGCTCGAGCAATCGGGCAGCGTCGGGCGCGGTACGGGGTGGAACCCCGCGCCGATCACGATCAAAGGCGAGGATGGCCGGCTGGTCGCCGCGCTGCCCGCCTATCTGAAGAGCCACAGCCAGGGCGAATATGTCTTCGACCATAGCTGGGCGCATGCCTGGGAGAATGCCGGCGGGCACTATTATCCCAAGCTGCAGATTTCGGTGCCGTTCACGCCTGCAACCGGTCCGCGCCTGCTGCTCGCGGATCCGCAATGGGCACCTGCGATCCTGAGCGCGGCCGAAAATCTTGCCGACCAGAACGGCCTGTCCTCGGTCCACGCGACCTTTATCGAGCCTGCGCAGCTGCCGCTGTTCGAACAGGCGGGCTGGCTGATGCGGTCGGACACGCAATTCCACTGGCATGACGACGGCTATGGCGATTTCGAGGGCTTTCTCGGCTCGCTCACCTCGCGCAAGCGCAAGGATCTGCGCAAGGAACGGGCCAGGGCGCAGGAAGGTGTGGAGATCGTCCACCTGACCGGCGACGCCATCACCGAGGCGCATTGGGATGCGTTCTGGATCTTCTACCAGGATACCGGCGCGCGCAAATGGGGCCATCCGTACCTGACCCGAGAGGCGTTCAGCCTGATGGGCCGGAATATGGCCGACCGCATCCTGCTGATCCTGGCCCAGGTCGAAGGTCACCCGATCGCCGGCGCGCTCAACTTCATCGGCAGCGACACGCTCTATGGCCGCTATTGGGGCTGCACCGTCGACAAGCCGTTCCTGCATTTCGAGCTCTGCTATTATCAGGCGATCGACGCGGCGCTAGCGCGCGGCCTCAAACGCGTCGAGGCAGGCGCGCAGGGCGGGCACAAGATGGCGCGCGGCTATGCGCCCGAGCTCACCTGGTCGGCACATTATCTCCCCGATCCAGGATTTCGCCGCGCGGTCGCCGATTTCCTCGAGCGCGAGCGCGCCGCAGTCGCTGCCGATCGCGAGATGCTGACCGAGATGCTGCCTTTCCGCAAGGGCGAGCGACAGGCTTGACGCGGGCCGCAACCGGGCGCACGATCCGCGCTAGACACCCATCCAAGCCCTTGTTCTTCCAATAGAAAGCCTGCCCCATGCGCACGATCCGTCTTGCCGCCCTGTTGCTTGCTTGTGCCAGCCCCGCCCCCCTGCTGGCGCAGAATGTGCCCGATACGCGGCTGACCGGGCAGGACCTGTTCTCGCTCGAGGTCGCCGCCGATCCGCAGATCTCGCCCGATGGCAGCAGGACCGCGTTCGTGCGCCGCGCCAATGACGTGATGAGCGACAAGGCGGTCTCGTCGATCTGGCTGATCGACAATGCCAGCGGCGAACTGACCCCGCTTGCCGCCGGACCCGGCAGTCACAGCCAGCCGCGCTGGTCGCCCGACGGCAAGCGCCTGGCCTATGTCTCGACGGCCGAGGGCGGCGCGCCGCAGCTTTATGTCCGCTGGGTCGGCACCGGCCAGTCGGTGCGGATCACGGGGCTTCCCGAAAGCCCCGGCAATATCGCCTGGTCGCCCGATGGCAGCCAGGTCGCGTACACGATGTTCGTGCCCGCCGAGGGTCTGAAGCTCGGCAAGGCGCCCGAAAAGCCCGAGGGTGCGACCTGGTCTGCGCCGCTCGAGACCTATGACCTGCTGACCTATCGCGCCGATGGTGCGGGCTATCTCAAGCCCGGTTTCGACAAGATCTTCGTCGTGCCCGCCACCGGCGGCGCGCCCCGCCAGCTGAGCTTCGGCGATTATCATGACGGCGGCGGCCTGACCTGGAGCAAGGACGGGCAGACGCTCTATTTCAGTGGCAACCGCTCGCCCAACTGGGAGAACGACCCGCAGGACGCCGAGATCTATGCGCTCGACATCGCCACCGGCAGCATCACCGCGCTGACCGATCGCGATGGGCCCGACGCTTCGCCCGTCGTCTCGCCCGATGGCAGCAGAATCGCCTATCTCGGTTTCGACGACAAGCTGCTCGGCTATCACAACGCGCAGGCCTATGTGATGAACCGCGACGGCAGCGGCAAACGAGCGGTGGCCCCGTCGCTCGACCGCAGCATCGACAGCATCGTCTGGGCCCCCGACGGCCAGGCGCTGATCGCGCAATATGACGATCATGGCGAAACGCTGGTCGCGCGCATCGGCCTCGACGGATCGGTGCGCGAGATCGTGCGCGGGCTGACCGGCCCGGCGCTCGACCGGCCCTATTCGGGCGGATCGTTCAGCGTCGCGAAGAACGGTACGATCGCCTATTCGGGCGGCAATGCGACCAAGCCTGCCGATGTCATGCTGGCGAACGGGGGCAGGACGCGGATGCTCACCCGGCTCAACCAGTCACTCATGGCATCGAAGCGGCTGGGCGAAGTGCGCAAGATGACCGTCGCCTCGTCGTTCGATGGCCGCGAGATCGAAGGCTGGCTGACCCTGCCGCCGGGCTATGCAGCCGGGCAGCGCGTGCCGCTGGTGCTGGAAATCCATGGCGGACCCTTCGCTGCCTATGGCCCGCATTTCTCGACCGACAACCAGCTCTATGCCGCTGCAGGCTATGCCGTGCTCTCGGTCAATCCGCGCGGATCGACCAGCTATGGCGCGGAATTCGCCAACCTCATCCACCATGCCTATCCGGGCAATGACTATGACGATCTGATCTCGATGGTCGACAAGGCGATTGCCGATGGCGTTGTCGATCCCGACCAGTTGTTCGTCACGGGCGGTTCAGGCGGCGGGGTGCTGACCAGCTGGATCGTGGGCAAGACGACGCGGTTCAAGGCCGCGGCCACCCAGAAGCCTGTGATCAACTGGACCAGCCAGGCCCTGACCGCCGATGGCCCGGCCTTTTTTGCGAAATACTGGTTCGGCAAGCTGCCCTGGGAAGACCAGGCGAGCTACTGGGCGCGCTCGCCGCTGTCGCTGGTCGCCAATGTGAAGACGCCGACGCTGGTGGTCGTCGGCAGCGAGGATTATCGCACCCCGGTGAGCGAGTCAGAGCAATATTATACCGCGCTCAAGCTGGTCGGCGTGCCCACGGCGCTGGTCAAGGTGCCAGGCGCCAGCCATGGCGGAATCGCGGCGAGGCCGTCGCAAAGCGCGGCCAAGGCTTCGGCGATCATCGCCTGGTTCGAACGCTACCGAAAGGCAGCGCGCTAGACCGTCAGGCGGCGCGCGCTGCAATCTGCTGGAGCCAGGCGCGGGCTTCGCGCTGGGCTTCGGCGATCTGCCGTGCGGTCATCTCTTCGGAGATTTCGGCCCGGCAGAGCTGGCTTTCCTCATGGCCCTTCACGGCGGCGAGGTTGAACCATTTGTGCGCCTCGATCAGGTCGACATTGACGCCGTGCCCGCCGGTGGAGAACGCCACGCCCAATTCAAAATAGGCGTTGATGTCGCCGCGCGCGGCCGCCGCGAGCTTACTCTCGATCAGAAACGTCGCAGACTTCAGACTGTTTGCCATCTCACATGCCCCTCTATTGCATGGCCGGTTTTTCCGACGGGGCAAGATTGGGAAACCATGGTGAAGAAATGGTTAATTCGGCAGATACCATGCCAAAAGTTTTACAATCATCGCGGGGCTACCGGCATATTGTCGATCAGACGCGTGCGCCCAATGCGCGCAGCGACCAGCAGACGGCCGGGCCTGTTCGCCTCTTCCAGAGGCTCCAACGTCAGGGAATCGGCCAGCGTGACGTAATCGACCGAAGCGAATCCTGCCGAAAGCAAGGCCTGCTCGATTCCCTCGAGCGCGACCCTGACGGGTCCTCCTGCCTCGATCACCGCGATCCCCGCCTGCATCGCGCGCGGCAGCATCGCCGCAGCGGCGCGTTCCTCGCTGCTGAGATACGCGTTGCGCGATGACAGCGCCAGGCCGTCGGCATCGCGCACCGTCGGCACGCCGATGATGTCGAGCCCGAAATTGAGGTCGCGCGCCATCGCACGGATGACCGCCAGTTGCTGGTAATCCTTCTCGCCGAACAGCGCCATGTCGGGCTGAACCTGGTTGAACAGCTTGGCGACCACCGTCGCGACACCATCGAAATGGCCGGGCCGCGCCGCGCCGCACAGCCCGTCGCTGACCCCGGCGACGCTGACATTGGTTGCGAAGCCCGCGGGATAGACCTGCTCGACATCGGGCGCCCACAGGATCGCCACGCCCGCCTCGCTCAGCATGGCGGCATCGCTGTCCTCCTGGCGCGGATAGGCATCGAGGTCCTCGTTGGCACCGAACTGCTTGGGATTGACGAAGATCGACACCACGACATGGTCGGCACGCTGCTTGGCTTCCTTCACCAGCTGCATATGCCCGGCGTGCAGCGCCCCCATGGTGGGCACCAGCGCGACATGCCCGCCCTGCCCCTTGAGCAGCGACACCGCCGACCGCAGCCTGTCAACCCGACGTAAGATTTGCACCTTGGTAAAGCCTCCGATAGGGAACGCGGCAACATCGCCGGGCGGATGGCCCATGCGATTCACACTGCAGCACTGGCACAATCATGGGCCTGCTGGAAGGGGCTGGAAAGACCATGGACATGATGACGCGCAAGGCGTCTCCGCATCACATCGTGTTTGCCAATGAAAAGGGCGGCACCGGCAAATCGACCAGCGCGGTGCATGTCGCCGTCGCCTTGTCGTATCTGGGCTTTCGCGTCAGCGCGATCGACCTCGATCCGCGCCAGCGCACGCTGCACCGCTATCTGGAAAACCGCGTCCAGACCCAGCAGCGCCGCGGCATCGAGCTGCCCACGCCGAAGTTCGAGGTGTTCAAGGACGACAACCAGGCGCGGCTCGAACAGATGGTCGAAGCGCTGAGCGGCGATTGCGATTTCCTGGTCTATGACACGCCGGGGCGCGACGACAAGTTCGCGCGCTTCGTCGCCACCCGCGCCGACACGCTGGTCACTCCGCTCAACGACAGCTTCGTCGATTTTGACCTGATCGGCCAGGTCGATCCGGAGAATTTCAAGGTCCGCCGCCTGAGCTTCTATGCCGAGCTGATCTGGGAAGCCCGCAAGGCGCGCGCGAAGACCGACGGGATCGAGATCGACTGGGTGGTCCTACGCAACCGCACCCAGCAGACCGATGCGCGCAACAAGCGCAGGCTCGATGCCGCGCTCGCCGAATTGTCGAAACGCGTCGGCTTCCGCTATGTCCAGGGCCTGTCCGAGCGCGTGGTCTATCGCGAACTCTTCCCCTCGGGCCTCACGCTGCTCGACAAGGGCCATCTCGCGGACCTCGGCACCAGCCACATCATCGCGCGGCAGGAATTGCGCGAGATGGTCTCCGCGCTCAACCTGCCGGGCGTGGGCAGCCGCTCGCCGGAACGGCAGCCGCAGCTGATCTGATCAGGGCTTTTTCATCAGCTTGAGCGTCATCGCGGTCATCGCCTCGGCAGCGGTCGCGATGACGGTATCGGCCTCGGGCGCCCAGAACGGGCTGTGCAGCGAGGGCATTTCAATGCCCTCCTTCTTCGCCTTGGTATATTCTCCCAAAGGCACCCCGCCGACCCAGAAGATCATGCTCTTGATGTTGTCGGGATCGGCCCGGTAGAAACGGCTGAAATCCTCGCCGCCCATCGATGGCGCGACCTGCGCGACGCGCTGTTCGCCGAACCGGCCTTTGAGGAAAGTGCCGATCTCGGTGGTGAATTCGGGGCTGTTATAGACCGCCGGGGTGAAGGTATCGGCAAGCTTGACCTCGGGCATCCTGTCCTCGGGCACGCCCGCGGCAATCGCCTCTCCCTTCGCGATCCGCTTGATCCCGTCGAGGATCTTCGCGCGGGTCTCGTCCGAATAGCTGCGCACGGTCAGCAGCAGCGTCGCCTCGTCCGAGATGATATTGTGCTTGGCGCCTGCCTGGAAGCTGCCCACGGTGACCACGGCAGCATCCTGCGGATCGAGCTCGCGGCTGATCAGCGTCTGCAGCGTGGTGACGATGCGCGCGGCGAGCACAATCGGGTCCTTGGTCGATTGCGGATAGGCGCCGTGCCCGCCCAGACCCTTCACCTTGATGTCGACGCTGTCGACATTGGCGAGCGCGAAGCCCGGCGTATAGCCGATGAAACCGGCCGGGGCCTGCGCGGCATCGTGAAAGCCCAGCACATATTGCGGCTTGGGAAAGCGCGTGAACAGCCCGTCATTGAGCATCGCGACCGCGCCCGAGCCGATCTCCTCCGCCGGCTGCAGGATCATCACCAGCGTGCCCGACCATTCGGCCTTGCGCTTGACCAGCTGCCGCGCGGTGGCGACCCAGCCGGTCATGTGCGTGTCGTGGCCGCAGGCGTGCATCACCCCGGTCTCGATCCCCGCCGGGCTCATCGCGCGCACCTTGCTGGCAAAGGGCAGCCCGGTCTGTTCGACCACCGGCAGCCCGTCCATATCAGCGCGCAGCATTACCACCGGGCCGGGGCCGTTCTTCATCACCGCGACCACGCCGGTCTTGCCGACGCCCTCGGTCACCTCGAAACCCAGCCTGCGCGCTTCGACGGCGAGCTTCTTGGCGGTGCGCACTTCCTGGAAGCTCAGTTCCGGATTGGCGTGCAGGTCGCGGTACAGGTCCATCAGCCCGGGCATATCGGCGGCGATATCGGCACGGACCGTGTCCTGCGCAGCGAGCGGCGTAGCTGCGACAAGCGCGAGGGCGGATGCGGCAACAGCGCGCGCGAGAAACTTGGCGACCGGCATGAGTGTCTCCCCAGACATGTGTTGGGGTCAGGCTAACGCCTTGATGCGGTTACGCCAATGGGTTTCCGCCCGTCATTCCCGCGAACGCGGGAATCCCGCTTTTGCGTATCCGGGGAAATGGAAAGCGGGCCCCCGCCTTCGCGGGGGTGACGACGAGGGCGGCCCTTATTTCACGGGCCGCAGATCGATAATGTCCATCGTCGATTCGTAATAGGGCCGCGGAAAGACGATCCGCCAGCGATCCTTGCCGATCCGTTCGACCGTGCCCGCCAGGTCGCGCTCCTTGTCCTGGCCATAAGGCACAAGCCCGGCATCGTCGCCGAGCATCAGCGACCCCAGGAACACGCCGCTGCGCTTCGTGTCCGCATGGATATAGCCGACCGGGCGCTGCGATCCGGTGAGCTTGACGAACTGCCTCTTGTCGCCAGTGCCATAGATGGCGCAGACGAAATCGGGATAGGCCACGAACGCCAGATACTGCCCGCCCAGCTTGTGCGTCGCGCACCGGTATTTGCCCTCCGGCGGCAGCGGGTCGGCAAGGCGCGTGTCCGGATCGTAGAGCAGCGGATTCTTCGCCAGCTCGCCCGCATATTCGGACGCGCGCACCTCTTTCAGCGCGGCGACGAAGGTCGCATCGCGCTGCTTCAGGCGCGCGGCATCGGCGGGGGTGGCGACATCCTGCCAGCGCTCGGCGATCGCCGCGCCGCTTGCCGACAGCAGCGCCATTGCCGCCAGTGTCTTCCATCCGAATTGCATCGAGCCTCTCCCGCTTGGCTATTTGTGCGGCGCAAGGTCGAACGCGGCGGTCTTTCCGTCTAGAATGTTCTGCGCCAGGATGTCGCCCTTCTGCATTGTCGCGCGCACCGCGTCTATGCCCTGCTGCCAGTGCACTTCCATCGTCGCGCGCGAGAATTCGAAATCGCGCATCCCGCTCTCCCATTTCTGCACCTTGTAGATCAGGTGCACGATGTTGACCGCATTGTCGGTCACCAGTGCCCGCACGCGCTGCACATCGGGTTGGCTGCACATGTCGGCAGGCAACATCGACAGCACGTTGCGCAGCGCCGCATGCTCCTTGCGCAGCTTGAGATAATAATCGGTCACCTGGCGGGTGCGGCTCGAATAGCGGATGTCCTTCTCGCGGCTCATGACATCGGCGAACTTGGTCGGCACCTCGCCCTTGGCGGGGAAGAGATCGACCTGGAAGGCGAGCATGTCGCTGGTCTGGTTCTCGAGCACATAGGCCAGCGGCGTGTTGCTGACCAAACCGCCGTCCCAGTAATATTTGCCGTTGATCTCGATCGGCGGAAAGCCCGGCGGCAGCGCGCCGGAGGCCAGGATATGCCGCGCGTCGATGGTCTGCGGGCCTTGCGGATCGCGCGTGTCGAAATAATAGAAATTGCCCGATTCCACGTTCACCGCGCCGACCGAAAAGCGCACCGGCCCGTTGTTGAGCCTGTCCCAATCGACGAACCGATCGAGCGTCTTGGCCATCTCGCTGGTATCGTACATGCTGACCGCCGCCGGCGTGCCCGGCCAGGCCATTGGCGCAGGGATCAGGTGCGGGCGGAAGAAACCCGGCACGCCAACCGTGGCAGCCGCAGCAGCGCCTGCAAAATGGTTTATCTCGCGCAGCGCGTCGCTGTCTCCCCAGACGAAATTGGGAGAGCCCGAAGTTACCAGTTCCCAGAACTCGCGCAGCCGCTGGCATGCGACTTGCGGCTCGTTGCCCGCGATGATCGCCGAGTTGATCGCGCCGATCGAGATGCCCGCGACCCAGTCGATCCGTACATTCTGACGCACCAGTTCGCTGAACACGCCCGCCTGATACGAGCCGAGCGCGCCGCCGCCCTGCAGCAGCAAGGCGACCGTCGGCGGCAAAGGCACCGCGGCCGATTGCAGGTCCATCTGTTCGAGCGATGCGGGCATTCCAGTTTCTCCAGGGCATGGGGCAGCGCATTTATGCCGCACTGCACAATAGACCAGTTCGGGAAAAAATCGATGGTGCTAAATCGCACCTTCCGGTGTTACTGTTCGAAGCCAAGCCGCAAAAGGGAACAGCGCCGGTCATGAAGCTCGACGATTATCGCACCAGCGACAATATTTCCGATCAGCGCGGCGGTGGCGGCGGCGGCTTCAACCTTCCCATCGGCGGCGGCAAGATGGGGATCGGCACGGTCATCATCCTGGGCATCGCGGCCCTGGTCTTCGGCATCAACCCCATGGACCTGATGCAGGGCGGCGGCCTGCCCGGCGGCGCGCCTGTCCAGACCCAGCAGGGCGGACAGAATGCCGCGCAGAGCTGCGCGGTCGATGAAAAGAGCAAGTTCAGCTGCCAGGTACTCGCCAGCACCGAGGACACCTGGGGCGCGATCTTCCGCGAACAGGGGCAGCAATATCAGCCCGCCACGCTGACCTTCTATGACCGCAACGGCCGCTCTGGCTGCGGCGCGGCGCAGAGTGCAATGGGGCCATTCTACTGCCCGGCGGACAATGGGATCTATCTCGACACCAGCTTTTTCGACGAGCTCGCCACGCGCTTCCAGGCGGCGGGAGATTTCGCCCAGGCCTATGTCATCGCGCACGAGGTCGGCCATCATATCCAGACGATCACCGGGCGCTCGAACGAGGTCCGCCGCGCGCAACAGGCAGCGAGTGAGGCTGAAGGCAACGAGTTGCAGGTGCGCATGGAGCTGGAGGCGGACTGCTATGCCGGGGTGTGGGCGGCGCGCAACCGCGACCGGATCGAGCCGGGCGATATCGAGGAAGGGCTGACCGCCGCCAATGCCATCGGCGACGATACGCTGCAAAAGGCGGCAGGACGCAGGCCCGTTCCGGAAAGCTTCACGCACGGCACCTCGGCCCAGCGCATGGCCTGGCTCAAGAAGGGGCTGACAACCGGTGATCCGGCGCAGTGCGACACCTTCAGCGCGGCACGGTTGTAACTGGGCGCATCGTTTGCCGGTATGATGCGTATGCGCTGAGACGGGCGTCGCATGCGACGCCGATGCAACAGGGGAAGAACCATGCGCTACACCGTTACCGCCATCGCCACGCTCGCACTTCTGGGCACAGCCCTGCCCGCCGCTGCCCAGAATCAGGCGGCCGATCGCCCCAAGACCACTGAGAAAATGGCCGAGGATGTCGTCACCCAGCCGGCGCAGGATGTCGGCATCGACAAGAAGGACATTCCGGAAAATCTGCTGCGCATCCAGGACAAGCCCTATTCGCTCGCGGGCATCAAGAGCTGCGCGCAGATCCGCAGCGCCATTGGCGACATGGACGCGGTGCTGGGCGAGGATCTCGATGTCGTCAACGAGGCCAGCCGCGACGAGAAGCGCAAGGCAACCGCGGGCCGGGTCGGCGGCATCATCGTCAATTCGATCATCCCGTTCCGCGGCGTGATCCGCGAGATTTCGGGCGCGGCCGCGCAGGAGCGGCGGTACAATGCTGCCGTCTATGCCGGCGTCGTGCGGCGCAGCTTCCTCAAGGGCGTCGGCCTGCAACGCGGCTGCAAATATCCTTCCGCCCCCGAGCCGAATGCAGTGAAGTGACTTGCTTCAAAATCCTCACCCTTTAGGGGAGGTGGCTCGCCGCAGGTGAGACGGAGGGGAAGCGTCCGGCAGTTGCGCGGAGCGAAACACAATCCCGCTGCCCCTCCACCGCTTAGCGGCCCCACTCCCCGTTCCGGGGAGGATTTTTAGGGGGGCACAACATGCGACGTTTTCCGGTGCGACGGCTGGGCGATTGCCACACGGTCGATGATTTCCGCGAGCTCGCGCGCAAAAAGCTGCCCTATCCGGTCTTCCATTACATCGACGGGGCCGCCGATGACGAGGTAACCCGCAACCGCAACACTCAGGCCTATGAAGACTGCGATCTCGTTCCCAATGTGCTCGCGGGCGTTGCCGATATCGACATGTCGACCACGCTGATGGGCCGCAAGATCGACATGCCGCTGTTCCTCTCCCCCACCGCATTGCAGCGGCTGTTCCACTGGCGCGGCGAGAAGGCGGTGGGCGCGGCCGCCGAGAAGTTCGGCACGTTCTTCGGCATTTCCTCGCTCGCCACGGTGAGCCTCGCGGAGATTGGCGAGAGCATTTCGAGCCCCAAGCTGTTCCAGCTCTATGTCCACAAGGACAAGGGGCTAAACGCCGCGCTGATCCAGGCGGCCAAGGATGCGAAGTTCGATGCGCTGGCGCTGACGGTGGATACGATCGTGTCGGGCAAGCGCGAGCGCTGCCTGCATACCGGCTTCACCTCGCCGCCGCGCCTGACGCCGTCTTCGGCGATCAGCTTCGCGACGCATCCCGGCTGGACGCTCAACTATCTGGGGCGGGAGCGCTTCTCGCTTCCGAACCTCGAAAGCCATGTCGCCGCAGGCACCGATGCCGCGATCTCGGTCGCCGACTATTTCAACACCATGCTCGACCAGAACATGGACTGGGCGATGGCCGAGCAGATCCGCAGCCAATGGGGCGGCCCCTTCTGCCTCAAGGGCGTGATGAGCGTCGAGGATGCGCGCCGCGCGGTCGATATCGGCGCAACCGCGATCATGGTCTCCAACCATGGCGGGCGGCAGCTCGATGGCAGCCGCGCCCCGTTCGACCAGCTCGCCGAAATCGTCGATGCGGTCGGCGACCGGATCGAGGTGATCTGCGATGGCGGCATCACACGCGGCACGCATGTGCTGAAAGCGCTCAGCGTCGGGGCCAAGGCCTGTTCGGGCGGGCGGCTGTATCTCTATGCGCTCGCCGCCGGCGGGCAGCGCGGGGTCGAGCGGACGCTCGCCAATCTGCGCGGCGAGATCGAGCGCGGCATGAAGCTGATGGGCGTTACCCGGCTCGACCAGCTTGGCCGGGGCAATCTGCGCTGGCGGTGACTATTTGGGGCGGCCGACCTCACCGGTCGCGCTGATCACGACGCGGTCGCTGTTCGAGCCGCGCGCCAGTACCACGGTGACGGACCGGTTGGGCAGGCCGGTTGCATCGAACCAGAAGCGCGCACGGCCCTGATCCTCGGGCTTCTGCTCGCCTTCATCCGTATCGCCCTCGATCCGCGCGATCGTGCCCGGCTTCCAGTCCTGGCTGGGCAGGGTGCGCGCATCGAGCGGCACCCAGGCGCGGTCCTGCCGCGCATCGAAGCCATAACCGGATGGCGCGATCCACACCGCGATCGGGCGCGCGCTCACCACCGCCTCGTCGCGCGCCGCCGCGACGCGCGCGGCAAAGCGGTCGGCATCCTCGGACAGCGCAGCACTATCCCCCGGCAGCGCCAGCACCACCGCGCCCGCGACCAGGCCGATGATGAACAGCACCACCATCAGCTCGATCAGGGTGAAGCCGTTCCTAAAATCCTCCCCGAGCTTGTCTCGGGGAGGGGGATCGCGCTGCGCAGCGGCGGGGTGGAGGGGAAGCGAGGCGCACATCTCAATCAGACGCGCGAACCCGCTGCCCCTCCACCATTTGCTGCGCAAATGGTCCCCCTCCCCCAGCAAGCTGGGGGAGGATTTGACAAGGGTTGGCCCCAGCAAGCTGGGGGAGGACTTATCAGGCTCAAGCCCCATCGGCCGTGATGTCCGCATTCTCCGCCTCGCCGCCCGGCGCGCCGTCGGCGCCCAGCGAATAGAGGTCGAACGCGCCGGTCGTGCCGGGGCTGACATATTGGTACGGGCGGCCCCAGGGGTCCTGCGGCAGCTTCTTGATATAGCCGCCGCTGCGGTACCGGCCCGGTTGGGCGAGAGTCGGCGGCGCGGTGACCAGCGCGTTCAGCCCTTCCGCCGTGCCGGGATAGGCCAGATTGTCGAGCCGGTACATTTCGAGCGCCTGCGACAAAGTCGCGATGTCGCTGCGCGCCTTTTCGGTCATCGCCTTGTCCTGGCTGGGCAGCACGTTGATGACGACGATGGTAGCCAACAGGCCGATGATGAAGATCACCACCATCAGTTCGACCAGGGTGAAGCCGTTGGCGCGTTTGCGGGTTTCGCGGCTCAGGCGCTTCAACAGCAGGGTTCGGATGTTCAACATGGGGTCTTCCTCTAGAGTCCGGTGAGGTTCTGAAGCTGCAGGATCGGCAGCAGGATCGACAGGATGATCAGCGCGACCGCCCCGCCCATCACCACGATGATCGCCGGTTCCAGCAGCGCCATCGCGGTGGTCGTGAAATTGCGGAACTCGCGCTCCAGATAATCGGCGGCGCGCTCCAGCATGATGTCGAGCTGGCCCGCGCTTTCGCCGCTCGCAACCAGATAGACCAGCAGCGGCGGGAACGTGCCCGCATTGCGCAGCGCCGCAGACAGCGAACCGCCCGAGCGGATCGCCTCGACGGCCTGTTCGAGCGCCTCGCGCAGCACGCTGTTGCGCACGGTGCGGGTGGTCAGTTTCATCCCCTCGAGCAGCGGCAGGCGGCTCTGCACCATGGTCGCGAGCGTGCGCGCCAGCCGTGCGGCGTTCATGTCGCGGATCAGACGGCCGATAAAGGGCAGCTTGAGCAGCAGCGTATCGACGCGGTACTTGAACGGCGGTACCTTCATCGCGCGCCAGAAGGCGACCCCTGCGAGCAGCATCGCCGCCAGGATCGCCCACCACCAGTCGGCGAGGAACGCCGAGATACCGATGACGATGCGCGTGATCAGCGGCAGCTGGGTCTGCGCATTGTCGAACTGCTCGACCACGCGCGGCACCACCGAGATCATCAGCCCCGCGACCACGCCCAGCGCCACCAGCGTCAGGATGATCGGATAGGCGAGCGCCGAGATGAGCTTGCCGCGCACCTCGGCCTGCTGTTCGAGCAGCATCGCCAGCCGCTCGGTGATGACGGGCAGCGAGCCCGAGCTTTCGCCCGCGCTGATCATCGCGCGATAGAGCGGCGGGAAGCTGCGCGGTTCACGCGCCATCGCCTCGGCGAGCGACTGGCCCTCCATCACCCCGCCATGCACGTTGATCAGCACCGCGCGCGCATTCGCCTTCTCGGTCTGGCGGCTGATCGTACGCAGCGCCTCTTCCAAGGGGCTGACGCTCATCAGCGACGACATCTGCCGGGTGAACAGGGTCAATTGCTTGGGGCTGAGGCGCGCGGTGGCGTCGCGCGACAGCAGCGGCTTGCGCGGCGGTGCAGGCGAGACCGCGACGATATGGAAGGACTTTCGGATCAGCGCGGCGCGTGCCTGCGCGTCGGATGCGGCCGAAATGCGCCCTTCCCGCTCGCGCCCGGCCGCATCGATCACCCGATAGGCAAAGTCAGCCATCGATCATTTCGGGCGGAACTGGCTCGGCCTCGCGCCGGGAGATGCGGATCGCCTCTTCCGCCGTGGTCTGGCCCGTCCGCACCAGCTCGCGCGCGGCGGAGCCGAGATTCGGCGCATTGAGGAAGGCGTGCCGCGCGATGATCGCCTCGTCGCCATTGTCGTTGATCAGGCGTCGGATCGTCTCGTCGACCCGCACCGCCTCGAACACGCCGATGCGCCCGGCAAAGCCGGTATGATTGCACGCGTCACAGCCGACGGGGCGATAGACCACGGTGCCCTTGTCGAAGCCAAGCAGCGAGGCGAGCGAGCCATCGGCCTGGACCGGCTCGCGGCATTCGGGGCACAGCCGCCGCACCAACCGCTGCGCGACGACCGCGCGCAGCGTCGAGGCGAGCAGGAACGGCTCGATCTTCATGTCGCGCATGCGGGTGATCGCGCCGATCGCATCGTTGGTGTGCACGGTCGAAAGCACCAGATGCCCGGTGAGCGACGCCTGGACCGCGATTTCGGCCGTCTCGTGGTCGCGGATTTCGCCGATCATCACCACATCGGGGTCCTGGCGCAGGATCGCGCGCAGGCCCGCGGCGAAGGTCAGGCCGACCTTGGCATTGACCTGGGTCTGGCCGACGCCCTCGATCGCATATTCGACCGGGTCCTCGACCGTCAGCATGTTGCGCGAACCGTCGTTCAGCTGCTTGAGGCACGAATAGAGCGTTGTCGTCTTGCCCGATCCGGTCGGGCCGGTGACCAGGATGATGCCATTGGGCTCGGCCAGCGCATCGGCGAGGATCTTGTGGGTGCGCGGGCTCATGCCCAGCAACCCCAGATCCATGTTCGCATTTTCCTTGTCGAGCAGACGCAGCACCACGCGTTCGCCCGCGCGGCTGGGCAGCGTCGAGACGCGCACGTCGAGCAGCTTGCCGCCGATGGTGAGGCCGATGCGCCCGTCCTGCGGCACGCGGCGCTCGGCAATGTCGAGCCGCGCCATCACCTTGATACGGCTGACGATCACCGGCGCGACATTAGGGGGCATGCGCAGCTTTTCCTGCAGCACGCCATCCATGCGCATGCGGATGACGAGGCCGGTCTCGTACGGCTCGATATGGATGTCCGACACGCCCTGGCGCGCGGCCTCTGCAATCACGCCGTTGATCAGGCGGATCGCGGGCGCATCGTCTGCGCTGTCGAGCAGGTCCTCGGCGCTGGGCAGGTCGCTTGCCAGCAGTTCGAGATCGCCGCCATCGATGTTGAGCGAACTCGCCATCGCCGCGGCATTGCCATCGACCGCATAATGATCGGACAGATAGCGTTCGAACTGCGCCACTGGCGCGAGCTCGACATCGAACGGCATCGCGAGATAGCGCCGAACCTCGAGCAGCGCGACCGGGTCCGCGCCTTCGCGCAGCGCGACCTTCAGCCGCCCATCGATTTCGCCCAGCATCACCACGCCATTATCGCGGGCAAAGCCGTAGGGAATGTCGAGCATCACCCGGGTCAGCGTGCGTTCGACAGCGGCTGGCTGCTCGGCATCAACGGCGGTGTCGGCGGCTTCGTCCGGCGCATCGCCCTTGCGGATGATCATGGCTGGCCTCCGGTTGGCGGGAGTTCCTGCTGCTGCTGCTGCGCTGGCTGGCTGGGCGGCAGCGTCGTGCTGTCGATCGGCGCGGTGCCGGGCATGGCGCGCGGCGTCACCACCTGATCGTTCGGCCCGGCGGGCGGCGCAACCGGCACGTTCGCGCCGAGATATTCAAGCACGATCTTGTCGAGCGACGGCTCGGCCTTGGGGTCGAACTCGATCTGCGCGGCACGGACATAATTGTAGCGGCGCGCGGCGATCGCCTGCGCGTCGGCAGCGGTGCGCAGGATCGTCGGGCGGATGAACACCATCAGGTTGGTCTTGGTCCGCTGCTTGCCGCGCGACTTGAACAGCTCGCCCAGGATCGGGATGTCGCCGAGCAGCGGAATCTTCTGGAGCGTGCGCCGCTCGTTATCGTCGAGCAGGCCGCCCAACGCGATGATCTCGCGGTCCTTCACCGTGACCGTGGTCTTCACTTCGCGCTTGTTGATGATGAGCTCGTTGAAATCGTCGCTGACGGGGCCGACGATCGAGCTGACCTCCTGGCGGATGTCGAGCTTGACCTGGTTGCCCGCATTGATCTGCGGCTTCACCTCCAGCTCGATGCCGACATTCTGGCGCTGGATGGTGCGGAAGGCATTGTCGAAATTGTTCGACAGCGCCTCGCCGGTGCTGATCGGGATTTCCTGGCCGAACAGGATCGATCCCTTCACATTGTCGTTCACGGTCAGCGACGGCGTCGACAGGATGTTCGATTCGCTGTCTTCCTGCACCGCGTTGATGATCGCGCCGAGCACGCGGTTACTGCCGATATCGGCGGCAAAGCCCGAATAGCCCCCGCGCGCACCCAGGATGCTCTGCGCTGCGTTCTGGCGCAGCAGGTTGCCCACCGCGCTGTTGTTGCTGGTGGTGACGGTGTTGCCGTTGATGACCGTGGTCGTCTCGTCGAGTTCGTCGGCGAGCAGACCGCCCGCGATATCGAGAATGTTGGGCGTGACGTTGCTGAACGGCGTGACCAAGAAGGGGATGTCCTTGCCGCCGATCAGGAACTGCACGCCGAGCTCGCGCGCGACGCGGTCCGAAATCTCGACGATGATCGCCTCGACCAGCACCTGTTCCTGGCGGATGTCGAGCTGGCGCACCAGTTCGGCGAGCGAGCGCTGGACATCGACCGGGGCCGAGATGATGACCGCGTTCGCGCCCTCGTAACGCGTGATGATCGCCTGGCCGCGCCCGTTGGAAAGCGCCACGGCACCGCCGACCGGGGCCGACGCTGCGGCAGGGGCAGTGCCGTTCGCAGACGGTGCCGCCGCCGGGGTCGCCGACATCGGTGTGACCGCGCCGCCACCCTGCGCGCCGACCATCATCTGCAGCACCGGCACCAGCTGTTCGGCATCGGCATAATCGAGCCAGATCACGCGGATCTCGCTGCCGTTCGCCGCGCGCGCGTCAAGCTCCTTGGCGATCGCGGTCAGCCGCGCGACCGTCGGCGCATCGCCGCGCAGCGCGACCGAGTTGCTCGAATCCACCGCGACCACCGACACCAAGGGCGCACCACCGCCGCCTTCCGCGCCGCCGCCGGGCGCGGGGGCGAGCTGCTGCAGCGTCATCGCGATCTCGCGCGCGCCGGCATGGCTGAGCGTGATGACCTGGGTCGTCGCATTGTCGCGGTCGATCTGGCCGATCAGCGCACGGATGCGGCGGATATTGTCGGCATAATCGGCGACGACCAGGCTGTTGCCGCTGCGATTGGCGGTGATGGATCCCTCGCGGCTGACCAGCGGACGCAGCGTCTCGACCGCGGTGGTCGCATCGATCGCGCGCAGGCGGAACACCTCGGTGACGAACTCGTTCTGCGCGCCGCGGCTGCCGACCCGGCCCGGCGCGGACGCCGCGCCATCGGTCGGCTGGATGCGATAGGCGCCATTGGCGGTCGGCACCGCGATGAGACCGTTGGCGCGCAGCGTGGAGAGGAACACCTCGAAATATTCGCTGCGGCTCAGCGGCCTATCGGTCACCACCGATACCTTGCCCTGCACCCGGCCATCGATGATGAAGGTGCGCCCTGTCACCTGCGCCGCATCCTCGATGAACGCGCGCACATCGGCATCGCGCACATTCAAGCTGTGCTGCGCGGCTGCGGGCTGGGCGAATACGAGGGCGACGCCCAACGCGAAAAGGGAGATGTGTTTTTTCATTTTTCCGGAATGATGATCGCGATGGGAAGGGTTTCGGTGCCGCGCTCGACCTGCAAGGACAGGCGCGCGCCGGGCTTGAGCTGGCCGGTCAGCGCCGCGGCATCGGCGGCAGAGCTGACCTTGCGGCCGTTGATCTCGACGACGATGTCGCCGGCGCGAAAGCCCGCCTGGGCAAAGACCGCGCCATCGCCCTTGGGGGTGACGGCAAAGCCGGTCGCGCGGCCATTTTCCATGCGCGGGGCAAAGCCGATGCCGGCGGTGATCGCCTCAGCATTGAGCGGGCCGGGCGCCTGGACGACGGGGGGCGGAGCGGCACCGGCCGCAGGAGCGGCGGTCATCGGCGCATCGCCCACGGTCTCGGCAGGCACCGACTGGTCAAGGAACAGGCTTTCGCGCGTCCCGCCGCGTTCGAGCACGACATGGTCGAACAGCACCTGCACCAGCTTGACCCCGGGCGAGACCTCCTCGCCCACCGCATAGCTGCGCTGCACCCCGTCCGAGCCCGCGATGATCGCACTGCCACCACCCGACGCCTCGTTCATGCGCAGGCCGTAGAGCGTCAGATCGAGCGAGGTGACCGCTGCGCTCGCCTCGCCGCCCCCGGCAGCGGCGCGATCGAAACCGTCGAAGCTCGCAAACAGCGCGGCACGCGCGGCGGGCGACATCACGTTCGCGGTGCGCGCCTGCCAGTCACCCAGCGGGGCGATGGGCGTGACGATCGTCCAGACGAGCCGGGCAACCTGGATGATCAGCGCCAGCACGAGCAGCGCGCGCAGCCAGCCATAGAGACCCTGCGGAAGAAATCTGGTCCAGCCGCCCTGCTGCCCCTGAAACCGCGCGAGACGGAAACGGGATAGCGAAGCACTGAGGCCGGTCTGCGCGCCATTCTGGGCCGCTGATGCCACGAATCACTCCCCGCTTCAGGCCGATCCCCATGGCCTCGCGATGCTGCTAGGCGCAGCCCGTGACGGTTGGATTACCAGTTTGTGACAGATATTTGAAGGTGATGCTGCGCAGCCCACTGGGCGCGAACGAAAAAGGGGAGCCGGCGCACTGGCCGCCTCCCCCTTTCATGGTCCTGATGGGCGGACGCCCGTACGATCAGAACTGCAACGAAGCGCTGATCTGGAAGCCGCGGCCGATCTCATAGGCGTTGTTGAGGATCAGCGAGCGGTTGAGCTGCTGGAACTCGACATAGTCGGTGCTCAGCAGGTTGCGCGCCTCGAACTTCAGCTCACCCGTCCGGTTGAACAGCTTGAAGCCTTCGCGCCAGACGAAGTCCAGCCGCGGGCCGGTATATTCGACAAAGTCGGGCTGGCCGGCCGGACCGCGATTGGTGACGCGGTTGCTGTTCCACGACAGCAGGATGGTCTGCTGCGACAGCCGCTCGCCGGTGCTTTCCATGCCGAACTGGATGTTGGCGATATGGTCCGACTGGCCGGTCAGCGCAAAGCCGCCGGTGCGGAAGATGGTCGAAGCCGCCACCATCGCGCCGCTCAGCGGGTCGGCGATCATGTCCTGCGCGGTCACCTTCACGTCCGAATTGGTATAGGTATAGTTGGCTGCGATCAGCATCCGGCGCTCTTCGAAGAACGTGCCGCCCAGATCGATCAGATCGAAGAACTTCACCAGCTCGATTTCCGCACCATAAAGCGTCGCCTTGGGTGCGTTTGCGAAGGTGGTGAAGAAGTTGTCGCCCTGGCGGAAGCCCAGATTCTCGATCGGGTCCTTGATGTCCTTGTAGAAGATCGCGGCGGTCAGGCGCTGGTCACGCTCGAAATACCATTCGAAGCGCGATTCCAGGTTGATCAGGCGGCTGTTCTTCAGGAACGGGTTGCCGAAGAATGTGCGGTCGAATTCGAGGTCGAGATACTGCTGCGGTGCCAGTTCGCGGAACTGCGGGCGGGCAATGGTCTTCGACGCAGCAAAGCGCAGCTGCATGTTCTCAGCGAGGTTCCAGGTCAGCGTCGCCGCCGGCAGCCAGTCATCCTTCTTGATGTTGGTCGGAACCAGATTGGCGCTGCCCAGGCCGAACAGGTCGAGCGGCATCACGAACTGGTCGCCGTCCTCGTAGCGGACACCCGCCTGGAGGCGCAGGCTGTCGGCCAGCTCTGCCTCGAACTGCAGATAGCCGGCATGGACTTCCAGCCCGGCGTCATAGGCCGCCGCACCGTTCGAACCCGAGGTTTCGAACAGGCGCACATCGAACGTATAGACGTTGAAGTCCGACAGCAGGAAATCGGGACGCTGCTGCGACACGGCAAAGGGCAGCGGGCCCTGGCCGCTCAGGAAGCGGAAGTCGCGGCGGATCGACGTACGATCGTTCTTGTAATAGGCATAGCCCGCCGTGAAGGTGATCGGCACGCCGATATCGGTCTCATAGGCCAGATCGACATTCGCGCCGTAGACATTGTCGTCGAGGTCGCTGAACGCGATGCGCGCGCCCTCGCCCGCCGACTGCAGGTCGTTGACAAAATCGTTCGCGGCGGCGCTGAACGTATAGTCGAAGGTCCGCTCGTACGGCGCTTCGCGCTGCGAATTGGCATAGCTACCACGGAAGTTCAGGCGGAAGTCGTCGAACTTCATCTCGCCGACAAACTGGGTGTTGATCAGCTGACGTTCGAACCAGGTGGTACGGCTGCGATTGATCAGGCGCGTGTCGGTAATGCGCGCATCGATGCCTTCGCGGATCGAGGCGTCCTTCACCGTGTCGCGGATGAACACGTTGGTCCATTTGAACTTGTGCTCGCCGACATCGGCCGTCACGCCAAACAGGCCGTTGACGACGATGCGGTTTTCCGTCGTCAGATAATTGAAGTTGATGTCCGGCAGCAGCGCGTCGACACCATTTTGCGGCACGATGCCCTGCGAGATCTGCTGCACGCCGCCGCGCGTACGCCAGGTGTTGTTGATGCCGGCTGCACCGACAATGCCGATATTGACGTCGCCCACGAGGAAGTTGGTCGCACCGCTGAGCTGGCCGGAGAAATTGACCGGAATGTTGTTGTTGCGCTGAATGAGCGAGGTGTTGGCATTGGCCAGGCTCGCGGTCAGGTCACGCACCTGCGCGGCGGTGAAATTGGCTCCGGCGGTGATGGGATTGCCCGAAGCGAACGCATCGCGCAGGTTGCGCGGGAGCGTACGCGCGCCATTGTCGAAACCGGTAAAGTCGGTCGACGAACCGAAATAGGTATAGCCGACCTCGCCGGTGGTGATCGTGTCGCCGCCGGTGCTGAACTCGATCTTGAAGAACGGGTCGCGCGGTACCGACTTGGTGGTGAGGTTGATCGCGCCGCCGCCGAATTCGCCGGGATAGTCGACCGAATAGCTCTTCTGGATGGTGGTTGAGGCGATGACGCTGGTCGGGAAGATGTCGAGCGGCACCGTGCGGCGCAGCGGATCGGGCGAGGTCAGCGGCGATCCGTTCATCAGCGCGAGCGAATAGCGCTCGCCCAGGCCGCGGACGAACACGAAGCGGCCGCCGACGACGCTGAGGCCGGTCACGCGCTGGAGCGACCCGGCAATGTCGCCATCGGCGGTGCGGGCAATGTCCGCCTCGCTCAGCACAGAGACGACTTCGGGGGTCGATTTGATCACATTGGGGATGAAGACACCGCGCACCACGATTTCGCTGTTGCCGCCGGCACCCGGACCCGAAATCTCGATATCGTCTTCGGCCGGCACGTCTTCGGCCGGGGCATCGGCAGCGGGTGCGGCGGGAGCATCAGCCTGGGGCGCAGGCGCTTCCTGGGCAAAGGCCGCCGGCGAAACCAGCGCCGAGCTGACCATCAGCAATGCAGCGAATGAAAGCGGCGTGAACTTCGCCATATGTCCCTCCAGAAATTCAAAAAAGGGGCGGCGGCGCTTGTTCGCCGCCGCCCCGGAACCGGTCAGCGGTCTGCAATCAGGTGGTCGGAATGCTCGGCACAGCGGTGCAGGCCGGGGTCGAGCTGTAGAGGCCGCAGGTCCAGCCCTGGAAGCGGGTGTCGGCCGCATCGCGCACCGCGCCGATATAGGTCACGGCGGTGTAGAAGCTGTTGATCGCAGTCACGTTGAACACCGGACGCGCGGTTTCGTTCGCGCCGTTGATGAAGATGCCCGACAGCGTCGAGGTGCCGTTGGTGATGTTGTTGGTGCCACCGGTGAACAGCGCCTGGATCGCCGCGACGGTGACGTTGCCATCGTCGGTAAAGGCGTTGGGGCAGCTCAGGAACACCGATTCGAAGCGCGGCGGACCAGCTTCATCGCCTGCACCCGCGGTGCCGGTGGGCTGCACGGTCACGGCCGAGTCGACATCGAGGCACCAGCCGGGACCGGTGATGACGCTGTTGAACGCGGCAAAGTCCATGCCGCCACGCAGCAGAATGGCGGCTTCGTCATTGGTGGTCTGGGTCGAAACGAAGGTCGCGTTCGACATCGACCAGGCGGTGCGCGGTTCGGCCTGCTCGTTGCCGTTCGAATCGCCTTCGATCACGTGGTTGGCGCTGGCGGTCTGGATGCCAAGCAGGAACTGGTTAAAGCCCTTGTAGCCGAGATCCATGTCGAACGTGTCGTCGTCATTGCCCAGCCCGACCAGGTTGCGGCCGTTGACGCGTCCGCCGAACCATTCGATGCCGTCGTCCGAGCTGTTATAGACCTGCACGTTCTGGAAGAAGGTGCCCGAGCCCACGCCTGCCAGCGTGATGCCGTTCAGTTCGTTGCCCGGCTGGACTTCGAAGCCCGAATAGCGGACCTGGAAGAAGGCGATGCGGCCGCTATTGTCGGTCGGGACGGCACCGCCATAATTGGCGTTGGTGCCTTCCACCACACCCGAGCAATCGGTGCGGGTGCCGCCGGGATTGGTCGGCGAACCGGTGGCGCAGTCGGACAGCGGCGCACGGCCGAGGATCACGACACCGCCCCACAGGCCCTTGGAGTTGGCCGTTGCTGCGCCGGTGATGTTGTCACGCGCGGTGAAGATGATCGGACGATCGGCGGTGCCTTCGGCGAACAGCTGCGAACCGCGATTGACCAGCAGGAAGTCGGCGCCCGACGAACCGAAGAAGGTCACGCCCGGCTCGATGGTCAGGATGGCGGGGGTGCCGGTGCTGGCGGTGGGGCCGACATCGATGCCGACCTGGACGCGGCCCGAAAGCGAATAGACGGTGCCGGCGCGACGCGGGATAACCAGGTTGGTGGTGATGGTGCCCGAAAGCTGGCAGTTGCGGACGACAGCGCCACCGCCGGTGGTGATCGTGCCAACATTTGCGGTGCCATTGGGGCAGTCGGCAGCCGGGCCGGTGGGGGTCGGCGTCGGGGTGGGCGTCGGAGTCGGAGCCGGGGCAGGTGCCGGAGCGGGGGCGGGAACGACGATCGTGCCTTCGCCGGGCGAGGCAACATCGTCTGCACCGCAGGCCGAAACCGCGAGCGCGGCCACCGAGACCATCAGGACCGAACGAACACGTGCATTAAGCATCTTGGAATCTCCGCAAATCAGGACAGCGATCGCTGTCAGCCTTTTGAGGAACGAGCGGAGATGAGCTGATTCCACCCCCTGGAACACCGTTCGGGGCGGCAGATAGGCAGGCATGATGACCCGGCGGGGCCATTTCCATGACAGAGCAGCGACAGGATTATGACTCTTTGGAGTCTTATGTGAAAATTGTGCGACAAACGCCGCGCCTGAGCGACAAAACTGTTGGTTTTCGGCGCGTTAGGCCAATGGCCTGGGCGTCGGTCAGGGCATTGCAAACAATTGCCGCGCGCACGGGCGGCGTGCAGATGAAGCGATTATGCGTGCCTTGCGTGGCCAATGTGCCACATTGGCTCATCCACAAGACAAGACCCGACCGGATGATCTCCGGCCGGGTCGATTCAGTCAGCCCTTGATGGCAGAGCGCGATCAGCGGCTGGCATAGCCCTGGTCGAGACGACGCAGCGCGTGCCGTGCGGCGACGCGACTGTCCATCACCCGCCCGTCGGACAGGATCACGTCGAACGAGCGCTCGGCGTCGATCGCGGCCTGATAATGGCTGCGCGCCTGGGTGAGATCGCCCATCTTGGCATAGGCCAGGCCCATGTTGATCAACCGTGCGGGATCGCGCCGGGCGGAAGGAGAAACCTGTTGCTCAGCCGCCTGCATCTGTTCGAGCGCGACCGGATAATTGCCCTTGAGCAGCGCGGCATAGCCGAGCGAGCCGCTCTCATAGCCGATCTCGTTCGCCGCCGCCCGGTTCTGCACAGGCTGGGCAATCGCCGGAGCAGCCATACCGAGGGCGGCCAGGGCCGCGAATGTGATAACTTTGGTGTTCATGTCAGCATATCCTTTCCGTGTGTGACGAGCCAAATGCTACGCTTATGTGACACCCATGGCAATATGAATGTCACATAAATTACTCCTTAATGTCATATTTCTGTAATTTTCGTCGGCTGGACGATTGTCACACGCCCGCAATGTCCCTTGACCAAAAGGCGCCCGCGCTGTCCGATGGACGCAAACACAACACGAGAGGGGCGTGCCCATGACCATGACGATCGATCGCCGACTGCTGCTCAAGGCCGGAACCTTCGGGCTTGCGGCGCTTTCGCTGCCCGGCGCAGCCCTGGCCTTCGCGTCGGCCCGCGGCTTCACCCATGGCGTGGCGAGCGGCGAGCCCTCCGCCGATTCGGTGCTGCTGTGGACGCGCTATGTCGCGGATAATGACGCGCGACTGACCGCAGAACTCTCCGCGACGCCCGATTTCGCCAAGGTTGTTGGCGGCGGATCGGTGACGGCCAGCGGCGCGCGCGATCATATCGCCAAGATCACCGTGCGCGGCCTGAAGCCCGGCAGCTGGTACTACTACCGCTTCGTGGCCGCAGACGGATCCAAGTCACCCGTGGGCCGCACGCGCACCTTGCCGAAGGGCGAAACGCAGGCGTTCAATCTTGGCGTCTTTTCCTGCTCCAACCTGCCCTTCGGCTGGTTCAACGCCTATGGTCATGCCGCCGCGCGCAAGGATATCGACCTCGCGCTGCACCTGGGCGACTATATCTACGAATATGGCCCGGACGTGTACCCGACGCGCGCCCAGGCGCTGGCCGGTCGTCTGGTCCAGCCCGATCACGAGATGATCACGCTCGCCGACTATCGCCTGCGCTATGCCAGTTACCGGCTCGATCCCGATCTGCAGGCGCTGCACCAGAGCGTGCCGATGATCGCGATGTGGGACGATCACGAGATCGCCAACGACGCCTGGAAGGGCGGCGCGCAGAACCATCAGGACGGGGCCGAGGGCGACTATGCCACCCGCCGCCGCATTGCCGAGCAGGTCTATCGCGAATGGATGCCGGTGGCCGACCTCAACCCCGCCGATGCGCTGTGGACCAGCTATCAGATCGGCAATCTCGCGACGATCATCCGCACCGAAAGCCGCCTGTCGGGCCGCGACAAACCCGCCGAGCTGGCCGAGGCCTTTGCCGGTGGCGGCGATCTGGCCAAGGCGCTGGCCAAGTTCCGCGACGAGACCTGGATGGACCCGAGCCGCCACATGCTGGGCGACGATCAGGCGCGCTGGCTGGGCGAGCAGTTCAAGGCATCGAAGGCGTCTGGCACGCGCTGGCAGGTCTGGGCGCAGCAATGCGTGATGGGATCGCTGAAGCTGCCGGTCGAAACCGCGCAATGGGTGCCCAAGGACGCACCCGAGATCGTCCGCACCCGCTCCGCCGCTGGTCTTGCCGCGAGCCAGGCGGGGCTGCCGTTCAACATGGATGCGTGGGACGGCTACCCGGTCCAGCGCGAGGCGCTGCTCAAGTCCGCCCAGGCCGCCGATGCCGATCTGGTCGTGCTCTCGGGCGACAGCCACAACGCCTGGGGCTTCGATCTGGCCGCCGATGGCAAGCCGGCGGGGGTCGAGTTCGCCGGCCATTCGGTCAGCTCGCCCGGCTTCGAGACCTATGCTCCGACGGTCGCGCCCAAGGACGTGGCCGGCGCGCTGATCCGCGGCAACCCGCAGCTCAAATGGGCGGATACCAGTAGCCGCGGCTATATGACGGTCAATCTCACCCAGGACCGCGCCACCGCCAACTGGCATGCGATGCGCACAATCCGCGAGCACACGCTCGACCTTGCCGGAACCGAAAGCCGCAGCGTGCTGCCGGGCCGCAAGGTGCTGGCCGAGCCCGGTTGGTCGCGCTGGAGCCCTGCGGACGCCACGCTGTCGGTCTGATCGTCCAAGCCGTTTGTCGACGACCAACGACCGCCTGCCGAAAAGCTTTGCAGCCCCCGGGGTGTCCGATTACGTTTGAAACCATCATCGCCTCCCGCACGCTGCGGGTCGATGGCAAGCGCCCGTATGTCCGGGCCTTCAGACACCATCCGGGGAGCTATAATGGTCAAGAATTTCCTGCTCGCGTCCGCCGCGCTGGTCGCACTCGCGGCTGCACCCGCCCAGGCGCATGAGCACGATGCCCAGCCGGGCGATATCGACATGCTGATCGAGGCCGAAGCCGCGGGCAATACCGCCAGCGGCGGCACCACCGATGCCGAAGGCATCACCACCACCGCGCGCGATTTCTGGGGCACCTGGGGCGTCGACACGACACTGATGAACCCCGCCGTCAAGCCGGGCGACGATTTCTACGCGTACGTCAACGGCAAGTGGCTCGACACGTTCGAGATTCCCGCCGACCGTTCACGCTATGGCGCCTTCACCCTACTTGCCGAAAAGTCCGAGCAGCGCGTACGCAAGATCATCGACGAACTTGCTGCTACCAAGCCCGCGATCAACACCGGCGCAGGCAAGGTCGCCGCGTTCTACAATGCCTATCTCGATACCGCCGCGATCGACGCTGCAGGCCTCGCCCCTGCCCAGCCCTATCTCGACAAGATCAAGGCGGTGAAGACGCGCGAGGACCTGGCGAAGCTGTTCGGCACGCCCGGTTTCCGCAGCCCGGTCGCCGGGTTCGTCGACATCGATTCCAAGCAGACCGACAAGTACATCTTCCAGGTCACCCAGGCGGGCCTCGGCATGCCCGACCGCGATTATTACCTGGTCGACAGCGAGGCGAACCTCAAGGTCCGCGCCGCCTATATGCAGTATCTGACCTTCCTGCTCGGCAAGGCGGGCTATGCCGATCCGGCCAAGGCGGCACAGATGGTCTATGATCTCGAAAAGGCCATTGCCACCGAGCATTGGGACCGCGCCGTCGGCCGCAACCGCAACATCACCTATAACAAGCTGAGCAAGGCCGAGATGCTGGCGCTGGGCAACGGCTTCCCGGTCGAAACCTTCATCAAGACCATCGGCGTCGATGGCCAGCAGGAATTCGTCGTGCGCCAGCTCGCGCCGACGGCAGAAGAGATCGCCACCGAGAAGCTGACCCCCGAACAGGTCGCCAAGCTCGGCACCGGCATCCCGGGCCTGTTCAAGCTGGCCAATAGCGCGCCGATCGAGGCGTGGCAGGCATGGGCGGCCGCCGGCTTCCTGTCGAGCGCGGCGAGCGTGCTGCCCTCGGACATCGATGCGGCCAATTTCGCGTTCTACGGCACCGTGCTCGGCGGCCAGCAGAAGCAGCGCGAGCGCTGGCAGCGCGGCGTCGCGGCGGTCGAGGGATCGATGGGCGAGATCGTCGGCAAGATTTATGCGGACCGCTATTTCCCGGCCGAAAACAAGGCCGCGATGGACGAGCTGGTCGGCAACCTCCGCAAGGCGATGGCCGCCAACCTCAACGACATCAAGTGGATGGGCGAGGCGACCAAGGTCGAGGCGCGGCAGAAGCTCGCCAAGTTCACCCCCAAGATCGGCTATACCGAGAAGTTCGAGACCTATGACACGCTGACGATCACGCCCGGCAAGGCGCTGGACAATGCGATCGCGGCGGGCACCTGGGCCTATCGCGACAATCTGTCCAAGCTGGGCAAGCCGATCGACAAGACCGAATGGTTCATGCTGCCGCAGACGGTGAATGCCTATTATTCTCCGCCGCGCAACGAGATCGTCTTCCCCGCCGCGATCCTGCAGCCGCCGTTCTTCAACCTGTCGGCGGACCCGGCGGTGAACTATGGCGCGATCGGCGGCGTGATCGGCCATGAAATGGGCCATGGCTTTGACGACCAGGGGTCCAAGTCGGACGGCGATGGCGTGCTGCGCGACTGGTGGACGGCAGAAGATCAGGCCAATTTCAAGAAGCTTACCAGCGCGCTCGTCGCCCAATATAGCGCGCTCTGCCCGCTCGACGACGGCAAGACCTGCGTCAACGGCGCGCTGACGCTCGGCGAGAATATCGGCGATGTCGGCGGGCTCTCGATGGCCTATCGCGCGTACAAGATTCACCTGAACGGCAAGGAAGACAAGGTGATCGACGGGCTGACCGGCGACCAGCGCTTCTTCATGGCCTGGGCACAGGTGTGGCGGAACAAGTCGCGCGACGAGTATCTGCGCCAGCAGCTCAACACCGATCCGCACTCGCCGCCCAACTATCGCGCCAACGGCACCGTCCGCAATTTCGACGAATGGTACAAGGCGTTCAACGTGAAGCCCGGTGACGCGCTCTACCTGCCGCCGGAACAGCGCATCCGCATCTGGTAACCTCGCAGGAGCAACAGAAAAGGCCCACTGTCATTGCCGTGACAGCGGGCCTTTTTCGTTGGAATTCGTGGCAATCAGTGCGTGCGCAGCTTGCCGAAATGCGTATCGAGCAGCGCCTGCATCTTGTCCGAGGCATCGCGGATCGCGCTTTCGACCTGACCCGCATTCCCCTTGACCGTCACCGGCTTGCCCCCCTCGGGCCGCGCCTCGAGCGTGCACACGATATCGTCGCTACCGCCCTTGGGGCCGTTCACATCGGCGAGATGGACCTCGACGCGCGACAGGCGGCTCGAGAAACGATTCAGCCGTGACTCGACGATTTGTTCCGCCTGTGCAGCCAGAGCCTCATCGCCGGTAATCCGATTGTCGGTGTTGAACTGGATATGCATGGATCAGCGGACCTTTCTGGAGCGTTCGAGAACCAGGCGATGGCCTTCGGCGTCGAGCGCGCCCATCGGCGGATCGTGATCACTTGGACCATCGATCCGGCCCATATCCGCAGTGTCGGTCTGATGCTCCAGATAGTCCGGACCATCGGGCTGTGCGCCTTGCTGCTTCAGCTTCAGCGCCTTCTCCGCCAGGCGCACCTGATCGGGCGCGGGCGAGGTATCGTCAGGTTTGTTGCTCATGCAGGACTTACGCGGCGGGCGCGGCCAAGTTCCTGCTCTTGCAGCGCAATTCTCCCCTTCCGCGTGCGGGAGGAGCAGGTTCAGCTCGCTAAACCGAGGTGGGTCATGGCATAGTCGTCTGCGCAGCCCACCCCACCCTTCGGGCACCCCTTCCTGAAGGGAGGGGAAAAGTTCAACGCATCGCGGTCTGAACCGGCTTGGCCTGGACCTTGGGATTGCTCACCCGCCACACGATACCCGAGACGTCATCGGTGACCAGCAGCGCGCCCTTGCTGTCAATTGTCACATCGGTCGGGCGGCCCTTGGCATCGCCGCTCTTGGTGAGGAAGCCCGAGAGCACGTTGACCGGCAGCCCGCCGGTGACCTTGCCCTTGGCATCGCGGATGACCGCAGGGCGGCCGTTCTCGCCGAACGGCACGAACACCACCTTGTAGCCCGAAGCCGGCTTGCGATTCCACGATCCGTGCAGCGCTACGAACGCGCCATTGGCAAAGTCGCTGCCCAGCGCGGCCTTCTCCGCAAATGTCAGGCCCAGAGGCGCGACATGGGTGCCGAGCGCATAATCGGGACGGCGGGTATATTCGCGCAGCTCCGGACGGCGCGGCTCAACGCGGAAATCCTCGTATCCGCCCCAGTAATTCCACGGCCAGCCGAAATGCATGCCGGCTTCCACCTTGGTGAGGTAATCGGGCACGAGGTCCGATCCCAGCATGTCGCGTTCGTTGACCACGGTCCACAGCGCGTCCGAACTGGGCTCCCAGGCCATGCCGACCGGGTTGCGCAGGCCGACCGCAAAGTCGCGCTTCTTGCCGGTCGCCAGGTCAAGCTCGATGATCCGCGCGCGGCCCTTCTCGACCTCCAGCCCCTTTTCTGCGACGTTCGAGGCGGAGCCGATGGCGACGAACAGCTTGGTGCCGTCAGCATTGGCGATCAGGTTGCGCGTCCAGTGGTTGTTGGGCTTCTGGGCGGGCAGGCTCAGCACCTTGCGGCCCTTGGCGGTGATCTTCGTCTGCCTTTCCGAATAGGGGAAAGCCATGACGGCGTCGGTGTTCGCGACATAGAGCGTGTCGCCAATCAGCACCATGCCATAAGGCGAGTTCAGCCCTTCGAGGAACGGCGTCTTCGTCTCGGCCTTGCCGTCGCCATCACTGTCGCGCAGCAGCGAGATGCGGTTTGCCGATTTGACGCCCGCGCCCGCCTTGTTCATCAGCAGGCGCATCACCATGCCTTCGATGCCGGGATTTTCACGCGGCGGACTGTTGGTTTCGGCGACCAGCACATCGCCATTGGGTAACACCAGCATCGATCGCGGATGATCGAGCCCATCGGCAAAACGCGCCACCTGCAGCCCTTCGGCCGCCTTGGGGGCTTCGTTCGGGCCCCAGGGCTTCACATCGGCGACATTGATCGTCGGGAAGATTTCCTTGCGCGGCGCGGTGATTTCCGGCGACGGGCCGCTGACCTGGGCGATATCGAGCTGCGCCTTGTCACCGCTCAGGAAATACCAGCCGGCACCCCCGACAACCGCAGTCGTGAGGCCCAGAAAAATGAGGATGTTGCGCGTCTTGGTTTTCATGGGCCCAAATTAGGGCGCGCCATCGGCAGGCGCAAGCGGCATCACCCGGTATAATCGGGCAGGGAATGAAACGCGTTTTTCAACGCATCGCTCCACTGGTCGGCGATCAGGTTGTAATAGGGATCGCTCGCCTGGATCCGCCGGTTGCGCCCAGCAAAGCTGTTTGCGGCATAGATCTGAAGATCCAGCGGAAGCGCGACCGACAGGTTCGCCTTGATCGTCGAATCGAACGACACCATCAGCAGCTTGATCGCATCGTGAAACGACATGTCGCGATCATAGGCGCGCACCAGGATGGGGCGACCATATTTGGTCTCGCCGATCTGGAAGAAGGGCGTGTCATCGCCCGCCTCGATGAAATTGCCCTCGGGGTAGATCATGAACAGCTTGGGGTCCATGCCGGCAATCTGGCCGCCGACGATCATCGACGCGCTGAACGTCGAGGATGCGCTTTCGCCCGCGATGGCGCGGGTCCGCGCAATCTCGTCGCGCAGCGTCTCGCCGATGATGCGCGCGACCTGAAACATGGTGGGCGCCTCCATGATCGAAGGCTTGCGCTCGTGCGGCGCCTTGGTGCGCTCCTCGAGCACGCTGACCACGCCCTGGGTGGTCGCCAGATTGCCCGCCGTCATCACCGTGATGTAGCGATCGCCCGGCTTTTCCCAAGTGAACATCTTCTTGAACGTGCTGATATTGTCGACACCCGAGTTCGTCCGGGTGTCCGACATGAACACCAGCCCCTTGTCCAGGCGCATCCCGACGCAATATGTCATAGGAGCGTCCTCCCCCTTCATTCGCATGGCGCGCATAAGGCGCGATGCGCAACAATCGGTCAAGCGGCAATGGTCGTTGTGGAAAAGTCGGGAATGGCGACCCGCTGCGCCATCAACATCGTCATTCCCGCGAACGCGGGAATCCCGCTTCGGTTGCGCTTGACGAAAGTAAGCGGGACCCCGCCTGCGCGGGGGTGACGAGCCTAGCCCGGTCGTTGCCTTACTGCTGGACCTGCTGCACCTGCAGCGTCACCGTCATCGCCTCGGTACCGCGGCCAAAGGTGATTCCGGCGATCGGCGCAGCCTCGCGATAGTCCAGCCCGGTTGCCACGCGGACATAGCGCTCGTCGGGCGAATAGCCGTTGGAGACATCGAAACCGACCCAGCCCAGGCCATTCACGTGCACCTCGGCCCAGCCGTGCCCGGCATCCTGATCGACCCGGTCGTTCATCAGCAGATAGCCGCTGACATAGCGCGCCGGATAGCCGAGCATCCGGGCGAGCGTGATGAACAGATGCGCATGGTCCTGGCACACGCCATGGCCGGCGTTCAGCGCCTCTTCCGCCGTGGTGGTGACACCGGTCTGCCCGACCTGATAGGCCACCGCGCCGCGCACCAGCGCCGACAGCGCATGGAGCCGGGGCGCATCGCCGCTGCTGGTACCCGGGTCCTCGAACTGGCGCAGCAGCTTGCGGATGGCAGGGCCAGGCCGAGTGAACGGCGTCTCGCGCTTGAAATACCACAAGGGCGCCGAGCCGATATGCTGGCCGACCATCCCGGCATGATCGCTGGTCTCGACCTCGCCCTCGCACTGGATGACGATCTCGTGCTGGTCGGGGTCGAAGCTGAAAAGTTCGACATGGTTGTTGTGGTGATCGTAGAACTCGACCTGCTTGGTGCCGCCATCGACATTGGTCGTCCAGCGGATCACCTTCTGCCCGTGCGAATCCTTGGGGATCATGCGCAGCCGCTGCAGCGCATAGGGCATGGGCGTGTCGTAATGATAGCTTGTCCGATGGACGATGTGCAGCCGCATGAGTGACCCGTAACCCCTGTAAAATTCCGCCCCGCCTCAATGATAGAAGCGGAATTCCTGCTCGATCTGCGCCGAGATGCCGTTGTTGCGCTTGATGAAATCCTGGATGAACTGGTGCAGCCCATTATCGACGATCATGTCGATATTGGTGTTCGCAAGTTCCTGGCTCAGCCCGGCCGCCTGGTGGAGGCTGTCGCCTGCCCCACCATATTCGCGCGCGATCGCTTCGAGCGCGCTCGCCATCCGGCTGGCACAGAAGGACAGCGAGCGCGGCATCACCTGGTCGAGGATCATGAACTGCGCGATGTTGCGCGGGTTGGTCTCACCGGGGTTGAGCCAGCGGAACGCGCGATAGGCGGAGACCGAGCGCAGGATCGTCTCCCATTGCACATTGTCGAGGCTCGACCCGACATAGGACAGCGAGGGCAGCAGCACGTAATATTTGACATCGAGAATACGCGCGGTGCTGTCCGCCCGCTCGACGAACGTGCCCAATTGCGCGAAGAAATAGATGTCGTTGCGCATCATTGTGCCGCTCTGCGCGCCGCGCACCTGCGCACTCTGCTGGCGGATGAGGCTCAGAACATCGGGAAGCTCGTTATCCGAAATCTGCGTGCGCAATGCTTCCTTCAGCGTCATCCAGCATTCGTTGGTCGCCTCCCACACCTCGCGGGTCAGCGCAGTGCGCACCAGCCGCGCGTTGTTGCGCGCCGCCTCGATCACCGACAGCACGCTCGAGGGGTTGGTCTTGTCGCGCAGCAGGAAGTTGATGACGCTCGAGCCATCGACCTTGTCATAGCGCTGCGCATAGGCCTGGCGCACGCCGGCCGTCGTCAGCACCGAGGCCCATTCGTCCTCGGCGGCTTCCGATCGCGTCAATGCGATGCGGAAGCCGGCGTCGACCAGCCGCGCGATATTCTCGCTGCGCTCCAGATAGCGCTGCATCCAGAACAGGCCGCCTGCGGTCTTGCCGAGCATCAGCGCGTCCCCCCGATCGTCATTCCCGCGCTCATTCGTCGAGCACCCAGCTGTCCTTGGTGCCGCCGCCCTGGCTCGAATTGACCACGAGCGAACCTTTCTTGAGCGCGACGCGGGTGAGCCCGCCCGGCGTGATGTCGATGCCATTGGGCGAAACGAGCACGAAGGGCCTCAGGTCGACATGGCGCGGGGCGAGGCCCTGGCGCGTCATGATCGGCACGGTGGAGAGCGAGAGCGTGGGCTGCGCGATATAATTGCCGGGCCGAGCCTTCAGCTTCTGACGGAACGCGGCAATCTCCTTGCGGCTCGCCGCCGGTCCGACCAGCATGCCATAGCCGCCCGATCCGTGGACTTCCTTCACCACCAGTTCGTGCAGATGCTCCATCACATAGGCGAGCGAATCCGCTTCCGAGCAGCGCCAGGTCGGCACGTTTTCCAGGATCGCCTTCTCGCCGGTATAGAATTCGACGATCTCGGGCATGTAGCTGTAGATCGCCTTGTCGTCCGAGATGCCGGTGCCCGGCGCGTTGGCGATGGTGATGCCACCCGCGCGGTACACGTCCATGATGCCCGGAACGCCGAGCGCGGAATCGGGGCGGAAAGTGAGCGGATCGAGAAAATCGTCATCGACCCGGCGATAGAGCACGTCGATCGCGCGATAGCCCTGGGTGGTGCGCATCGCGACGCGGCCATCGACCACGCGCAGGTCGTGTCCCTCGACCAGTTCCGCCCCCATCTGGTCGGCAAGGAAGCTGTGCTCGAAATAGGCGCTGTTGTGGATGCCGGGGGTCAGCACCGCGATCTCGGGCGGGCCGTTGCAGGCGCGCGGCGCGCTGGCGGCGAGCGAACGGCGCAGCTTGCGCGGATAGTCCGACACCTCGCGCACCCGCACCTTGCGGAACAGCTCGGGGAACATGTGCAGCATCGTCTCGCGATTCTCGAGCATGTACGATACGCCCGAGGGGGTGCGCGCATTGTCCTCGAGCACATAGAACTGGTCGGGCCCGGTGCGCACGATGTCGACGCCGATGATGTGCGTGTAGATGCCGCCCGGCGGGTCCATGCCGATCATCTGCGGCAGGAACGCCTCGTTCCTCGCGATCAGCTCGACCGGGATGCGGCCCGCGCGCAGGATCTCCTGGCGGTGATAGATATCGTGCAGGAACGCGTTGATCGCGCGCACGCGCTGCTCGATGCCGCGGCTGAGGCGCGCCCATTCGCGGCCCGAGATGATGCGCGGGACGATATCGAACGGGATCAGCCGCTCGCTCGCCTCTTCCTCGCCATAGACCGCGAAGGTGATGCCGGTGCGGCGGAAGAAATTCTCCGCATCGCGCGCCTTGGTGCGCAACCGGGATGCGTCCTGCGCGCCATACCATTCGCAAAATTCGCTATAGGGTGCGCGCACCGAACCATCGGGCAGCAGCATCTCGTCAAAGTGCGGTTTATCCCCTGTCATTGACATAAGATGTGACAGCTATTGTGCACTGCCGCAAGACTGGAAATGCGCACCATAATCCGCCCCCTTCCGTACCGATTTGCGACGCGCACCGCTTGTCACGCCCCGGCTTCTGGTGTGTATTCGCCCTCGGACGCTGGAAGGGGACACGGCATTGAAAAACTGGACGGGGCTGGCGCTGGCCGGCGTTTTGCTGATCACAGGCTGCGGATCGCCCGGAACCAAGAGCGAGGAGGACGCCATCGCGATCCCCGAGGCGCGGCCCGATGCGGTGAACGATCGCTTCGCCCGGCTGGCGCTCACCTGCGTGCACAAGGAATATCCCAACAAGATCTCGCATGTGCTCAACGACGATAGCGACGCGAAGCCGCCACGCGAACTGACGCCCGCCTTTTACGGCTGTTTCGACTGGCATTCGTCGGTGCACGGCCACTGGCTGCTGGTGCGCATCCTGAAGACCGATTCCGCATCGCCGATGAAACCCGCGATCCTTGCGGCGCTGGGTCGCAGCTTCACTACCGAGAATATCGCGGCCGAGCTGAACTATATCGAGGGTGCAGGCCGCAAGGGCTTCGAGCGGCCCTATGGCACCGCCTGGTTCCTGCAACTGGTCGCCGAGCTCGACGAAAGCGAGGACCCGAAGCTCAAGGCCTGGCGCGAGACGCTGCGTCCACTCGAGCAGAAGATCGTCGGCGAGACCGAGGCCTGGCTGCCCAAGCTCGCCTATCCGATCCGGCTGGGCACGCACAACCAGAGCGCCTTCGCCTTCGGCCTGATGCTCGATTATGCGCGGCGGGTGAATAACGACGCGTTCGAAAAGCAGCTGGTGGCGAAATCGCTCGAGTTCCACCGCGCGGACGTGAACTGCCCGCTCGCCTATGAGCCGTCGGGCGAGGATTTCCTCTCCCCCTGTCTGATGGAGGCCGACCTGATGCGCCGGGTGATGCCGCAGGCGGAATATGCCGCCTGGCTGGGCCGGTTCCTGCCGCAGATTCCGGCGGACGGCTCGACCGGATGGCTCACCCCCGGCGAGGTGCGCGATCCCACCGACGGCAAGCTTGTGCATCTCGACGGCGTGAACCTGTCGCGCGCCTGGGCGATGGAAGGCATTGCAAGCGCGCTGCCCAAGGACGACCCGCGCGTGCCAGCGCTGCTCGCCACCGCGAAGCTGCACGCCGATAGCGGGCTCAAGGCGGTGAGCGACAAGAATTACGAAGGCAGCCACTGGCTGGGCAGCTTCGCGACGTACCTCACGACGAAGCGGGGAATTGCAGGTAGCGGAAACGCGGACGGTTAGCGCCGTCACGCTCCCCTCCCTGCAAGGGAGGGGCTGGGGGTGGGTAAGCGAAATTGTACCAACGCCGGCGCAGACGACCCACCCCTAACCCCTCCCTGGCCAGGGAGGGGAACGCAAATCCATCAACCGTGGCGGACCATCACTCCACCGTCAGCACCAGCTGCCCGTCACCGTCCGTCACATGCACGGTCGAGCCATCGGGCACCTCGCCGCGCAGCAGCTTGTCGGCGAGCGCATCCTGCAGATATTTCTGGATCGCTCGCTTCAGCGGCCGTGCGCCATAGACCGGATCGTAACCCACCCGGCCCAGCCATTTGCGCGCGCTGTCGGTCAGGTCGATCGTGATCTTGCGATCCTTGAGCAGCTTCGCCACCCGCGCGACCTGGATGTCGACGATCGGCGCCATATGCTCCTCGCCGAGGCGATGGAACAGGATGATCTCGTCGAGCCGGTTGAGGAATTCGGGGCGGAAATGCCCGCGCACCACTTCCATCACCTGCGGCTCGACATCCCTGACCTTCTGGTCCTCGGTCATGCCCGCGAGATACTGGCTGCCCAGGTTCGAGGTGAGGATGATCAGCGTGTTCGAGAAATCGACCGTGCGGCCCTGGCCGTCGGTCAGGCGGCCATCGTCGAGCACCTGCAACAGCACGTTGAACACGTCGGGATGCGCCTTCTCGACCTCGTCGAACAGCACGACCTGATAGGGCCTGCGCCTTACTGCCTCGGTCAGCACGCCACCTTCCTCATAGCCGACATAGCCCGGGGGCGCGCCGATCAGCCGCGCGACCGCGTGCTTCTCCATGAACTCGCTCATGTCGATGCGCACCATCGCGTTGTCGTCGTCGAACAGGAAGCCTGCCAGCGCGCGCGTCAGCTCGGTCTTGCCGACGCCCGTGGGGCCGAGGAACAGGAAGCTGCCGAGCGGCCGGTTGGGGTCTTGCAAGCCCGCGCGCGAACGCCGGACCGCCTTGGACACCGCCTCGACCGCCGCCTGCTGGCCGATCACGCGCTTGCCGATATGCTCTTCCATCGCGAGCAGCTTCTCGCGCTCGCCCGCGAGCATCCGGTCGACCGGAATGCCGGTCCACTTGCTCACCACCGCGGCAATATCGTCCTCGGTGACTTCCTCGCGCAGCATTGCGCTCGCGGTCTGGCTCTGCGCCTCGGCCAGCTTGCGCTCCAGCTCGGGAATCCGGCCATAGGACAGCTCGCCCGCGCGGGCGAGATCGCCGTTGCGCTGCGCCTGTTCGAGCTCGATGCGCAGGCCGTCGAGCTCTTCCTTGAGCTTCGCCTCGGCGTGGATCTTGTCCTTCTCGCCCTGCCAGCGCGTGGTCAGCTCGGCCGATTGCTGCTCGAGCTCGGCCAGGTCCTTCTGCAGCGTCGCCAGCCGGTCCTTCGACGCGGCATCGCTTTCCTTGCCCAGCGCCGAAGCCTCGATCTTGAGCTGGATGATCCGCCGATCGAGCGCCTCGATCTCTTCGGGCTTGCTCTCCACCTCCATGCGGATGCGGCTCGCCGCCTCGTCCATCAGGTCGATCGCCTTGTCTGGCAGGAAGCGGTCCGAGATATAGCGGTTGGAGAGCGTCGCGGCGGCCACCAGTGCATTGTCGGTGATCCGCACGCCATGATGCAGCTCGTATTTCTCCTTGAGGCCGCGCAGGATCGAGATCGTGTCCTCGACATTGGGCTCGCCGACGAACACCGGCTGGAACCGCCGCTGCAGCGCGGGGTCCTTCTCGACATGCTTCTGATATTCGTCGAGCGTGGTCGCGCCGATGCAGTGCAGCTCGCCGCGTGCGAGCGCGGGCTTGAGCAGGTTGGAGGCGTCCATCGCGCCCTCGCCCTTGCCGGCCCCCACCAGCGTGTGCATCTCGTCGATGAACAGGATGATCTCGCCCTCGGCGCCCTTGACCTCGTCGAGCACCGCCTTGAGCCGCTCCTCGAACTCGCCGCGATACTTTGCACCCGCGATCAGCGCACCCATGTCGAGCGCCATCAGGCGGCGGTCCTTCAAGCTATCGGGCACGTCGCCATTGGCGATGCGCAGCGCGAGACCTTCGGCGATCGCGGTTTTGCCGACGCCGGGTTCGCCGATCAGCACAGGGTTGTTCTTGGTGCGCCGCGCGAGAATCTGCACCGTGCGGCGGATTTCCTCGTCACGGCCGATCACCGGGTCGAGCTTGCCCTCACGCGCCACCGCGGTCAGGTCGCGGGCGTATTTCTTCATCGCCTCATAGCTTTCCTCGGCGCTGGCCGAGGTGGCGCTGCGGCCCCCGCGCAGTTCGTTGATCGCGGTGTTGAGCGCTTCGGGCGTGACACCGGCCTTGGCGAGCGCATCGCCCGCCTTGGTGCCCTTGGCGAGCGCGATGGCGAGCAGCAGCCGTTCTACCGTGACGAAGCTGTCGCCCGCCTTGCTGGCAACCTGTTCGGCGCTGTCGAGCAGGCGCACGGCGTCATTGTCCAACCCAGGCGTCTGCTGTGCGCCGCCGCCCGAGACGGCGGGCACCTTGGCGAGCAGGGCATCGACCTCCTGCGCGGCGACCGGGGCCTGCCCCCCTGCGCGCGCGATCAGCCCGGCAGCCATGCCTTCGCTGTCTTCGAGCAGCGCCTTCAGGATATGTTCGGGGCTGATCCGCTGATGGCTCATGCGGATGGCAACGGTCTGCGCCGATTGCAGGAAGCCCTTGGCGCGGTCGGTAAATTTCTCGAGGTTCATGGGAGTTTCTCCACCCTATCTAGCCCTTGCCACAGACACATAGTGTTGCATCTTTGCAACGCAAGAGGAGGCGGTCGCAGAATTTGAGTGTGACGCCGCTCAGCCCCGGCCGGCGCGCGCCAGCAGCTGCATCGCACGCGACAGATGCGGCCGGTCGAGCATGCCGCCCTTGTAGCCGATCGTCCCTGCCCCCGGGTTCGCCGCGAACAGATCGATAATCATCTGGGCCTCGGTCAGCTCCTCCTCGCTGGGGGTGAAGGCGGTGTTGATGACATCGACTTGCGCCGGATGGATCGCGAGCATGCCCGAAAAGCCATCGCGCCGCACCTTTTCCGCACGCGCCTTCAGCCCGTCGAGATCGCGGAAATCGCCCTGGATCGTCTCGATCGCGGCGACCCCTGCAGCGGCTGCGCCGAGCAGGCACAGGCTGCGCGCGAGCTCATAGGTGAAGCCATAGCTGCCGTCCGCGTTGCGATTGCTGGCAGCGCCGATCGAATCGGCGAGATCTTCCGCGCCCCAACTCATCGCCATGAGCCTGGGTGCACCCCGGTAGTCACCGGTCGTGAACATCGCCTCGGCGGTTTCGGTGACCAGCGCGATCACCGGGGTCGATCCCTGTTCGATCCCGTTCGCCACCTCGAGCGCAGAGAGATAATGGTCGAGAAGCTCGACATCGCGCCGACCGCGCGCCTTGGGCAGCATGATTCCGCCCGGTCGCGCGGGCATGATCGCGGCAAGATCCTGCAGCGCCCAGGGTCCGTCGAGAGGGTTGACCCGCACCCATAGCCGCTCGATCCCATCGCTGCGGCTGGCCAGCTGGTCACGCACCAGGCTGCGCGCCATGGGCTTGTTCTCGGCCGCGACGGCATCTTCCAGATCGAACAGCGCGATATCGGCGGAACTCTCTGCCGCCTTGGCCATCTTCTTCTCGCTGTCGCCAGGGGCAAACAGCCACGACCGCATCGGAAGGTGGAGCATTTCGGTCATCGCCTCGGGTCCGTTGTAATTTGCGCTTTTTGACACCTTTACCGCTGCACCGATCAAGCGCAATCGCACAGCGTGCTTGGCGATGGTCTGCGAGGCGGCCGAAAAGGTTAAAGACCCGATTTCACGCGATATTTGTGCGCTTTGCCTTGAATGCTTCGCTGATCGCTCGGCAGGTTTCGTAGCCGGACGCGCAATATTCGATCCGAAATGGAAGCAAAAAATACCCCTGTTACGGGGTCACCCCCTAAAAACCGGGGTGGTAAGCGATTGAAGATGCTGCAAGAACTCTCGTCACAGAGCCAACGCCGCCCATCGGTCAGAAGGATCGATCGGATGAGGCGATAACAAGGCCAACGGGCGCGCGCGCAACAACAGGGATATGCACGTGAAATCGTTAGCGAGAGAGACCAGCCCCCGCCCCGCCACCACCTGGCACCGTCCCATCCGCCCGGAAGGCGTGCAGAACGACGCTCCTCGCACGGCGCAGAACGATGGTGATCGGCGCGCCCGGCTGGTGATGCGCGAACAGCAATCGGCACGCCTGCGGAGCAGCTGCTTCCCCGAGCTCAAGCTGCGCAACCCGCTCTGGGACATGCTGGTCGCGCTGCTGGCCGCCAAGCGCAACGGCAACCAGCTCTCGATGAGCGACCTGTGCCTGATGAGCGATGCTCCGGAAAGCACCGCGTTGCGGCTGATTCACCAGCTGCGCGAAAAGGGCTATGCGGACATGGTGCCCGACCGTTCGGATCGTCGGCGGACCCGCGTGACACTGACCAGCCTGGGCGAAGCTCAATTCGATCAATATCTTGATCGGTTCGAGCTGGCCTGATCGGTCCTTCGAGCGTTTTACCTCGATTTAAGGGTTTCTGTTTAGGGCTGAGGTGCAAAGGACGCACCCACCATGTCATTCGGCAAAAAAGGACTGACAGGACCTACCTTCGATGCGGCGCCGCAGGGTGATGCGAGCCTGCCGCAGCGCGAGCCGCGTGTGCATCGGTTGATGAAGGTCACGCTGTTCCACGAACGGTTCGGCAGCGCCGACGGGGTGATCCGCGACATTTCGAGCGGCGGGCTGGGCGGCCGGTGCGCCGCGCCTCTGGAGCCCGGCGATGTGGTCGAGATCGATCGACCGGGCCTGGGCCGGTTCGAGGCGGAGGTGCGCTGGGTACGCAACGGCCAGTTCGGCGCGCAGCTGACATCCGACCTCAGGATCGACACCAAGGAGGTGCAGAACCTGTCCTTCAACAACTCCAATTGGGACACGAAGGTCAACAAGCCGCTCGAGAACCACGTGTTCACGCGGTTCAAGCCGATGCAGAACACCTATCGCCCCACCATCTCGCTGGCGCGCCGCGACAAATAGGCGCCACGGCCCGAGCGGCGGCTGCCCTGCCCCGGCCTTTCGGCCAGCAGGCAGGGCAACGCGAGGTCAGTCAAACTTCAGGCTCTTGACGGTCTTCACCCCGGCAAGCTGGCACAGCTTCCACAGCACCGGCTCCTCGACCGCGCCGTCGAGCGACAGCAGCAGCACCGCCTCGCCTCCCGCGCGCGCTTCGCGGCGACCGAGGTGGAAGGTCGCGATGTTGACATTGGCCTCGCCAAGCGTCGATCCCAGACGACCGATGAAACCCGGCTCGTCGCGGTTGACGATATAGAGCATGTGCCCGGCGAGATCGGCCTCGATCTTGATGCCGTAGATCTCGACCAGACGCGGCGTCGCGTTTCCGAACAGCGTACCGGCGACCGAGCGCTCGCCATCGGCAGTGGCGACCGAAACGCGCACCAGCGTGTGATAGTCGCCCTCGCGGTCATGCCGCACTTCGCGCACGTCGAGCCCGCGATCCTTGGCGAGGAACGGCGCGTTGACCATGTTCACCGCATCGCTGAACGCACTCATGAAGCCCGCCAGCACCGCAGCGGTGATCGGCTTCATGTCGAGTTCGGCAGCGGCACCCTCGACTTCGATCGCGATGCTCTTGACGCGGTCGCTCTCGAGCTGGCCGACCAGACGGCCCAGATTGGTCGCCAGCGCCATATAGGGGCGCAGCTTCGGCGCCTGCTCGGCCGAGAGGCTGGGCATGTTGAGCGCATTGGTCACGCCGCCCTTGACCAGATAGTCGGCCATCTGCTCGGCAACCTGGATCGCGACATTGACCTGTGCTTCGCTGGTCGATGCACCCAGATGCGGGGTCGCGACGAAGTTCGGCGTGTTGAACAGCGGATGCTCGTGCGCCGGTTCGGTGGCGAACACGTCGAGCGCCGCGCCCGCGACATGGCCCGAATCGAGCGCGTCCTTGAGCGCCGCCTCGTCGATCAGCCCGCCACGCGCGCAGTTGATGATGCGCACGCCCTTCTTCGTCTTGGCGAGCGCTTCCTTGCTCAGGATGTTGCGCGTCTGGTCGGTCAGCGGGGTATGCAGCGTGATGAAATCGGCGCGCGCGAGCAGGTCGTCGAGCGTCACCTTCTCGATGCCCAGTTCCACCGCGCGCTCGGGCGTCAGGAAGGGATCGAACGCGATGACCTTCATCTTCAGGCCCAGCGCACGATCGGCAACGATCGAGCCGATATTGCCCGCGCCGATCAGGCCCAGCGTCTTCGCGGTCAGTTCGACACCCATGAAGCGGTTCTTTTCCCACTTGCCGGCCTGAGTCGAGGCATCGGCCTCGGGCAGCTGCCGGGCGAGCGCGAACATCAGCGCGATCGCGTGCTCGGCCGTGGTGATCGAGTTTCCGAACGGCGTGTTCATCACGACCACACCCTTGGCGGAAGCTGCGGGAATATCGACATTGTCAACGCCGATGCCAGCGCGGCCGACGACCTTGAGATTGGTCGCGGCATCGAGGATCGCCTTGGTCACCTTGGTCGAAGAGCGGATGGCGAGGCCGTCATACTGGCCGATGATCGCGGCCAGCTCGTCCGGCGTCTGGCCGGTAATCACATCGACCTCGCAACCGCGTTCGCGGAAGATCTGCGCGGCCTTGGGGTCCATCTTGTCGGAAATAAGCACTTTGGGCATTTTATGTCTCCCTCTCCCCTTCAGGGGAGAGGGCCGGGAAGAGGGGAAAGGCCTCTGGTCCCGGCCCTATTGTTGAGTGAAATGAAGCGGGTAAGCCCCGCTCCCTTCGCCACTGCGCGGCTCTTCCCTCTCCCCTAAAGGAGAGAGGGCGGGCGGGTGTTACCTGGAAGTGAGCTCGGAATAGGCCCAGTCGAGCCAGGGGCCGAGCGCCTCGATATCGGCGGTCTCGACGGTCGCGCCGCACCAGATGCGCAGCCCCGGAGGGGCATCGCGATAGCCCGCGATGTCGAAGGCCGCGCCTTCTTTCTCGAGCAGCCCGGCAAAGGCCTTGATGAATGCCTCGTCCGCGCCCTCGACCGTCAGGCAGACGCTGGTGGTCGAACGCGTCGCGGGATCGGGCGCGAGATGGCCGAGCCACGGACGCGCCTGGACGATGGCGTCGAGCGCCGCCGCATTGGCATTGGAGCGCGCGATCATCGCATCCGCGCCGCCCAGCGACTTGCCCCATTCGAGCGCGAAGATCGCATCTTCCACCGCCAGCATCGACGGGGTGTTGATCGTCTCGCCCTTGAACACGCCCTCGGCGAGCTTGCCCTTGCTGACCAGGCGGAACACCTTGGGCAGCGGCCAGGCGGGGGTATAGGTCGCGAGCCGCTCGACCGCACGCGGGCCGAGGATCAGCACGCCATGCGCACCTTCGCCGCCCAGCACCTTCTGCCAGGAGAAGGTGGCGACATCGATCTTGTCCCAGGGCAGGTCATAGGCGAACACCGCGCTGGTCGCGTCGGCAAAGCTCAGGCCCTCGCGGTCGGCGGCGATCCAGTCGCCATTGGGGACGCGCGCACCCGAGGTGGTGCCGTTCCAGGTGAACAGCACGTCGTGCGACCAGTCGACCGCGTTCAGATCGGGGATCTGGCCGTAATCGGCGCGCAGGATCACGGGATCGAGCTTGAGCTGCTTGGCGGCATCGGTCACCCAGCCTTCGCCGAAGCTTTCCCAGGCGAGCGCGGTGACCGGACGGGCGCCCAGCATCGTCCACATCGCCATTTCAAAGGCGCCGGTGTCCGATCCGGGCACGATACCGATCCGGTGGGTGTCGGGGAGCTTGAGCAGCTCGCGCATCAGATCGATGCAATATTGCAGCCGCGCCTTGCCGATCTTCGACCGGTGCGAACGACCCAGCGATTCGGTGGAAAGCTGTGCTGCCGACCAGCCCGGGGGCTTTGCGCAGGGACCCGAGGAAAAATACGGGCGAGCAGGCAGGGTGGCAGGTTTCTTGGCGAGCACAGCGCCCGCACCAACGGTATCAGTCATGTCAGTCTCTCCTTGCAGAGAGCACGCGCGGCGTTGGGACCGCGTGGCCCGTCGACGGCCCTAGGGGCGAATTGCACATAAAGCAATCACCAAATGCCGAACGGGTCCAGATTTACGCCGCCCTGCGCAACAAATGCACAGGGCGGCGGCGAATCACTTCTTGAAAATGACCTTGCCACGCTGCGAGACGAGCAGCTTTTCCATGGTTACCGGGTGGAAATAGGCCTCGACATTCTGGCCCTCGGGGGTCACGCCATAGACCTCGTAGCAGCCGCCATCGACCTTCGACTTCTTGACCGTCCAGCCGTCCTTCTTGAGCTTGGCTTCCAAATCGGCGCGGCTCTTCCAGCCCGTCTGCGGACCGGCGTCGCACTTCATCTTGCCGGTAGCAAAGGCATCCGGAGCGGCGGAAAACTGCATCGCGGTGGCGGCGGCGACGGCCAGCATGGCCTGTGCGAATTTCATGGATTGTCCCTCTTCTCTACAACGGTCAGCCCGTTGCTGCCTGTGTGCCACGGCGCGCTGAACGCCGCTTGAACATAAGCATGACCCGTGCGGTTTCCAGAATCAGCAGCGGAACAAAATGCACGACCATCCCCATATATTCGCCGTCAACGTACACCCAGTGCAGCGCGATCAGCAAGGCGGCAGGATAGACGAGCCGCTGCAGCCGTTTCCAGTTCGCGCGCATCGCCCGCTGCGAGGCGTTATTGCTGGTCACCCCCATGGCGATGAAGATGATGAGCGCGGCATAGCCCGTCCAGATCGAGAAGATCAGCGCCTCTTCCGCGATCATGCCCCAGTCGCCCATGTCGTACAGGTAGAAGGCGAGATGCAACAGGCCATAGCCGCACGCCGCCACCCCCAGTGCCCGGCGGCGCGCGAGCAGCCAGTCGAGCCAGCGCCTGCGCCCGAAGATCGCACGCAGCGGCGAAATCATCATCGCGATGATCATGAAGCGGACGGAGAACTCGCCGCTCGGGTGGATCAGATCGAATGCGGTCACCGGATCGCGCAAAAAGCCTATGGTCATCCCGATCGCGGGAATCGCCAGCAGCAGCCAGAAAAACCCATGCACGTTGATCAATCGCAACATCGTGTCCGCACCCACCCTCAAAGCGCACCGCTTCGTCCCGGCCAGCGCTAGCCCTGCCGCAAGGTCCGCGCAATGCCGCGCTTTCGTTCCCTATCGCAGCGTTAACCATTTTCGGAACAACAGGGTTAAATTTCATTGAGTAGGATCAACGCCATGGAACGAGGCGTTCATCAAGGTCCCTCCCTGGCCGCTGGTGGCCCGCTGCCCCTGGGTGGCGGCGACAGTGCGCAGATGAACGCTGGCGAAGGCGCGGGCCTGCACCGTAGTGCACGGTCCGCGCCGCGTCGCATCGACCCCCGTTTCACCGCCATGATCGAATCGCCCGAACTGCAGCGCATGGCGCTGGTCGCGGCGCTTTCGGTCCTGATCGCGGGCTGCTCGATGCTGCCCGAAGGCCGCGGCCTGTCGCGGGCGCCCGTCTCCGCTCCCGCACGAAGCCAGCAGGCGGTGCGCCCCGCGCTCCCCGCCCCGCCGCTCGCCGACACGCGCCAATGCCTCAGCCAGCTCAGCCAGGCCAAGGTCCGCTTCACGCCGGTGCCCGATCAGACCTTCGGCGCAGGCTGCTCGCAGCTCGGCAGCGTGCGCCTCTCCGCAATCAGCCTGATGGAAGCCAGCCGCGGGCGCAGCGAGCTGGCGATCAGCAATATCGGCCCGGTGCGCTGCGAACTGGCGCAGCGCTTTGCCGGATGGGCGCAATATGGCATTGCCCGCGCCGCCGAGCAGATGCTGGGCAGCCCGCTCGTCAAGATCGAGACCATGGGCAGCTATTCCTGCCGCAACATCGCCGGCTCGCTCAAGCTCTCGCAGCATGCGCATGCCAATGCCATCGACATTGCCGGGTTCGTGCTGGCCGATGGCCGCCGCATCTCGGTGAAGGACGGGTGGAACGGCAGCAATCAGGAGCGCGCATTCCTGCGCACCATTCATGCAAGCGCCTGCAAGCGCTTCGGAACGGTGCTGGGCCCCGAATACAATGCCGCGCATCGCGATCACCTGCATGTCGACATGAGCGGCCAAGGCTATTGCCGATAAGGCGATCGCCCCTTAATTGCGGGCGATGACCAAGAAAGACCTGACCGAGCCGCGCTTTCGCCGCGCCGCCGAAGACGCCAAGACCGCCGAACGCGCGGTTCACGACACCCCCCAGACCCAGGACCCGGCCTACCGGCTGGCCTTTGGCGACACCGAATTCCTGTTGCGCCAGGAATTGCGCCCGGTGCGCTTCCAGCTGGAACTGCTCAAGCCCGAGATGCTGCTCGAAGAGGCCGGAATCGGCTCCACGCTGGTGATCTATGGCTCGGCACGCATCCCCGCGCCCGACAAGACCGAAGGCATGGTCGAGGCCGCGCGCAGCCCCGAGGAAAAGAAGGTTGCCGAACGGCTGGTGGCCAAGGCGAAATATTATGACGAGGCGCGCAAGCTCGCGCAGCTGGCCAGCGAGTGCGGCGTCGTCGAGGACGGCAAGCGCCAGTTCGTCGTCTGCTCGGGCGGCGGCCCTTCGATCATGGAAGCCGCGAACCGCGGCGCGGCCGATGTCGGCATGGATTCGGTGGGGCTGAACATCGTGCTGCCACACGAACAGGCACCCAACCGCTATGTCACCCCGCACCTGTCGTTCCAGTTCCACTATTTCGCGCTGCGCAAGATGCACTTCCTGCTCCGCGCCCGCGCGGTCGCGGTCTTCCCGGGCGGCTTCGGCACGTTCGACGAATTCTTCGAGCTGCTGACGCTGATCCAGACGGGCAAGATGGCGCCGATCCCCATCATGCTGTTCGGCAAGGATTTCTGGAACCGCGTCGTCAATTTCGAGGCGCTGGCGGAGGAAGGCGTGATCTCGCCGGGCAATCTCGACCTGTTCAGCTTTGTCGAGACGGCGGACGAGGCCTGGACGAAGATCCGAACCTTCTACGACCTGCCCTGCGGCTGAGCGGTTACTGACCCAGTTCGACGCTGCGCTTCGCCGCCGCTGCCACGGCTTCGGCCACCAGCCGGTCGAGCGCGGCGTCGGCATCGAACACGTTGAGCGCGGCGCGGGTGGTGCCGCCAGGACTGGCAACGCGTTCGGCGAGCGCGGCAGGGCTCTCGTCGGAACGGTGCGCCAGCTCGGCCGAACCGCGCACCATCGCCATCGCGAAGCGCGCGGCCTGGTCTGCGGGCATGCCGAGACCTTCCGCCGCCTTGCCCAGCGCGTCGATGAAGCGGAACAGATAGGCAGGGCCCGAGCCGCTGAGCGCGGTGACAAGGTGCATCTGCGCCTCGTCGACCAGCCATTCGGCGGTGCCCAGCATGCCGAACAACGATTCGAGCCCGGCGCGGTCGTCATCGTCCAGCCCGTCGGCATAGAGCGCGGTGACCGACTGGCCGATGCTGACCGCCATGTTTGGCATGATCCGCGCCACCGCGCGGGCGTGCGGAAGCGCAGCGCGCAGCCCCGCGCATTCCACCCCCGCAAGCATCGAGACGACCAGCGCCCGCGACAGGTCGATCCCCGCCAGCTGTGGTGCGACATCGCCCAGCATCTGCGGCTTGATTCCCAGCAGCAGCCAGTCGGGCGCGGAAATGCCGGGATCGATCTCGGTCAGGTGGCGGACCCCGGCGGGCAGGTCTCGAGGGGCGGGATCGACCACGGTAACGGTTGCGGGATCGAGCCCTTGTGCAAACCATCCGCGCAGCATCGCACCGCCCATGTTGCCCGAGCCGATAACCAGCAGGGATTGGGGAAAAACGCTCAGCACACCTAACTCCGTTTGTCCCGAGCGTGTCGAGGGACGTTGCGCAACCGTTCCCGATACCGTCCCTCGACTTCGCTCGGGACAAACGGATGAGGGTCAGGCGTCAGCCCTGTAGCGCTCAAGCCTCGCCCTGGGTGTCGATCAGCGCCGCCGCCAGTGCTTCCTGCGGGCTCTTGTCGCCCCAGAGGATGAACTGGAACACCGGATAGAAGCGGTCGCACTCGTCGATCGCCGCCTCGACCGCGAGCTGCGCCTGGTCGAGGCCGAGCATGGCATCACTGCCCAGCATCATGCCGTTGCGATAGAGTACGACGCCGCTGTTAGACCAGATGTCGAAATGGCCCAGCCACAGCTGCTCGTTGATCAGCGCCAGCGCCTCGCAGATGACCGCGAACTTGTCGTCGGGCACGCGGATGTCGGGCATGGCAAGCAGCTGCAGCACATTGTCCTCGTGCCGCCAGATCGCGCGCAGCTGATAGCTGGTCCAGCTGCCCTTGACCTCGGTCAGCAGCTCGTCCTCGCCCACCATCTCGCACGGCCAGCCGCGCGCTTCGAACAGCGCGGCCAGCATGTCGACCGGCGCGGCTTCCTCCCGATCCAGGTCAAGCTGCTGTTCGTTCATGAAATTCCTTTCGCGCCCCATGGCACATGTTCCAAGATGACCCGATGCCCGGTTGCGCGCAATGGGCGGACGATGGGCCACCGTCCGCCTTGTCTCGAAGTCTGTTCAAAAACTGTGGATAAGCAGGGTTGATCCGACCTTACTCGCCGCCACCCGCAGCCCTGGCCGAAAGCGCCGCTTCCAGCGCCGCGACGCGTGCGGCCAGGCTGTCCGCCTCCTCGCGCGCCTTGGCGGCCATTTCCTTCACCGCCTCGAATTCCTCGCGGCTGACGAAATCGAGACCCGCAATCCACTCGCGGGTGCGCTCGCGTGCGCTCTCGCCCGCCTCGCGGCTCATGCCTGCGACGGTACCGGCCAGGCCGTTGATGAACTTGGCGAAATCGCCGCCGAATTCGGACTTGTTCTGCATGTCTTACTCCTTGGGGAAAGACGCGTCCCGCGTCCACATGTCCCGCACATCTAGCATGTGGGGACCATCAGCGCCAATCGCAACCGGCCTTACTGGCTCGGCGGGGCGAGCTGGATGCGCTGCGCATCGCGCGGCACCACCAGTTGCTCGGCATCAGGGTTGAGCTCGTCGATCTGCTTGTTGAGCACCGAGGCAAAGCACAGCCAGGCGAGATAGGGCACCATCAGCCACGCGGCGAGTGGACGGATGCGCCCGAACACGATCGTCGTGGCAAAGGCCGCCACGAACACGCCGACCAGCAGGTAGAACGCGCCCGACACCTGGTGCATGCGGAAGAAATAGATCGGCCAGGCGAGGTTAAGCGCGAGCTGGACGAAGAACAGCAGTACCGCAAGACCGCGCAGGCGCGCACCGCGCGCGGTTACCACCACGGTCAGCGCAAGGCCCATCATGACGTACAGGATCGACCAGGCGATGCCGAACGCCGCACCCGGCGGCTGCGCCTCGGGCTTTACCAGCGCCTGGAACCAGCGATTCTCCTCGCCCGATCCGGAAAAATTGCTGACCCCGAAGCCGAGCAGAACGACCAGTGGCACGAACAGCAGCGCCCAGCGCACAAAGGCGAGGCGAAGCTGCATGGGAGAGGCAATTTCATTCATCGAGGCGGATTCTCCTGCCCAGAAAAGGGCTTGACCCTTCGCATATCGGATTCGTTTGGCGCACGCCAGCAGGGTTTACCAAGGTTTTCCGTGCCGTTGCGGGTCAGCAGCTGCGCCCTTTCTGCGCTGCGACGAGGAATTCGATATTGCCGCTCGGGCCCGTAATCGGGCTTTGTGTCAGCCCTGTGACCGGCCAGTCGATGCTCTCCAGCCAGCGCATCACCCGGTCGCACACCGCCGCGTGCAGCGCGGGATCGCGCACCACCCCGCCCTTGCCGATCTGGTCCTTGCCGACCTCGAACTGCGGCTTGATCAGCGCCGCGAGCCACGCGCCTGGCTTCGCGAAGGACATCGGCACCGGCAGCACCTTGTCGAGCGCGATGAAGCTCGCATCGCACACCACGATATCGATGGGGCGGGTGATATGCGCGTCGGTGAGGATGCGCGCGCTGGTCTGCTCGTGCACCGTCACCCGGTCATCCTGGCGCAGCTTCCAGGCGAGCTGGTTGGTGCCGCTGTCCACCGCGAACACATGCGCCGCGCCGCGCGTCAGCAGCACATCGGTAAAGCCGCCGGTGGACGATCCGACGTCGATCGCGGTCATGCCGGTCACATCAATGCCGAAATGGTCGAGCGCATGCGCCAGCTTGATGCCGCCGCGCGACACCCAGGGGTGATCGCGCCCACGCACCTCGATCGCGGCATCGCTCATCATCGTCTCCCCCGCCTTGGCGACCTTGCGCTCGCCCGCGAAGACCAGCCCCGCCAGGATCAGCGCCTGCGCGCGCGAGCGACTCTCCGCCAGCCCGCGATCGACCAGCAACTGATCGATGCGCGCCTTGCGCGGTTTGTCGGGCGATGGGCGGGGGTTCTGCTCGGCCATGGGGGCGGTTCTTAACCGCGCGCACGGCGTTTTGCGAGCGCGAGATGGTTACCCGGAAAAAAATGAAATACAAGACTTGCCGTGGCGGCAGTGATGATTCACATAAGGGGTGCAAGGAATACAGATCGTCAGAAACCCCAGTAAAATCGGGTTTTTGCGAATGGCCCTTCACTTGGTTTCAACATAGCGAAAGGAGGTGATCCGATGTCTCATGGTTCAGCACGAGGGTCGGTCAAGTCCATTCGGAGTGTTCGCGGCTGATAGCCTTCTGCCCTTTGGTCAGGGCAGGCGCTTTCAACAAGCGCGACATACACTTCGAAGGCGGCACTTCCGGCCGCTGACCATGTGATGGGCCGCGCGGGGAGCTGAGACTCCCGGCGGCCCCTCTCATTTCATGGTTGCCCCAGGCGTTGAAGCGTCATGCTCCGCTGCGGGTTTTGTTTTTCCAGACCATCGTTATCCGTCACCCCCGCGCAGGCGGGGGTCCCGCTTTTATAAACAGCGGCAGCGCAAAAGCGGGATTCCCGCTTTCGCGGGAATGACCAATGAGTGGCCTTTCAGAAACGCCTCATCCGCACACCCTACCCCCCTCCCTGCAAGGGAGGGGAACGCACTCCGGTCCATTGTTGTAATCCGGCCATTCCGCGGAAATGCCGCTACCCACCCCCGCTCAGCCTGAGAAGCGGGCTTCAGCCCGCGTCGTCGAAGGCCCCGCGCCCACGCTGGCCGTATCGCGGGGCATTCGACAAACTGACGCTGACCGGATAGGGGTTTCAGCTTTGGCGATGCCTTGTAATATACCTGCCAATCAGCAAGCGACCCCGTTGCAGACGTGGTAGGGTGGGTTACAAGTCCTCGTCAGTCAAATGCCGAGGTGTCAGCTTATGGGCTATTCCGATCAGGAGCAGCAGCAGCTTGCGCCAAGGTCTGTGTCCTACATTGCCATATTGGGGCTTGCAGCTGTGGCTTTGGCGGCATTTCTAATGTTCGGATTTGATGCAGCGGCTGACTGGATAGGTCTGAGCAAGGGTAGCGGCTTCTTTTTGGCCGGAATGCTCCTTCTATTGAACGCAATCTTGGTTGTCGGCCTCGCTATTGATCTAGTGATTTATTGCCTTCTAAGGTTATTGCGACACAGCAGATACGTTAACAAATTGTGATCGACAACTTCTCGAAGAACCACGAAATGCGATTGCCCGCTAACCACACAGCTTGCTACAATGATTCAATGAGTAAAGCCTGCCAAACGGAGGCATGACCAGAAGCCGCAAAACGCTGCGGCTTCCGGCTACCATTCCAATGTGTCAGCTGTCCGGCGATCATCCCCGGATCTTGCACCCTCAGCCCAGCTTCTGCGCCACCAGCGCCTTCAGGTCCGCCGACGAGCGCGCGCCGAAGTGCGAGATGATCTCGGCGGCGGCGATGGCGCCCATCCGCAGCGACGTTTCCACGTCGCGGCCCTGCGCCTGTCCTGCCAGGAAGCCGGCGGCGAACAGGTCGCCCGCGCCGGTGGTGTCGACCACCTTGTCGATCGGCTCGGCGGCGACGGCGTAGCGCTGGCCGTCATGGATCGCGATCGCGCCCTTCTCGCTGCGGGTGACGACCAGGGTCGGCAGCTTGGCCGAAACGCTGGCGACTGCCGCCTCGAAATCGTCGACCTCAGCCAGCGAGCAGATTTCGGCCTCGTTCGAGAACAGGATGTCGATCTGGCCCTTGTCCAGCAGATCGAGGAAATCGGCGCGGTGGCGGTCGATCACGAACGCATCGGACAGGGTGAAGGCGACCTTGCGACCGGCCGAGCGGGCGGCATCGATCGCAGCGCGCATCGCGGCGCGGGGCTCTTCGGGGTCCCACAGATAGCCTTCGAGATACAGCACCGCCGCATCCTGGATCATCGCGGCGTCAAGCGCGCTGGCGGGCAGGAACTGTGATGCACCGAGGAAGGTGTTCATCGTGCGCTGGCCATCGGGGGTCACCAGGATCAGGCAGCGCGCGGTCGGCACTTCGCTTCCGACGCGCACGGGCGTTGCATAATCGATGCCGAGCGCGCGCACGTCATGCGCGAAGACTTCGCCGAGCTGGTCGTCGGCGACCTGGCCGATGAACGCGCACTTGCAGCCCATCGCCGCCATGCCGGCCAGCGTGTTCGCCGCCGAACCGCCGCTGATTTCCTGCGCCGGGCCCATCGCCTGGTAGAGCGAGGTCGCACGGTCGGCATCGATCAGCATCATGCCGCCCTTGGTCAGGCCTTCCTTTGCCAGCAGCGCATCATCGGCGGGGGCCATCACGTCGACAATGGCATTGCCGATGGCGAGGACGTCGAAACGGGGGCTGGTCATGAAGGCTGTGCTTTCGATCTGGCGGAAAAACGGTTGCCGCGCGCCTATCGACTTGAAGCCAGCGGTTCAAGCCCGAATGCGGCGCGATTGACCGGGCAGGCGAATTGCCCGACACAGGCGGCACGATGCTGAACGCGTTTTTCAAGAGCCTGGGCCAGCTGGGCGACCGCGCGATCCTGGGCGCGCTGTTCTGGACGATCCTGTGTGCGGTGCTGATCTTCGTCGCGACCGGATGGGCGCTGTGGCAGGGCCTGGCTTGGGCGATGGTACAATATGGCGGACCGCTTTCCGACTATGCCGCGTGGACCGGCGTGCTCGCGGCGGTGGCGACGATCATCGCCTTCTGGTTCTGGTGGCGTGTGGTGGCCATCGCGGTGCTGCAACTGTTCGCCGACCGCATCGTGATCGCGGTGGAGCGCAAGCATTACCCTGAAGCCGCCGCAAGCGCGCGCGACCTGCCGATCGGCCCCTCGATCGCGATGGCGCTGCGCAGCCTGATGCGTGCGCTGCTCTATAACGCCATCGCGCTGCCTTTTGCGTTGATACTGCTGTTCACCGGGGTGGGCGCGCCGATGCTGTTCCTGGCGGTCAACGCGGTGCTCGTGGGGCGCGATCTCGACGAGATGGTCGCGGCGCGGCACCCGCATCTGGGGCTCGAACGCGCATCCCGGACCAGCCGTTTCGTGCTTGGGCTGGTTGCCAATCTGCTGCTGCTGGTCCCCTTGGTCAATCTGCTCGCGCCGATTATAGCCGCCGCGATGGCCACGCACCTTTTTCACCAGCGCGCGGCCGGGGGGAAGGTCTGATGCGTTATCCTGTCGTGCTCGCGCTCAGCGTTGGCCTCGCCGCCTGTGCCGCGCCGCAAAAGACGGTCGCACCGGTGCGCCCCACGCTCCCGGCGCGCAGCACGACCTTGCCGACCAAGGGGCTGGAGGCGGTGCTGGGCAAGGGCCAGCGCGATCTCGAGCGGATGTTCGGCACGCCCCGGCTCGACGTACGCGAATTCGACGCGCGCAAGCTGCAATTCGTCGGCAATGCCTGCGTGCTCGACGTGTTTCTCTATCCCGAAGGCGCAGGGGGAGCGCAGATCGCGACCTATGTCGATGCGCGGCGCAAGGACGGCCAGTCGGTAGATCGCGCGGCGTGCGTGGACGCCTTGCGCAAATAGCTATTCGGCGGGTTCCGACTGAGCAGCCGTTGGCGCTTCGGTGCCTTCCTCGGCAGGCTTATCCTTCACCGCCTTGCGATCGGTGAACCAGATCGCAAGGATGCTGAGCTCGTAGAGCAGGACCAGCGGGATCGCGAGCATCAGCTGCGAGACGACATCGGGCGGGGTGAGCACCGCCGCGACGATGAACGCGGCGACGATCATGTAGCGGCGCAGACTGATCAGTTGTGCGCGGCTGACGATGCCGGCGCGGTTGAGCAGCATCAGCAGCACCGGCAGCAGGAAGCTGATCCCGAAGGCGAGGATGAACTGCATCACCAGCGAGAGATACGCGTCGGTGCTGGGCAGCGCCTCGATCGACAGACCGCCCGCCTGGCCCTGGAATTTCAGGAAGAAATGGAAGGCCGTGGGCATTACCACATAATAAGCGAGCGCCGCGCCAGCTGTGAACAGCACCGGCGTCGCGAACAGGAAGGGCAGCAGCGCGCGCTTTTCCTGGCGGTAGAGCCCCGGCGCGACGAACGCCCAGAGCTGGTTCATGATGACCGGGAAGGACAGACAGAAGGCGGCGAAGATCGCGACCTTCACCTGCACGAAAAATGCCTCGTACAGCTTGGTATAGACCAGCTTGCCGCCGCCATCGCCAAAGGCTTCCTTGAGCGGCACGACGAGGAACGAGAAGATATGCTCGGAAAAATAGAAGCAGACGCCGAACGAGACCAGCAGCGCGATGACGCAGCGGACGAGGCGCTGGCGCAGTTCGATCAGGTGATCGAGCAGCGGCGCGCGCGAGGCGTCGATATCGTCCTCGGCCGCGCTCATCGCTCACCCTCGGTGACGGGCGCAGCGGGCGCTGCGGGTGCAGCAAGCGCAGCGGGAGGCTCGGGCAGCGGTTCCATCGCGGGGGCTGGCTCGGGTGCTGGCGTCGGCGACGAAGCTGCAACCGGAGCGGCAGAGGGATTGGCGGCGGCATATTCGCGCATGATGCGCTCGTTGTCCGCCTTCCACTTCTTTTCCATTTCCTCCAGCTCGACCTCGCGCACCATCGCGTCGATGCCGCTGCGGAAATGGCGCGCCATACCCTTGGCCTTGCCGATCACCTGCCCAACCTTGTAGAGCGCGCGCGGCAGATCCTTCGGGCCGATCACCACGATCGCCACGATGACAATCATCAGCAATTCGGTCGATCCGATGTCCATCATGACATGGTCACGCCTTCATGCGGGCCGGTGCGCCAGACCAGCCGAACAATCAACCGGGCTTGCGCTCTTCGGTCGTGCTGGTCGCAGTGCCGTCGATGGTGCGCGCCGGAGTCGCCTCGATCTGCGCCACGGGGCGCACGGGCGGGGCAGGCTGGTCGTCATCGTCGGCCATGCCCTTCTTGAAGCTCTTGATGCCCTTGGCAACGTCACCCATGATCGAGGAAATGCGTCCGCCGCCGAACAGCAGGACGATGATGATCAGCACGATAACCCAGTGCATCAGGGAGAAGGATCCCATGGCAAATCTCCTGAAGGCCTCGGCGGCTATCTAGTCCCCCTCGCCCGGCATTTCCAGCAATGAATCCGATTCTTCGGATAAGTCGTCCGTAGTGTCGGTGCCCAGCGCGCCTTCGAGGGCGAGATCGACCGGATCGAGCAGCCCGGCAGCCTTGAGGTCTTCCAGACCCGGCAGATCGCGGCGGCTGGACAGACCGAAATGGGTGAGGAACGCGGGCGTCGTGGCATAGATCAGCGGCCTGCCCGGCACCTCGCGACGCCCGGCGGGCGCGACCCAGCCCTCTTCCATCAGCACGTCGAGCGTGCCCTTGCTCACCTGCACGCCGCGAATCGCCTCGATCTCGGCGCGGCTGACCGGCTCGTGATAGGCGATGATCGCCAGCGTCTCGGTCGCCGCGCGCGACAATTTGCGCGTCTGCTCGGTCTCGCGCCGCAGCAGCCAGGCGAGATCTGGCGCGGTCTGGAAATGCCAGCGCCCGCCGCGCTCGACCAGCTCGACCCCGCGCCCGGCATAATCGCTGGCAAGCCGTTCCAGCGCGCCCGCTATGTCCGCCTCGTCGCCGATCTGCGCGCGGAGCTGTTCCAACGTCTGCGGCTCGGTCGCGGCGAACAGCGCCGCTTCCACCGCCCGCACGACGGGATCGGGCCCGCTCATCCGGCCTTGCGCACCTGAAGCGGCGCGAACGCCCCTTCCTGCGCCAGTTCGACCCGCCCCTGGCGCGCCAGTTCGAGCAGCGCGAGAAAGGTCGAGGCCTTGGCCGACCGCCTGAGCTGCGGATCGGCGGTCTCGGGCAGAAAGGCGCTGAGTTCGGTCCAGTCGAGCGCGGTGCCGAGCATGAACGACAGACGAGCGAGCGCATCTTCCAGCGTCATCACCTTGCGCGATTTCACCATGTGCACCACCGGCTCGCTGCGCTGCTTGACGCGACCATAGGCGCTCAAGAGGTCGAACAGCGAGCAATCGTGCCGCGTGCGGGTGAGCAGCCGCAGCCCCTCGGCCTGGCCATGGGCAAAGACATCGCGGCCCAGCCGGTCGCGCCCCAGCAGCCGCGCCGCCGCCTCGCGCATCGCCGACAGGCGTTGCAGACGCAATTGCAACCGCAGTGCGAGCTCTTCGGGTGAAGGCTCAACCTCGGGATCGCCGGGCAGCAGAAGCGCGGACTTGAGATAGGCGAGCCAGGCCGACATCACCAGATAATCGGCGGCGAGTTCGAGCTTGAGGCTGGTCGCGCTCTCGATAAAGCCGAGATACTGGTTGGTGAGTTCGAGGATCGAGATCTGGCGCAGATCGACCTTCTGCCGCCGCGCGAGATCGAGCAGCAGATCGAGCGGACCTTCCCAGCCATCGACATCGATCAGCAGCGCCTCGGCCGCCGCGGTCGCGGCGGGCACGGGTTCACGAAAGAAGATATAGTCGCCCCCCGCCGGATCGAGCGCCGATGGCGGCGCGCCGGTGATGAGGTCGGTCTCGTTCACGCCAGCGCCAGCAGCGCGTCGCGCCGGGCGATCAGCTCCGCCTGATGCGACCAGTCGGTCACCGGGGCGATCGCGGCCTTTGCCTGGTCGAGCCGCGCGCGCGAGGCGTCCGAGATGTCGGGAAGCGCGTTCACGATGCCGATCATCTCCTCCATCCGCGCCCAGCAGTTGAGCGCGATGTCGCATCCCGCGGCAACCGCGCGGGCGGCGCGGTCGGGCACCTCGCCGGCCAGCGCCTTCATGTCGAGATCGTCGCTGAGCAGCAGTCCGTCAAAGCCGATGCGCTGGCGGATGATATTCTGAATGATCCACTCGGAATGCGTCGCGCAGCGCTTCTGGTCCCAGGCTTCGAAGAGGATATGCCCGGTCATGCCGATCTCGGCCTGGTTGAGCGCGCGGAACGGGGCGATGTCCTGCTCCAGCTCGGCCTCGCTGGCGGTGACGCGCGGCAGTTCCATATGGCTGTCGACCATCGCGCGGCCATGGCCCGGCATGTGCTTGATCGTGCCCAGCACCCCGCCCCTCTTCAGCCCGTCGAGCACCGCGCGGCCCAAAGCGGCCACCCGCAGCGGTTCCTGGCCGAGCGCGCGGTCGCCGATCGCGGGCGTGCCACCGGGAATCGCGACATCGAGCAGCGGCAGGCAGTCGACGGTGATGCCGACCTCGGCCAGATCCAGCGCCAGCGCCTCGGCATTCGCCCGTGCCGCCTCGATCGCGCTTGCCGGTGCAATGTCGTAAAGCTTGTCGAATGCCGCGCCGGGCGGAAAGGCCAGCCATTCGGGCGGCTTCATCCGGGAAACGCGCCCGCCCTCCTGATCGATCAGGATCGGCAGCCGGTTATCGCCGTGCAGATCGCGCAAACTGTCGGTGAGCGCGCGGACCTGCGCGCGCGTGTCGATATTGCGCCCGAACAGGATATAGCCCGCAGGTTGGCTGTCCTTGAAAAAGGCGGCTTCGTCAGGCGACAGTCTGTGGCCGGCAAGGCCGAAGATAACGGGCTTCATGCGCCCCGGTTTACGACCGGACCGCCCGGTAAATCAACGCACGACGAGGCAGTTTTGCCCAGCTTTCTTCAGCTGGTCGCAAACCTGGTTCGCACTGGCGGGGGTGTCGAGCACCACGCTCAGGCGGAACACGGTTCCGCCATCGACCGTCGCCTGGACGATGCGGCGGTTGAGGCCCGAGAGCACCTCGTGCCGCTGGGTGAGCTTGCCCCAGCCGTCGAGCGCGCTGGCCTCGTCGGTATAGGCGCCCAGCTGCACCAGCGCACTGCCCGCAGGCGGCGGGGCGCCTGCAGCGTCGGCAAGCTGGCCGGTCGGCTGCTCGCCCTGGCTGACCGCAAAGCTCGAATCGCCGGTGCCCTCGACCTTCTGTTCCTGGCTGTCCTTGGGGCGCACCTTGTAATCACCCTTGGGCGCAGCGATCAGGCTGCCATCGCCTTCTGGAGCGCTGCCCGATCCGCCGAGCCAGTAGATGGCCGCAAGCACGATCGACAGTCCGACCAAGCCCATCAGGACAAATCCGAGAATCCGGGCGCCATTGCCGTCATTCGACGGCACGTCATCGACAGATTCGAGCCAGGGCAGCCGGTCGTCATCGGCGTCCAGCCCGAGCGGCTGGTCCCTCAGCTCGCCATCCATGCCATCATCCAGCCGGTTGCTCATCGATCCGCCCCATATTCGCGCAAGTGCCTGGCCCCAGCAGGCGCGGCGTCACATCTGCGTCGCCGCCTCCACCGCCATCAGACCCAGGCCGTTGGCGATTACCTGCCCGATATTTGCGGCCATGAAAAGCCTTGCGCCACTGGTCTCGGGGTCATGCGCCAGAACGATACGCTTGTCGGTGCGATCGTTGCCCAGATTGAAGAACGCATGGAAGGCGGCTGCCAGATCGCCCAGATAGAAGGCGATCCGGTGCGGCTCGCGGTTGAGCGCGGCAGCTTCGACGATGCGCGGGAATTGCGCCGCAAGCGCGATCAGCGCCTGCTCTTCGGTGCCCAGCGTGTCCAGATGCTCGGCCGACGGCGCAAGCCCCTCGCCTGCCGCCTTGCGCAGGATCGAATGGATGCGCGCATGCGCGTACTGCACATAAAAGACCGGATTGTCCTTCGATGCCTCGACCACCTTCTCGAAGTCGAATTCCATCTGCGCATCGGCCTTGCGGGTCAGCATGGTGAAGCGCACGACATCCTTGCCGACCTCGTTCACGACATCAGCCAGCGTGACGAAATTGCCCGCGCGCTTGGACATCTTGAGCGGCTCGCCGCCGCGCATCAGCTTGACCATCTGGACCAGCTTGACGTCGAACCGCGCGGCATCGTCGGTCAGCGCCGCGACCGCCGCCTTGATCCGCTTGACCGTACCGGCATGATCCGCGCCCCAGATGTCGATCAGCTCGTCGGCATCCTGCAGCTTCTGGAAATGATAGGCGAGGTCCGCGCCGAAATAGGTCCAGCTGCCGTTCGACTTGCGGATCGGGCGATCCTGATCGTCGCCGAACGCGGTCGAGCGGAACAGCGGCAGCTCGACCGGCTCCCAATCCTCGGCCACCTTGCCCTTGGGCGCTTCGAGCACGCCGTCATAGACCAGGCCCTTTTCGCGCAGCACGGCTTCGGCCGCCTCGGGCTTGCCCGCTGCCTGCAATTCGGCTTCGGACGCGAACACGTCGTGATGGATGCCGAGCAGCGCGAGATCCGCGCGGATCATGTCCGTCATCGCGGCGACCGCGCGCTTGCGGAAGGAGGCGAGCCAGTCGGCTTCGGGCGCGTTCGCCTGGGCATCGCCGAGCTCGGCGGCGAGTTCCTTGGCCAGCGGCACCAGATAGTCGCCCGGATACAGGCCCTCGGGCATCTCGCCGCTTTCCAGGCCCAGCGCCTCGCGATAGCGCCAGTGCACCGAACGCGCGAGCACATCGACCTGGCCGCCTGCATCGTTGATATAATATTCGCGGATCACCTTGTGGCCCGAATATTCGAGCAGGGTCGCGAGCGCATCGCCGACCACCGCGCCGCGGCAATGGCCCATGTGCATCGGCCCTGTCGGGTTGGCCGAGACATATTCGATGTTCACCGTCTTGCCCGCGCCGAGCTGCGAGCGTCCATAATCCGCCCCCAGCGCGGCGATGGCGTTCAGTTCGTCCGCCCAGACCGAGGGCGCGAGGCGCAGGTTGAGAAAGCCGGGTCCGGCAATCTCGACCCCGGTGACCGCATCGATCTTGCCCAGTTCCGCCGCCAGCGCCTCGGCCAGCGCACGCGGATTGGTGGAAGCAGGCTTGGCGAGCACCATCGCGGCATTGGTTGCAAGGTCGCCATGCGCCGGATCACGCGGCGGCTCGACGGTCACGGCAGTGCGATTGAGCCCCGCGGGGAGCGTGCCGGCGGCTTCCAGCGCGTCGAGCGCTTCATGCAGATGCTGGGTGAAACGGGTGTAGAGTGTCATGATGTTGGCCTTGTCATCCAGACTCCTCGCCCCTTCAGGGGAGAGGACAACGAGACTTGGCCTGCTTGCAGGCCTAGTCGCAGTCGGAGAGGGGCAAGAGCGAACCGCCAGCGCGGCTCCCCTCTCCAACATGGCCTAGGTCAGCAAGCTGACAAGGCCATGTATCCTCTCCCCTGAAGGAGAGAGGACTGCGTGAGATTCATCGGGTCGCGTTATATTGCAGCTGTTCCTGGGTCAGCTGAAAGCCGAGCAGGAGTTCGAAACTGGTACGCTGCAATGCGGTGCGCACTTCGGGGATCGACAGCGGATCGATCGCCGCATCGGGATCGCCCGACTTGCGGCGGCGGGTGATGCGTTCGCGAATGTCCTCGGGCAGCGTTGCTGCCGCCTTGTTGATATAGCCAGCACCGCTCGCCTGGGCCTGCGCGCGATATTCGCCATCGGCGAAATTGAGCGTCACCGAACCCAGCCGCTTGGCAACGACGGTGTTGCCGCCGCGCATGATGGTCGAGAAATAGGGCAGCGTCACCGTCCGTGCGCCCCGGTTGTCGCTGCGCCGCGCCAGCACGTCGAACGTGGCGGTCGCATAGATTTCCGCGCCGGTCTCGTCGCAGGCCGGACGCACATTGGTGATGGTGGCAACGACGTCGATCGCAGCGGCATCGCGGCTGCTCGGCGGATTGAACACGGTCACGTCGCCGGTATGTTCGGGGATTGCGGTATTGGGGCAGGCCGATAGCGAGGACGTCACGCCCACGCCCGTATCCACCACCAGCTGGTTCTTTTCGGCGCAGCCCGCAAGACCGAGCAGCGCAAGCCCCGCCCCCATGATGGCGATCGACGGTTTGATGGGCAGATTGGGCATATGCAAACAGAAATCCTTCGAGGCCACAGTGCATCGCTCCTTATCTGCCGACGCCGCGCGGCGCAACGGCCAGATTTGGCGCACCTTCCCGGCGCAATATGGGCAGGCTTGCCGGGACAGGCTTCCCACCAGCCCCCGCTTCGCCTAAGAGTCCTGACGAACTACGAAAGCCTTTCTGAACATGAGCGAAACCGCCAAGCCTCCGCTTCTCGTCAAGATCGCATCGCCGCGCGGCTTTTGCGCGGGCGTCGATCGCGCCATCGAGATCGTGGAGCTGTCGCTCCACAAATATGGTGCGCCGGTCTATGTCCGGCACGAGATCGTGCACAACAAGTTCGTCGTCGACAGCCTGAAGGCCAAGGGCGCGGTGTTCGTCGAGGAGCTGGACGAGGTGCCCGATGGCGTGCCGGTGGTGTTCTCCGCGCACGGCGTGCCCAAGGCGGTGCCGCACAAGGCGGCCGAGCGCGGTCTCAACTATCTCGACGCGACCTGCCCGCTCGTTTCCAAGGTCCACCGCCAGGCCGAGCGCCAGGTCGAGGCGGGACGCCACATCATCTTTGTCGGCCACAAGGGCCATCCCGAGGTGGTCGGAACCTTCGGCCAGGTCGAGCCCGGGCACATGACCCTGGTCGAAACGGTCGAGGATGTCGGGAAGCTGGCATTCGAGGATGAAACCAAGCTCTCGTTTCTCACCCAGACCACGCTGTCGGTCGACGATACCGCCGAAATCATCGCTGCGCTGAAGGCACGCTTCCCCGCGATCGTCGGCCCGAAGGCAGAGGATATCTGCTATGCCACCAGCAACCGCCAGGCTGCGGTCAAGGTGATGGCCGATGACTGCGATCTGGTGCTAGTGATCGGCGCACCCAACAGCTCCAACTCGCTGCGCCTGGTCGAGGTCGCCGAGCGCGAAGGCACCCGCGCCAAGCTGATCCAGCGCGCGGTCGAGATCGAGCTGCGCTGGTTCGAAGGCGTCAAGACGCTGGGCCTGACCGCCGGGGCGAGCGCACCCGAAATTCTGGTGCGCGAGGTCGTAGACATGCTGGGCCGCCATTTCGACGTCACCGAAGAACGGGTCAAGACGGTGGACGAGCGCATCACCTTCAAGCTGCCGCGCGCCCTGGCCAGCGAGGCCGATGCTGCCTGATGGCCGTCTATACGCATGTCAGCGCTGAGATGATGGCGCGGTTTCTGGACGACTATGACACCGGCGAGCTGATCAGCTTCAAGGGCATTGCCGAAGGCGTCGAGAACAGCAATTTCCTGGTCGAGACGCGCGGCGGCAAGGATGGCCATCGCTTCATCCTGACGCTCTACGAAAAGCGCGTCGATCCGCAAGACCTGCCCTTTTTCATGGCGTTGCTCGATCATCTGGCAGCGCGCGGCTGCCGCGTGCCGCGCGCGATTGCCGATCGGGGCGGCGTGCAGATCCGCGAGCTCGCCGGACGCCCCGCCTGCCTGATCGAGTTTCTCGAAGGCATATCGCTGACGGCCCCCAGCCCGGCCCAGGCGTATGCGGCGGGCGAGGCGCTGGCGAAGATGCACCATGCGGTCGCGGATTTCGGCGGCGCGCGGGCCAACAGCATGGGGCTTGCCAGCTGGCACGATCTGGCAGGCAGATGCGCTGGGCAGTGGCAGCAGATCGATCCGGCGCTGGAGGGCCTGGTGGAGAGCGAGCTTGCTTTTCTCTCCTCACATTGGCCGCATGACCTGCCGCAATCGGTGATCCATGCCGATCTGTTCCCCGACAATGTGCTGATGCTGGGCGATCGTGTCTCCGGGCTGATCGATTTCTATTTCTCGTGCCGCGATGCACGCGCCTATGACCTTGCGGTGACGCACAGCGCCTGGTGCTTCTCGCCCGATGGCCGCAGCTTCGATTCGGCCGTTTCGGAGGCGCTCTTGCAGGGATATCACGCCAATTTGACGCTGAATCCCGAGGAAATACAGGCGCTTCCCATATTGGCACGCGGATCGGCGCTCCGCTTCACTCTGAGCCGCGCTTATGACTGGATTAATACGCCGCCCGATGCTTTGGTGACGCGCAAGGATCCGATGGCCTTTGCCCGGCGGCTGACATTCTATGCGGACCCTGCGCATGCGGGGCTGTTCGGCTGACCGGCCTATCGGTCTGGGGCATGGATAGAGCAGAGATGAAGACGGTCGAAATCTACACCGATGGCGCGTGCAAGGGCAATCCCGGCCCGGGAGGCTGGGGCGCGATCATCCGCTATGGCAAGCACGAAAAGGAATTGTCGGGCGGCGAGCGCGACACGACCAACAACCGCATGGAGATGATGGCGGCGATCCGTGCGCTCGATACGCTGATCGAGCCCTGCCATGTGCTGCTCTATACCGACAGCAGCTATGTGAAGGACGGCATCACCAAATGGGTCGATGGCTGGAAACGCAATGGCTGGCAGACCGCCTCGAAAAAGCCGGTGCGTAATGCCGATCTGTGGCATGAGCTGATCGGCGCGGTCGCGCGGCACACGGTTGAATGGCACTGGGTCAAGGGCCATGCCGGCCATCCCGAGAACGAGCGCGCTGACCGGCTGGCGAGCAATGCTGCCGAAGCGATCATGCGGAGCTGACGCGCCCTCTCAGCGCCCGAATTCGGGCCTGCCCATCGCGCGGCCGTAAAGCGCGGCATAGCGTTCCAGCATCAGGCGCTCGTCGAACTCGGCCTCGGCCTTCGCGCGATTGGCGTTGCCGAGCGCGGTGCGCAGCGCCGGATCTTCCGCCAGGCGTCGCAGATTGTCGATCAGCCCCGCTTCGCTGCCCGGTTCGCCGAGCAGGATCGCATTGTCGGCCGCGACCATATGCGCGACATCGCCGACCATTGGCGCGGCCACCGGCAGGCCTGCGGCCATCGCCTCCATCACCGAGATCGGTTGCTGCTCGCTGTCCGACGATAGCGCGAAGATATCGAACAGCCCGACATAGCGCGCGGGGTTCTTGAGGAAGCCGGGCATCAGCAGCCGGTCGGCAATACCGAGGCGCGCCGCCTCGGCCTCGATCGCCGCGCGCTCGGGCCCCTCGCCGACGATCACCAGCCGCACCGGCCGATCGAGCGCGGCGACCGCGCGCACCAGCTGCGGCAGGTTCTTGACCGCGCGCAGCCCTGCCAATGTGCCGATGACGATCTCGCCATCGCGGCGCTGAAAGCCGGGGATCGCACCCTTTTGCGGGCGCTTGGCATAAGCGGCGACATCGATTCCGTTGGAGATGCGACGCACCCGGCTGTCGGGCTGCTTCCAGACCTTGAGCGCGATCTGTTCGAGCGTGTGCGAAGGCACGACCAGCGCATCGGTGCGCGCCAAGGCCACCATGCGGAACCAGTTGCGCTTGGCCTTGAGCTTGACCGCCTCGTCCTCGTTGAACCCGTCCTCGTGGTGGATGACCGGCGGCAGCGGCGTGATCGAATTGAAGATCGTGCGCGCCATCACACCGTCCATCGCGCCCCAGTTATAGCTCAGGATCAGGTCGAAATTGGCGAAATAGTCGGCGAACTTGCGGTAGCGCGCGAGGTTCGGCTTGCCTGCCAGCGATGGCGCATTGTTCGGGAAATCGGCGCGGATGCCGGGGGCGATCGCCGCGCGCGCGCCGAGTGCGTCGGGCACGGCGGTCAGGATCGTGTGCTGCGCTGCCTGGCCGAAATGGTTCATCAGGCGCACCGCCCGCGCCTCCTTGCCGCCAAGGTCGAAGGTGCTGTGCAGATGCAGGATGCGCGCGGGCCGCGTGGTCGACTTCATGATTTCAGGGCTATAGCCGCTCAGGCCTGGGTCGCAAGCGCCGCCGCATCGACTTTTGCCAGCATCCGGTCGATCGCCTGCACCACCTCGGGTTCCTCGAGCGAGGGCGCATGGCCCTTGTTCGCGATCGTAAGCAACTCGCCATGCGGCAGCATCGTCAGCATCCGCTTGGCTGTCGCCTCGGCGAACACATCGGACAATGCGCCGCGCACGATCAGCACTTGCGCCGGAGCGAGCCCTGTCAGCGCGGGCCACAGATCGACCCCCGCCTCGCCGCCTGGAACCGCAAAGGGCTCGGCGATCTTCATGTCATAATCGTAGACGATACGACCACCGGGACCGATCTTCATCGTCTTCTTGGCCATGTCGAGCCATTCGCTGACGCCATAGCCGGGAAAGACCGGTCCCTGCCCTTCCGACAACGCCCGAGCGGCGTGCATCCAGGTGGGGAAAGAGCGGCCCTGGCCGACATAATCGCGGATGCGCGCCAGCCCCTCGGCCTCCAGCTGCGGCCCGACATCGTTCAAGAGCGCGCCGACCACCCGGCCCGGCCGGGTCGAGGCGAGCAGCATGGTGATGAGGCCGCCAAGCGAGGTGCCGAAGGCGACAAAGCGCTCGATCGCCTGCTCGCGCAGCAGCGCCTCCATGTCCTGGACATAGGTGAGCGGCACATAGCTCATCGGGTCCTTGGCATAGGCGCTGTCGCCGCGCCCACGCAGATCGACGCAGATCACGCGCCACGCGCCCGCCAGCCGCTCGGCGACCTTCTCGAAATCGCGCGCATTACGGGTCAGGCCTGGAATACAGATGATCGGCGGACGATGCGCATGCTCGGGCGCCGCCGGATAATCGCGGAAATGCAGCCGCAAACCGTCGTTCGACCACCAGAACCCGTCGCTATAGCCCTGACTGTCGCTGGCCATGGTTGCATGCGCTCCCTTCACCCCCCACTATCGCCCGATGACAGCCGATCCGCAAGCCACATCGCCCTATGCGCAAGCCTACCGCGCCGACCCCGCCATCCTGACGATCGCCGATGCCATCGCGCATCCGGTCAAGGCCGCCAATTTCCCGCAAGCCGTGCTCCGCTTCCGCAATGACCGGCACGCCGCGACCGTGGGACTGGAGACGCTCGACGACAAGCGCTGGGTGCATCATTTCGGGCGGTTCAACCCGATGCCGGGCAACCTGCCCCAGCCGCTGGCGCTCGCCTATCACGGGCACCAGTTTCGCGTGTACAATCCGCAGATCGGTGACGGGCGCGGCTTCCTGTTCGCGCAGCTGCGCGACGACAGGGACCGGCTGCTCGACCTCGGCACCAAGGGATCGGGCCAGACGCCGTTCAGCCGGGATGGCGACGGGCGGCTGACGCTCAAGGGCGCGGTGCGCGAGATCCTGGCGACCGAAATGCTTGAGGCGCTGGGGGTCAACACCAGCAAGACCTTCTCGGTCATCGAGACCGGCGAGAGCCTGTGGCGCGGCGACGAGCCATCCCCCACGCGGTCTGCGGTGCTGGTGCGGCTGAGCCACAGCCATATCCGCTTCGGCACCTTCCAGCGCATCGCCTATGAGGATGACGAGGAGAAGATGGCCCATGTCGTTCGCTACGCGCTCGATACGCTTTACGACGGACAGACGAGCGAGAACGAGGCGGCGCTGCTGCTCAATCTCGCGGTCGAACGCATGGCCGATCTGGCGGCGAGCTATATGGTCGCAGGCTTCGTGCATGGCGTGCTCAACACCGACAACATGAACATCACTGGCGAGAGCTTCGATTACGGCCCCTGGCGGTTCGCGCCGAAATGGGAGCCGGGCTTTACCGCCGCCTATTTCGACCATGCGGGCCTGTACGCCTTTGCCCGCCAGCCCGAGGCGATCCACTGGAATCTCGGCCAGCTCGCGGTCGCGCTTCGGTTGATCAGCGAGGCGCCGCCGCTGATCGCCGCGCTCGAACGGTTCGGGCCGCTCTATCAGGAAGCGCTGGCGCGGCGCTTCTGCTGCCGCCTGGGCGTCGTGCCGCAGGGGCTGGAGCACGACCGCGTGCTGGTCGGTGCCGCCGAGGCGCTGATGCTGAAGGGCGGTGTGGGAATCGACGATTTCTTCTTCGCCTGGATGGGCGATGCAACCCCTGCATGCCCCGCAGCACTGATTGGCGAGCCGGGCGAGACCTTGTGGGCGGATTTCGGCGCGGTGAAGGCCGGCTATGCCCCGGCGCGCGATCGCTCGCATAGCTACTGGCACGGCGATGCACCGCAATCGATGCTGATCGACGAGGTGGAAACCATCTGGGCGGCGATCGCCGAGCGCGACGACTGGGGACCGCTGCACGCCAAGGTCGCTGCGGTTCGGGCGATGGGCGAGGCATTGGCAGGCTGAGACGGGATTCTTAGATCGTCATCCTGAACTTGTTTCAGAATCCATCGCGCCCTACAAGCCGAAGCCGCGTGACGAAAGATGGACCCTGAAACGAGCCTGGCCTGAGCGAAGTCGAAGGGTTCAGGGTGACGGGATGAGACTACCGCTGCGCCTTCACCCCAACCACACCGTCGCGGCGTGGATGGTCAGCCCGACCAGTCCGCCGACCAGCGTTCCGTTGATGCGGATGAACTGCAGGTCCTTGCCCACCGCATTCTCGACCCGCCCGGTGATAGTCTGCGCGTCCCAGCGGCGCACCGTTTCCGATACCAGCCGCACGATCTGGTCGCCATAGCGGTTGGCGATGCCGACCAGCGTCCTGCGGGCGAAGCGGTTGATCTGGGTCTGCATGCGCGCATCGTTGATCAGCGATTCGCCGATTTGCTTCAGGCCATCGCCGAATTGGCCCGAAAGCGCATTGTCGGGATCGCGCGCGGCACGGAGCAGTGCGGCGCGGCTGCGCTCCCACAGACCGTCGAGCCAGCGTGCCATTGCCGGGTTGGCCAGCATCTCCGCCTTGATGCCGCGCACCTTGTCCTGCATCTCGGGATCGTGCAGCAGGCGATGGGCGAGCGTCTCGAGCCCTTCTTCGACCTTATGGCGCAGCGGATGGTCGACATCCTCGGCCATGTCGAACAGCAGATTGTGCAAGCCGTCGATAATGCCGGTGGCGAGCCGCTCGTCGAGTCCGGTCCAGCGCATGATCGAATTGGCGCGCGATCGCACCATGTCCTTGAGCAGTTCCTCGTTGGCAAAGAGCGTACGCTGGGTCCATTTGACGATGCCGTCCATCAGCGGCAGGTGGCGGTTGTCGGCGATCGCGGCGCTGAGGATCTGGCCAAGCAGCGGCGCGACATCGAGCTTTTCAAGCTGGACCTTGAGCGCCTCCTTGGCGTTGCCCCCGAGCCGGTCCTGGTCGAGCGATTCGAGCACATCGGCGACCATGTTCGACGCGCCCAGCCGCAGCCGCCCCTCGCCCCCGGTGGGCTGGACGAGGAAGCGCCCCGCCGCGGCGGCGACATTCATGCTGCGCATCCGCCGCGCGACCACCAGTGGCGTCAGGAAGTTGCTGCGCAGGAACTGCGCCATCGTGTCGCCAATGCGGTCCTTGTTGCGCGGGATGATCGCGGTGTGCGGGATCGGCAGGCCAAGCGGATGACGGAACAATGCGGTGACTGCAAACCAGTCGGCCAGCCCGCCCACCATCGCCGCCTCGGCAAAGGCGCGGACATAGCCCCAGCGGTCATCGACATGCCCCTCGGCCCAGTGCGTCGCCAGGAACACGCCCGCCATCACCACCAGCATGCCCGTGGCAATGGCCCGCATGCGCCAGGCCGGATCGGCCTGGCGGGCTGCGGGAGCGGTCTGCATCTTCAGGCCCGGTCCGCTCACTCGGCCGGCTGAACCTCTGGCGTATCGTGGCGGTTATCGCCCGGCTTGTAGGTGAGCAGACGGTTGCGCAGCCACGGACCCACGCGCTTTTCGACGCCATCGGCGAGGCTGAAGCCTGCGGGAACGATCACCAGCGTCAGCAGCGTCGAGACGATCAATCCGCCGATCACCACCGTACCCATCGGGGCACGCCATGCACCGTCGCCCGAGAGCGAGAGCGCGGTCGGGATCATGCCGAACACCATCGCGACCGTTGTCATGATGATAGGCTGCGCACGCTTGTGCCCGGCATCCATAATGGCCTCGTGCTTGGGCACGCCCCGATGCATCTCCTCGATCGCGAAGTCGATCAGCAAGATCGAGTTCTTCGACACGATGCCGAGCAGCATCAGAACCCCGATCAGCACCGGCATCGATACCGGCTGGCCGACGGCCCAGACGAGCAGGATTCCGCCCAGCGGAGCAAGCGCCAGCGAGCCCATGTTGACCAGCGGCGACATCAGCCGCTTGTAGAGCAGCACCAGCACCGCAAAAACGAGCAGCACGCCCGAGACCAGAGCGATGATGAAGTTGAGGATCAGTTCCGCCTGCCATTCCTGCTCGCCAAAGGGCTTGTTGCTCACCCCAGTCGGCAGGTTCTTCATGATCGGCAGGTTGTTGATCTTCTCCATTGCCTGGCTGGTCACCACGCCCTGGGCAAGGTCTGCGCCGACGAACACGCGACGCTCCTGATTGTAGCGCTGGATCGTGGTCGGGCCCGAGCCGAACGAAATATCGGCGACGCGGCTGAGCGGCACCGACCCGCCTGCAGCGGTCTGCACCGGCAGGTTCTGTATGGTCTCGAAATCGTAGCGCGATTCCTTTGGCAGGACGACGCGGATCTGGATCTGACGATCAGACAACGAGAATTTCGCTGCGTTCTGCTCGATCTCGCCCAGTGTCGCAATCCGTATAGCCTGGCTGAGTGCGGCCGTGGTGATGCCCAGCTGCGCGGCCAGGTCGGCGCGCGGCTTCACGATGATTTCCGGTCTGCGCATGTCAGCGTTGACACGAGGTCCGGTTACCTCTTTCAGCCCCTTCATCTGTTCGACCAGCGTAGCCGCCGCGCTATCCAGCTTGTCGGGGTCGGAGCCAGTAAGCATGATCGAGATATCGCGATTGGTGCCGCCACCACCCGATTGCGATGCGAAGGTCACCCGCGCGTCAGGAATGGCCTGAAGCGTCGGGGCCAGATCCCGTTCGAACTCAAACGACTTCTTCTTGCGATCCTTCTTGAGCGTGACGAAGATGGTGCCATTGCCCTCGCGAATGCGGATCAGGGCGCGCTCGACTTCGGGCTGCTTGTACATGATCGCGGCGACCTTGTCGGCCACCACCTCGGTCTGCTCCAGCGTCGTGCCGGGCACCATCTCGATCTGGATGCGGCTGTTATCCTCGTTGATCGTCGGCTGGAACTGAGCCGGCGTGATCATGAAGAGGACAACGGTGAGCACAAAGGCAAGCATGCCGATTCCCATCATCCAGACGCGATGATCAAGGAACAACGCGACCAGCTTGCGGCCAAGGCTGGGATTGGATCCCCGAAAGGCCTTGGCCCGGCTCTGGTCGAGCGAGAAGCCGAGAACCCTCATGTACATGTCCATCAGGCGGCCCTCGCCGTGCGAGGCGTGGCCCTTGGCTTCCAGAAAATAGGCCGCGATCATCGGCGTGATCATGCGCGCGACGGCAAGGCTCATCAGCACCGAAACGACGATGGTGAAGCCGAAATTCTTGAAGAACTGCCCCGAGATGCCAGGCATCAGGCCCACGGGCAGGAACACCGCGACGATGCAGAACGAGGTCGCGACCACCGCTAGGCCGATCTCGTCCGCCGCGTCGATCGATGCCTGATAGGCCGATTTGCCCATGCGCATGTGCCGGACGATATTCTCGATCTCCACGATCGCGTCATCGACGAGCACACCCGCGACCAGGCCGAGCGCGAGCAGCGACAGGAAATTCAGGTTGAAGCCGAGCAGATCCATGAACCAGAATGTTGGGATCGCCGAGAGCGGAATGGCAATCGCCGAAATGATCGTCGCGCGCCAGTCGCGCAGGAAGAAAAACACCACGACCACCGCCAGCACCGCGCCTTCGACCATCGCCGAGATCGAGCTTTCATACTGACCCTCGGTATATTCGACACTGGTGCCGAGCGGGATGAACTCGATTCCCGGGTTCTCTTTCTTGAGGTCGTCCATTGCCTTGAGAGCTTCGTAATAGACGGTCACGTCCGAAGCCCCCTTGGACCGCGTCATGGCAAAATTCACGACCTCCTTGTCGCGCACCTTGCTGATCGAGGTCGGCTCGCCATAGCCGTCGGTCACGGTCGCGATATCGGTGAGCTTGACGGTGCGCCCGTTGCCGAGCGGCACCTGGGTCTGCGACAGGTCGAAAGCGGTATCGGCATTGCCGAGCACGCGGAGCGACTGCTTGGTGCCACCAATATCTGCGCGGCCTCCGGCAGCATCGATATTGATCTGGCGCAGCGCGTTGTTGACCTGCGAGGCCGTAACACCCAGCGACTGCATCTTCTGAGGGTCCAGCACCACACGAATTTCTCGGTTGACCCCGCCAAAGCGGTCGATCTCGGCCATCCCGTCGATCGCGAGCAATCGCTTGGTCACTGTATCATCGACGAACCAGCTCAGCTGCTCGATCGTCATGTCGTCGGCTTCGACCGCATAATAGGCGATTGGCTCGCCGGTTGCGTCGACCTTGGTCACCGATGGCTCCAGAATGCCCTCGGGCAAACTGCCGCGAATCTGGTCGACCGAGTTCTTGACCTCGTTCACCGCTTCGATGACATCCGTGCCGATCTCGAATTCGACAAAGGTGCTCGACGACCCTTCGCTGGCGGTCGAGCTGATATTCTTAACACCATTGATCGACCGAACGGCGGATTCGATGCGCTGGGTGATCTGGTTCTCGATCTCGGTCGGGGCTGCGCCGGGCTGCGAGATGACGACCTGCACCGCCGGGAAGTCAATGTCCGGATTGTTCACCACATCCATGCGCATGAAGCTGAGGATGCCGGCGAACAGCAGACCGGTGAAGAAGACGAGCGGGATGATCGGATTGCGGATCGACCAGGCCGACATGTTCCGGAAGTTCATCGCTTTTTCCTCGTCCCGCCGGGCGCTGCGCCCGGTCCAGCTACGTTATCCCAATACGGCCAGATGCAGGCCCCATGCAACCCGTGCAGCCCGGCAAGAACGCCACCGGGCGGCCCCTCTCGACCAACGCACGCACCCTTTCGACAACCGGCAGCGGCAAGGGCCGCGTGCGCCGTACCCGCCAGGTCAGCCGCGCTTGCCCTGCATCTGCGGGCGCACCGTCTCGCCGGGATTGAGGAAGCCGCCTGCATAGAGCACGACGCGCTCCTTGCCGCTGATGCCCGTCGCGATCGCGATGCCGCGCGGCGTCACGGTGCCGGTGGTCACGTTGCGCCGCTCGACCTTGTTGTCCTTGTTGATGACATAGACATAGCTGCCCTTGTCGTCGCTGAGCACGGCGGACTCAGGCAGCACAGGGGACTGGCTCGATCCGCTGATCACCGCAGCGCTGGCAAAACCGCCCGGACGCAGCGCCTTGTCATAGCCCAGCGCGATGCGGGCAACGCCCTGACGCGAGGTCTCGTTGATGATCGGCGCGACCTGCCAAACCCGGCCGCTGAAGGTCCGGTCGGTGCCGACCGGGCGCACATCGGCGCGCACGCCAACGCTGAGCGCGGCAAGATCGGCCTCGCCCATCTGCGCGCGCAGCTCCATCTCGCCGCCAGCCGCCATGCGGAACAGCACGCCGCTGCCGCCGCCGACCACCTGGCCAGGCTCGACATTGCGCTCGAGCACCAGACCCGATTCGGGCGCGCGGATGCTGAGGCGGCCATTGCGCGCCTGCGCCTCGCGCAGCTGCGCCTTGGCCACCTCGACGCGCGCCACCGCCGCATCGCGCGTCGCGCGGCGACGATCGACATCGGCCTTGGAGATGAATCCGCGATCGACCAGCTGCAGCGCACGGTCGAGCTCATTCTGCGCGAGCACCGCATCGGCCTGGCTCACCTGGATCTGGGCCGCGAGCGAGCGCGCCTGCTGGGTCTGGACGTCCTGATCGATGACCGCGAGCACCTGGCCGGTGCGCACCCAGTCGCCCGGCTGCACCAGCACGCGGATCACCTGGCCGCCTTCGCCCGCGATGCCGATCGGCATTTCGCGCCGTGCAGCCAGCGTTCCGGTGGCATTGATGACGCGCTCGACCGAGCCCGAACCAGGCACGATCACGGTCACTGCCGGGGCCTGCGATTCGCTCTCGCCAGCACCGGCCTTCGCGCCTTCGCCTGCAGCCGTCTCGGGCTTGCCGCCGAAGAAATACACGCCCGCCGCCACCAGCAAGGCGAGGACGACAATGGCAATGATGATGTTGCGACGCCGTCCCGACCGGGCTGCGCCGTCAACCTCCGACCCATAAAGATCTTCGCTGCGTGCGGTGATGGTGTCGCCGCCAAAGCTGCTTTCGTAATTCATTGCCCGATCCGTCCAAACCTCGTGGCTCTCCGCAACAGTCCGCATCGATCGATGCGCGATCGATCTCGCGATCTGCGGAGACCATGCTCCCCGGAAACGCCCATGCGCTCGGGAAACGTCATGGCACTGTGTTATCCAATTAAGTCACCACGCGCAAGCCATAATGCTGCGCTGCACGCGGCGCGCTTTAGAACCTGTCAGGCAGGATGGCAATTGTTGGAGGTTAATGCGCGCAGCAAAAAGGGCACCGGAGCCATGCACCGGTGCCCTTTTCGGATGGAAAAGCCCCGCTTTGCGGGCGGTGTGCCGTTACCGTGCGCGACCGCGCTGCACCAGGTTGACGATCGCCAGCAGGACGACCGCACCCAGGAACGAGGTCAGCAGCGTCAGCGGATCAAAGGCGTCCGCGCGCAGGCTGCCGCCGCCGATCAGTCCGCCGAACAGGAACCGGCCCAGCACCGAACCGATACAGCCGACCACCACGTTCCAGAAAATGCCCATCTGCGCGTCGCGGTTCATCACCTTGCTGGCCAGCCAGCCCATGATGCCGCCCATGATCAGCGCCAGAATCAAACCCATGTCTTCCTCCTGTTTTGTCCCGATGCCGCGGCCCGGGAAAAACGGGGTCGGTCATCCTGGCTGGGTTACGGCAGAGCGACGGAACGGTTCCCCGCCACGACGAACGAAAGCCGCGAACGGGAAGGATTTTACAGGCTGAGCGGATGCGGCAGGTCGAGTGCGATGCCGTTCACCCGGGCCACCTCGAGCGCCCAGACATGCACCTTGTCGATCTCGTCGCCATAGGCGCGGCGGGCAAAATCCTGCTCGGCTGCACGATCTTCGGCGCTGAAAGCCTGGCCGAACTTGGAATGGCTGGTAAGCGCAGGGTTGGCGAGCATCGCCTGTTCCAGTGCGGGTGTCAGCCCCAGACCGAAATGGCGCGCCAGTGCCTTCAGATGGTCGGGCTTGGCAGCCGTCAGCGTTTCGCTGTCGAGCGTCGCGACCCGCTCGGGGCCCAGCGCGCGCGCAATCTGGCCGAACTGGCGATGCTGCACCAGCCAGCCGACTGCGGCGACCTGCAGATCGCTCTGGCGGAAGAAGTCCGCCGGGCCGAAGCCCAAGTCGACCCCGCCTTCGCGCAGCTGCCCCTCGAGCAGCTCGCGCGCCCAGAGGCGGCACCAGAGCCCCTTGCGCGCGACCGAGGCGAGGAACACCGGCAGCGGCGCGTACAGCAGCAGCGCGCGACTTTCCGGCCGCAGCGCCATCACTGCCTGAATCAGCGGGTTGAAGATGTTAGATGGCTTGACCACCACCGCTTCGCCGGGGCCGAACGGGCGCTGCAGCAGCGCCAGCGACACATCGAGCACAGCGGCGACCTGGCGCCGGTCTGCCCCGCGCCAGCGCCAGCCCATCATGTCGTTGCACAGCATCGGCTCGGACAGCCCCATGGCCAGGCCCGGCACGTCGAGCGCGCGCACCAGCATGGTCGATGCGCAGAAAGCGGAGTGGAAGATGAAATGGAGCGGCGCCCGCGGTGCACCGGCCGCGAGCGCCTGCGCGCGCGGTACCGGAACGACCTGCGCGGCCTCGCCGAGATATTCGTCGGTGAGGAAGGTGGCCCGGCGGTGCTGGTCCCGCGCGACATGGCGAAACTGGAACGCGTCCTGCACCGCGTCATAGCGATGCGCATGCCAAAGGGAATCGCGCACCAGAGCGGCCTTGTCGCCGGATAAATCGGGGCCGGTATCGGTCATCGCGGCGATCCTTGCCAATCCCCCGGCAGCGTGGCAAGCAGGACGTGGTCGGGGGACTAGCAACATATGGCAGTAACTGCACAAAATGATCCGGTAGCGTTGAACAGCGCCGGGATGGCGGCTTTGCGCGAGGGGCGCTTTGCCGAAGCTGCACGCGCCTTCGAGGCAGCGACGCGGGCCGATCCGGGCGCCACCGCCTTGTGGCGCAATCTGGCGACGGCCCGGCGCGCACTTGGCGACGACCAGGGCGAACTTGCCGCACTAGACGCCGCACTCGACATCGATCGGCGCGATTTCATGGCATGGCTGCGCAAGGCCGAGGCGCATCAGCGAACCGGCGACGAGGCCAATGCATTGGCAGCCTGGCAGGCTGTGCTTCAGCTTGCCGCGCATCTCGACCCGCTGCCCGAAGCGCTGGTGCCCGTGCTGCAGGTGGGCCGTGATTTCTGCGCCGCCTGCACCAGCCGCATCGAATATCAGGTCATGGACGCGCTGGGCGACTTTCAGGCGCGGATGCCGACCACTGCGGGGCGACGCGCACGCGCCTTTGTCGACGCCGCGATGGGCAAGCGCAAGATCTACACCAACGAATGCAACGGCCTGTGCTATCCTTTCCTGCCCGCGGACGAGTTTTTCGAGGAAGCGCATTTCCCCTGGTTTGCACAGGTCGAGGCCAGGACAGACGCCATTCGCGAGGAGATGCTGGCGCTGCTCGCCGATCCCGGCGATGCGCTGCGCCCCTATGTGCGGATGGAAAAGGGAGCGCCGCAGAGCAAATGGTCACCGCTAGACCAGTCGCTTGCCTGGGGGGCCTGCTTCCTGTGGGAATATGGCAAGCCCAATGCCACCGTGCTGGAGCGCTGCCCGGCCACCGCACAGGCGCTCAGCGGAATCCCGCAGAGCATCATCCCAGGCCGCGCGCCGACCGCCTTTTTCTCGATCCTCAAGCCGCGCACGCGCATTCCGCCGCATACCGGCGTCACCAACACCCGCGCGATCGTCCACCTGCCGCTGATCGTTCCCGATGGTTGCGGCTTTCGGGTGGGTGGCGAAACGCGCGAATGGAAGGTCGGCACGGCCTTTGCGTTTGACGATACCATCGAGCACGAAGCGTGGAACGACAGCGACGAGATGCGCGCCGTCCTGATCTTCGATGTGTGGAACCCGCATCTCACGCCTGAGGAGCAGGAAGTGATCGCAGGCTATTTCGCTGCAGCCGATGCAACCGGTTTCAATACCAATCTGGCTTAACTTTGCTGCGCGCGCACAAATTTGCGGTTTGTTTCAATATCCGTTGATGATACGGTCTGAGCATGCAAGCACACTGGTAGCCTTGCCCTCGGCTGCCTGGAACATCAACCTGCGCTCGCCCCCAGCGGCTTTTGCGCCCATCGACGGATGACACAGCATGAAGAAGACTGCGATGATTCTGGCTGCCGCCGCCTCGTGCATCAGCATGCCGCTCACGGCAGTGAGCGTGTACGCCAAGCAGCCGACGAACAAGGAAGACCCGCAGTCGGATGACAACAAGATCCGTTGTCGCAAGATCGAATCGACCGGTTCGCTGATCAAGAAGAGCAAGGTCTGCAAGACCGTGGCGGAATGGCGCATGATCAGCACGAAGGGCAATCAGAACGTGCGCGACTTGGTCGAATCGGGGCAGATCTGTGCCGGCGGCCCCTGCGCCGGGACCAACTGACACGCCATTCCTTGCCCCTCATTGCTGACCTCGGCGGGTCGGGCCTGACCCGATGATCCCGCGCGAACTCCTCGCCACGGCAGAGGTGCCGGGCGGAGACGAGCCCCTGCGTCTGATCCGCAGGGGCAGCGAATATTCGATCATGCTCGGTGCGAACGAGCTGATGAACAGTCGGCTCAGCGGCTCCGAAGAGGCGATGAGCACGCTCGCCGCCGCACGAATCGCGGGGGTGTCCGCGCCGCGCGTGCTGATCGGCGGGCTGGGCATGGGCTTTACCTTGCGCACCGCCCTGCAGGCCTTCGGCGCCCGCGCATCGATCGAGGTGGCAGAGCTGGTCCCCGAGATCGTCGACTGGGCACGCGGGCCGATGGCGCATCTGCACGCAGGCACGCTCGACGATCCGCGCGTCAGCATTCATGTCGGTGATGTCGGTGGGCTGATCCGCAGCAGCGCCGGGCGCTTCGATGCCATCCTGCTCGATGTCGACAACGGCCCGGACGGGCTTTCGCGCGAGGGCAACGATGCGCTTTATACGGCGCAGGGGTTGCAGCAGGCCCGGGCTGCGCTGGGGCCCGGCGGCGTGCTGGCGGTGTGGTCGAGCGGCCCCGATCCGCGCTTCACCTCAAGGTTGCGCAAGGCCGGCTTTGCGGTGGAGGAGGAGGTTGTCCGGGCGCGGCGAACCGGCGGCGGCGCGCGGCACACGATCTGGCTGGCCCAGCGCCGCTGATCCGGCTTACAGGTCGGGCGTGCGGACCTCGTCGGCGCGCTCTCCGGGGCGCGGCTCCAGTCCGTAGCGCTTGACGAGTTCCCAGACATGGTCGGGGATCATCGATTTCATCCGCGCCGGGGCCGATCGACGCAGGTGCAGCACGGTCTCGATCGCCTTCATCTCGACCCTTGCACGCGCGAATTCCGCGCCGCGCGGCCCGATGCGCGGCATCAGCCAGCCGAAGATTCCTCGCAGCACCTTGGGCATGCGGCGCAGCGGCAGGCCGCCCGCGGCGCGCTCGGTATTCGCCAGAAAGCCCTTGACCGGGCCGGCGCGATTGCCCGCGCTGGTAACGTCGCGGGTGCGCAGCTCCTGCCCCAGCAGCTCGACCAGCTCCTCGCCGCGCTCGTTGCGCACCACCAGCCACTGCTTGCCGCCGCCGGCCATATAGCCGATGGTGATATCGGCCAGGACGTTGGTATAGTCGACACAGGTGCGGCAGGTCAGCGGGAAGAAGTCCGAGGGCAGATCGGCAATCGGCAGTTGCAGGAAGGGAACCTCGCGCACGCTACCATCATCGAAGCGCAGCTCGACATGATAGTCGGAGCGGAATTCGAGATAGCAGATGCTGTCCGGCGCGTCCGACAGCAGCTTGAGGAACAGGTGGAAATTCTCGGTCGTGGTGTTGTCGGCGCACGGTGTTCCGATGACGTAGATGCGCTCGAAACCCAGTTCGGCCTCGAGCGCGCGCAGCGCGTGCACCTGGCAGGGAATGCCGATCAGCGCGATCCGCTTGTGCCCGGCCGCTCTCGCCGGTTCGAGCAGCGCCAGCAGCGGCGCATAGCCCATGCGCATCCCGCGCACCCCGGCCATGTCTTCTGCCCGCGTGATCAGGACCGGATTGGGCCGCCAGCGATCTTCGGGATGCGGCCCGATCGCCAGCACGGCATCGACCGCACCGGTTTCCAGCAACCGCTCGCCGAGCCGCGAAACGATTCCGGTCCATTGCGCGCCGGGCGACGGGGTGATCAGCTCGCCTGCGACCATGCGGCGGAAGGGGCCGAAGAACAGTTCGTCCGGCCGTTCAGGATCGCGCGTGCGGCCATGGACCTGGCGCTCGAGCGTTTCGTAGTCCGGCTTGAGAAACTGGCACACCCGGCCGCAGGCCTTGGGATCGCTGCTGCGCGAAATGCCGCAATCCGTGCACAGACGGCGCGGGGCCGCAAGCGCGAATCCCTCCAGTTCGGCAAAGCGTATGTCGGTTTCCCCCTGGGCCATTGCGTGCCGTCTTACCCCCCTTTTGGCCATCACGACACAATTTTCCCGTTATTGTACAGGCTGTAACGGCTACATTCGGGGCAACTTCCCACAAGGTGAATTTGCCGCTAAGTTCAGCCCCCATGCGAAAGGCGGAAAACATGCAGTGGTCCAGTAGCGAACAGCAGGGATGCGTGATTGCCAGCCCCGATGGCCGTGTCGATGAGGCAACCGCCGAGGCGTTTACCGAACATCTGGCCGCCAGCGTGACCATGGCCGCCGATTCGCCGGGCAAGAAGCTGATCGTCGATTTTGCCGGGCTCGATTACATGTCGTCGCGCGGCCTGCGCGCACTGACGCTCGCCAAGCGCCAGGCAGATGCGGCCGGTGTTGCGATGGCGCTGGCGCGTCCCAACGAGGTAATGCGCGAAATTCTGGCAATCAGCCGGTACGACAAGCTGTTCCCAGTCTCGGACAGCATCGAGGCCGCAATCTAGCACGCTGGCGACACGGGGACGCCGCGCAACAATCAGGGGGGATGCGATGCTGGTCCGTTTCTGGGGAACACGGGGGTCCTTGCCCGTTGCTGCCACCGCATCGATCGTACAGGACAAGGTCGCACACGCGCTGCTTGCCGCATCGGGCCGCAGCTTTGCCGATATCGAGGAAGCGCGCAGCTTTGCGCGTAGCGAACTGGATTTCGCCGTCAGTGGGACCTTTGGCGGGGCCACGACCTGCGTCGAGATCGAGGCCGGGGATCCGGCGAACGGCGATGCCTTCATCCTGTGCGACATGGGCAGCGGGCTGCGGGGCTTCGGTCTTGATGCGATGCGTCGCTGCGCTGCGGGTCACGCAAGGGTCTATCACTTCTTCATGTCGCACCTGCACTGGGACCATATCATGGGCTTCCCGTTCTTCGTGCCAGCCTTCGACCCCAATGCGCATATCGTCATCCATTCCGGGCACGAGGATGCCGAAGAGGCGCTGCGCCGCCAGCAGGAGGAAATCTCCTTCCCGGTAAAATTCGACTGGCTGCGCGCGAAGATCGAGTTCCGCACGCTCAAGGTGGGCGAGACCTATCAGATCGGCGCGGTGCAGGTGGAGCTGATGGAACAGCACCATTCGCACAGCAGCTTCGGTTATCGCTTCACCGATGCCGAGGGCAAGGTGGCGGTCTTCAGCACCGACAGCGAACACAAGCTCGACCGGATGGAAGGCGAGGCCGATGTCGAACAGTTCTTCCGTGCGGCGGACCTGGTCATCTGCGACACGATGTATTCGCTCGCCGACAGCGTTTCGATGAAGGAGGACTGGGGCCATTCCAGCAACATCGTCGCGATCGACCTGTGTCATGGCGCGCGGGCGAAGCGGCTGGCGCTGTTCCACCACGAACCGGTCTATTCGGACGCCGATATCGCGCGCATGCACGCCGAAAGCGTGCGCTACGAGGAGCTGACCCGCGAGCACGATCCGCTGGAGGTGCTGTGCGCCTATGATGGCCTCGAAGTCTCGCTCTAGCGCCGTTCGGATCAGCAGTCCGCCGCGCGGCCTGTGGCGGGCGGCGCTCATCGGATTCACGCTTGCTGCCCTGCTCAGCCTCGCGCTGGGCACGCGCGAGCAGAATATCGTGTTCGATGGCTGGCAGCGCATCGCCCCACGCGACCTTTCCGAAAGCCAGGTCCGCATCGTCGCGATCGGCGATGAAAGCCTGGAGGTGATCGGCAGCTGGCCCTGGCCGCGCCGGGTGCTCGCGACCATGACCCAGCGCATTGCCGAGGGCGGCGCAGCGGCGATCGGTTTCGACATCCTGTTCGTCGAGCCCGACGCGGTCAGTCCGACACGCTTTTCGCGGCTCTATGCGCCCGACGACCCGGCGATCCAGGCATGGCTTGATCAGCTCGGCAGCATGGACAGCGATTTTGCCGATGCGATCAGCACCGCGCCGGTCGTGCTTGGCCGTGCTGGCGTCAAGCTGCGCGGGGCGGACCCTGCCAGCCTCACCCAATGGGCGACGATAGACGGGACCCCGCCCCCTGCCCTCGCCCGCTACCCGCTCGTGCAGAGCAATCTCAAGGAGCTGGAGGCCCGGGCGCCCGGCTTCGGCTTGCTCAACGGGGCGCCCGATGGCGATGGCGTGGTGCGCAGCGTGCCGCTGGTCATGAAGACCGGCGAGGCTCTGGTGCCCGGGCTGGCGCTCGAGATGATGCGTGTCGCGATCGAGCAGCGCACCGGCACCGATCCCGAGATCGAGCTCAGCCCCGACAGCGTCACCATCGGACAGCGCCGCATCCCGGTGAACGATCAGGGGCGGATGCGGCTGCATTTCGCCGAAATCCCGGAGGCCCATGTCTATTCGGCGATCGAGATCATGTCGCAGGAGTTCGACCTCTCGCAGCTCAAGGACAAGATCGTCCTCGTTTCGCTGACCGCAGAGGGCACGCAGGATATCGTCGCGACGCCCCTGGGCTCCGAAATGTTCGGCGTGCTGATCCAGGCGCAGGCCGCCGACACGATCAACCGGGGCGGCTGGCTCGATCGCCCCTGGACCATGCCGGCAGCCGAATGGGCCGTCGGCGGGCTGCTCGCCATCGTCCTGCTGCTGCTCGCCACCGGCCAGGCACCGGCGCGCAGCCGCTGGCTGGTGCTCTCGGGCGCGGCGGCAAGCCTGCCGCTGGCGAGCTGGCTGCTGTTCCGCTTCGGCGACCTGCTGTTCGATCCGATCCGCCCGGTGCTGCTCGGCAGCGGTAGCGCGCTCGCGGTATTCGCCGCGCTGTTCAACGAGGCCCGGCGCGAGCGCGCGGCGCTGCGCGATGCGCAGAACCGCAGCGAGGGCGAACTTGGTGCGGCCCGCTCGATCCAGCTGGGCATGCTGCCCGATCGCACCGCATTGGCAAGGCTCGACCCGCGCATCGATATCGCCGCGCAGCTCGAAGCCGCCAAGTCGGTCGGCGGCGATTTCTACGACATCATCCGGCTGGACAAGGACCGCATCGTCATCCTGATCGCCGATGTCACCGGCAAGGGCGTGCCCGCCGCGCTGTTCATGGCCTTGTCCAAGGCGCTCTCGCGCAGCGTGATGCTGCGCGCGCCGGGCGGGCTCGCCGATGCCGCCGCGCAGCTCAACGAGGAGCTGATGCGCGACAGCGGCGATGCGCTCGGCCTCACCATGCTGCTGGGCATCATCGACCTTTCGACAGGGCGCGCCGAATTCGTCAATGCGGGCCATGACAATCCGCTGCGCATCACCACCGACGGGCAGGTTATTGAGGAAGCGATGGAGGGCGGCCCGCCCTTCTGCATCATGGATTATCCCTGGCCCGCCGAGGAAATCGTGCTCCAGCCCGGCGAGGCGCTGGTGCTGATCACCGATGGCGTGACCGAGGCGCAGAACCGGCAGGATCAGCTGTTCGGCAACGATCGCACCCGCGCCGCATTGGTCGCCGACCAGAGCAGCGCCGCGGCGATGGTCGCCAGCCTGTGCGGCGCCGTGCGCAGCTTCGAGGACGGCGCGGATGCGAGCGACGACCTGACCGTTGTTGCCTTCCGCTATCTGGGTGCTAATCCCGCCTGATCACCGGCAGGAGGCCCCGATGTCCGATATTGCACGTCCCCGGCGCAGCGCGCTGTACATGCCCGCATCGAACCCGCGGGCGCTCGCCAAGGCGCGCAGCCTGCCCGCCGATGTCATCATCCTCGACCTCGAGGACGCGGTTGCGCCCGAGGCAAAGGAGGACGCGCGGACGGCAGCGATTGCCACGGCGGCAGAGGGCGGGTTCGGTCATCGCGAATTGGTCATCCGCATCAACGCGCTCGACACGCCCTGGGGGCAGGATGACCTTGCCGCAGTGGCGAAGGCAGAGGTGGACGGCGTGCTGATTCCCAAGGTGATGCGCCCCGCCGACATAACCGCGTGCAACGCCGCGCTCGCCGAGGCACCCTCGCGGCTCAAGCTCTGGGCGATGATCGAGACCTGCGCGGTGGTGCCGCATCTCGATGCGCTCGCGGCTTTGGGCGGCTCCACGCGGCTGTCGACCTTCGTGATGGGGGTGAACGATCTCGCCAAGGAAATGCGCGCGCGGCTGACGCCTGAACGCACGCCGTTCCTGCCGATCCTGACGCTCGCTGTCGCCGCTGCGCGCGCGCATGGCGTCGCCGTGCTCGACGGGGTGTGCAACGAGTTTCGCGACCTGGCTGTGTTCGAGGCCGAGGCGCACCAGGGGCTGCTGTTCGGCTTCGACGGCAAGACGCTGATCCATCCCGACCAGGTCGCGCCGTGCAATGCGGTCTTCTCGCCCAGCGAGGACGAACTGGCCTGGGCGCAGGCCGTCATCGCCGCGTTCGCCTTGCCCGAGAACGCCGGCAAGGGCGCGATCCGGGTCGAGGGGAAAATGGCCGAGCTGCTCCATCTGGAACAGGCGCGGCAGCTGGTGGCTATCGCGGAGCGGATCGCAGCGTCGGCGTGACTCAGCCCGCCCGGTTCTTGCGCCGGAGGTCACCCTTACAGCGTTCGGAACAGGTTTTCACATTGTCCCAGTCGCGCGCCCATTTCTTGCGCCAGGCAAAGGGCCGCCCGCAGGCCTCGCAGGTCTTTTCGGGCAGGGTCGACTTGGTATAGCGCTTGTCCGGCATGGCGGCGATATGGGCGCAGCGCCTCTCCCCCGCCAGAGCCGCGCGCAAATTTGTCGGCGCGCTCTTGCCCGCCCGAACGCCCGCGCTATCGTGGGCGCATGCGCACCCTCGCCCTGGCACTTGCCCTTCTCGCCCCGCTGGCCCTCGCCCCCGCTCCGCTGCACGCGCAGACAGAAGCGTCGCTTCCCGATGTCGAGGAAAAGTCGATCCCCGAACTATCGGCGATGCTCGCTTCGGGCAAGGTCACCAGCGAGCAGCTGGTCAACGCCTATATCAACCGGATCGGGCGGATCGACGAGGATTCGAGCATCCAGCTCAACAGCGTCATCGCGCTGATGCCCGATGCGCTGACCGAAGCGCGGACACTCGATGCCGAGCGCAAGGCGGGCAAGCTGCGCGGGCCGCTGCACGGCATCCCGATCCTGATCAAGGACAATATCGAGGCGAAGGGCCGCATCCCCACCACGGCAGGGTCGACCGCATTGCTCGCCAATGTCACCGACCGCGACGCGCCGCTGGTTGCCCGGCTGCGCGCGGCGGGCGCGATCATCCTGGGCAAGACCAACCTGTCGCAATGGGCGAACATCCGTTCGAACGATTCGGTCAGCGGCTGGTCGAGCGTCGGCGGGCTGGTGAAGAACCCCTATGCGCTCGACCGCAACACCTGCGGCTCGTCCTCGGGCAGCGGCGCGGCAGCGGCGGCGAGCCTCGCGGCCGCGACGATCGGAACCGAGACCGACGGGTCGATCATCTGCCCGTCGTCGATCAACGGGCTCGTCGGGTTCAAGCCGACGCTCGGCCTTGTCTCGCGCACGCATGTGATCCCGATCAGCCATAGCCAGGATACCGCAGGGCCCATGGCGCGCAGCGTCACCGATGCGGCGCTGCTGCTCACCGCGCTGGCGGGCAGCGATCCGGCAGACCCGGCGACGGCGGAGGCGGACAAGCGCAAGACCGATTATGCCGCAGGGCTCTCGCCGGATTACTTGAAGGGCGTGCGCATCGGCGTGCTGATCGACCGGCGCGGCGGCAACGCGCGCGTGCAGGCGGCGTTTGCGCAGGCGCTCGAGAAGCTGAAGGCCGCAGGCGCCGAGCTGGTCGAGATCGCGGACAGCCGCACCGGGCTCGAGGGGCTGGGCGAGGCCGAGTTCAAGGTGCTGATGGTCGAGCTGAAGGCGGACCTCAACGCCTATCTCGCCACCACGCCTCCGCAAGTCACCGCGCGCACGCTCAAGGACGTGATCGCTTTCAACACCGCGAACGCCGAGACCGAGCTCGCCTGGTTCGACCAGTCGCTGTTCGATCTGGCCGAGAGCCAGAAGGGTCTCGACGATCCCGAGTACAGGGAGGCGCTGGCCAAGTCGAAGCGCCTCGCAGGGGCGGAAGGCATCGACAAGCTGCTCAAGACGCACAATGTCCGCTTCCTAGTCGGCCCCAGCACCGCTCCCGCCTGGGTCAGCGACCTAGTCAATGGCGATCACAGCATCGGCCCCAGCCAGAGCCAGTTGCCCGCCGTGGCCGGCTATCCGCACATCACCGTGCCGATGGGTCTGGTCGCCGGGCTGCCCGTCGGCCTGTCGATCATCGGCAGCCAGTGGCAGGACCATGAGGTGATCAAGGCCGGCTACGCCTTCGAACAGGCGAGCAAGGCGCGGTTTGCGCCGACTTATGCCGCCAGCGCCGATGCGAAGGCGGACCCGATGGGGCGGTAAGCCTCAGGACACCAGCAAGCGCCGATTGTGCCGCTGCATTTCGTGATGTCCAACATGCGGGGTCATGATGCGGGACAGGCCTGCCATGCGAGCAGCTTATCCGCCGTTGCACCCTGGGAGCATTTAGTATCGTGTCCCCGGAATTCGGCGCGCATGGATGCGTCCGGCATAGGCGCGGTTCACCCTCGACAACGCAGCGCGCAGGGCATCGGAATGTCGGGGCACAAGAATGAGGTGAACATGATTGGGCATCAGCACCCAGCTCCACACCGCCACGCCATGCGCCGCACAGTGCACGGCCAGCAGATCGCGATAGGCGACATAATCATCATCGCCGAAGAACACCTGCTGACGACCATTGCCCCGCTGGGTCACATGATGCGGGATCCCAGGAACCACAAAGCGAGCTAGACGAGCCATGCCAGCAGCCTTGCACTGCCGCCCCACAATGTCAATTTAGCGCACTGTCACCGTAATTCGTAATTGGGCAACTCGATTTTCTGGAAAAATAAGTGCACATCCCTAACGAGGCTTGTGTTAATCTTTTTCTTCTTTTTATTTCGCTCAAAAATTTCAATCTCGTTCTCGCCAATTTTAAGGCTAGTAATGTCTGAAATTACAACGCTCCTAAAAGGAAATATAAAGAATTTAATTAATTCACCATCACTGGAAATGGCAGGCAATCCGAAGATGGCCCGAAACACATAAATCAACGCAATCAAATTGATAAAAATTGATCCAATCAGAACTGTTATACCTATCAAATTAAGGCCATCGTCAGTCCTCAATACCCCACTTAACCGCCCCGATGTCACAGGCGCAGAATACATCCATAACGAACAAACGAAAAACACACATGCCCACAATATAACTAGGCGAAATTTATATTTTGCACATATTACACGTTTATTGCTCATCGACAGCCTCTCGCATTACGGTGACACGTGCATAAATCCCTAGACACGAATTCCGGGGACACGATACTTAATTCCATCAGTCAGCCCCCTTGCCTTCCTTCCGCGCTTGGTGGGGTCATGCTGCGCATCATGGCACGTTCCGCCTCGGCAATCCATGCCGCCTCGGCCAGCGGCCTGCCGGTGCGCAGGCGTGCCTCGATGGGTTCGAGCACCCTCTCGCCTCGCGACATGGTGCGCTGCCACCGTGATCCGCGTCGCCATATTCCACGTCACAGCTATAGTCCGGGCCGCCATCCCCGGTCAGATTGCCATTGCCGCCATTGCCTAACCCGGCGCGGCCAGCGGGAGGTCCACGCCTTCCGGGGCGCGATTTGACGCCCGCAACGCCTACAGCCCCAGGATGTGCTTCGCGATGTGGTAGATGCTGTGCTGTTCCAGCGTGCCGTGGAACAGATGCGCCTGGGGGCCGGCGGCCTTGACCACGACATCCTCGCCGCCATGCGTCTCGCCCGAGGTCGGCACCAGCGACTGCTGGAGATAGTTGAGCGCAGCGGTATCTTCCTGCGCGGGGTCGGTGCGCGGTTCGTTCACCTTGGCGCCGGGGCCGTTGGCATAGCCGAGCGTCGTATAGGCCTTGCCGTCCTTGGCGGTGATCGGCTCGCCGTCCTCGGTGATGCTCGCCAGGCCGAAGATCGAATTGCCGCGCGGCGGATAGCCCGCGATGGTGAAGACATGGCTGTGATCGGCGGTGACCAGGATCAGCGTCTCGTCGAGATTGACCATCTCCAGCGCCTTGGCGATCGCGGCATCGAGCGCGACGGTATCGTCGAGCGCGCGGTGCGCGTTGCCACCGTGATGCGCATGGTCGATGCGCCCGCCCTCGACCATCAGTACATAGCCCTGCTCGGACGATCCCAGCTTCTTCACCGCCAGCTCGACCATTTCGGCGAGCGAGGGCTCGCCGGCCTTGTCCTTCGCGCGGTCGGCCTCGAATTGCATGTGGCTGGGCTCGAACAGGCCGAAGACCGGCGCGCTGTCGGCGGGGTTCAGCGCGGCGAACTGGCTGGCGTTCCAGACATACCGGCCCTTCGGGTTCTTCTTCTTCCATTCGGCGACCAGATCCCGGCCATCCTTGCGGGCCCCCTTCTTGTCGGCATATTCCGGGTCCGATTGCGTGGCCGGCATGAACGCGGCGCGGCCGCCGCCGAGCACGAGTTTCAGCCCCTTGGCATGCGGCCATTCGACCAGCTGGCGCGCGATGTCGCGGCAGGCAGCGCCCGCGGGAAGTTCGCTGTCCGATTCCCAGTTGCGATCGACGCTGTGCGCATAGGTCGAGGCGGGCGTCGCGTGCGTGATGCGCGCGGTGGAGATGACGCCGAGCGCCTTGCCCGCGCTTTCGGCCTGTTCGAACAGGGTGGGCACATCCCTGCCCGCCGCCGTCTCGCACTTGCCGCGCAGCGCCGCCGGAGCGACCGACAGCATGCCCGAGCGGGTCTTGGTGCCGGTGACCAGCGCGGTGGCGGTCGCGGCGGAATCGGCGACCTGGAAATCGTGGCTATAGGTCTTCACCATGGCCGAATAGGGCATCGCATCGATCGCGGTCTCGTTCGATTCGCCGTCGCGCCCAGCCTTCTGGCCCTCCCAGATGCGCCCGGCGGTCAGCGTGCTCACCCCCATGCCGTCGCCGATGAAGATGATCAGGTTCTTCGCCTTGCCGGTGCGCGCCTGCATCGCGAGCCGCGCCTGCAATTGCGCCTGGCCCTGTGCGGCATAATCGGCGGCGGTCTGCTCGCCCCGCTCCTTGTCCGGCGCGGCTTCCTTGGGTGCATTGTGCTGAGCCAGAACCGGCGCAGACCAAAGGGCGGCAAGGCACAACAGGGTGGCAAGCGGGCGGTTCATGGCGCAGTCTCCTCCAAATCTGCCGCCGCTCTGTCACGAAGCCATGACAAATTCGAGACTTTTCGGGGCTGCATGCGTCCGAATGCTTGCAATCGATTGCAACAACCCTGCACATAGACTTGACCCAATCCATTTTGCAGCGCAGCATGCGCGCATGGCCGACATTGACACCGCTCACCTTACCCCGATCAGTCAGAACCCCGATATCCGCTATCTTGGCCGGATATTGGGCGACGTCATCCGCGCCTATGGCGGCGAGAAGCTGTTCCGCCAGACCGAATATATCCGCTCGGCCAGCGTCGATCGGCATCGCGGCGTTGCGGGCGCGGACGAGATCGACACCGGACTCGAGGCCCTCAACCTCGACGACACATTGTCGTTCGTGCGCGGCTTCATGCTGTTCTCGATGCTCGCCAACCTTGCCGAGGACCGCCAGGGTGTTGCGCAGGAGACCGGCGCGACCGTGGCCGAAGCGGTGGCGCGCCTGCGCGAGCACGGAGTCAGCGATACCGCAATCGGCGATCTGCTCGACCAGAGCCTGATCGTCCCCGTGCTCACCGCGCACCCGACCGAGGTGCGACGCAAGTCGATGATCGATCACAAGAACCGCGTCGCCGACCTGATGAAGCTGCGCGATGCCGGGCTGGACGAGACCGCAAACGGCGACCGGATCGACGAGGCGCTGCACCGCCAGATCGCGCTGCTCTGGCAAACCCGTCCGTTGCGCCGCGAACGGCTGTTCGTCGCCGACGAGGTTGAGAATGCGCGCGCCTATATGCAGGACGTGTTCCTGCCGGTGCTGCCGATGCTCTATGCGCGCTGGGAGCGGGTGCTGGGCCATCGCCCGCCCGCCTTTCTGCGGCTGGGCAGCTGGATCGGCGGCGACCGCGACGGCAACCCGTTCGTCACCGCCGATGCGCTGCGCCATGCGCTGGGTCGGCAGGCAGAAACCGCGCTCGTCCATTATCTCGACGGCGTGCACGCGCTGGGCCAGGATCTCAGCATCGCGACCGGCCTTTCGCAGACACCGCAAGCGGTGCTCGATCTCGCTGAGAAGAGCGGCGACAATGCCCCCAGCCGTGCCGACGAACCCTATCGTCGTGCGCTCGCGGGCATTTACGCCCGGCTGTGCGCCACGCATGTCGCGCTGACGGGCAAGCAGCCGCCGCGCCCCTCGGTGCTGGCGGGCGAACCCTATGCCAGCCCCGGCGATCTGCGGCGCGATCTGGTGGTGCTCGCCAATGGCCTGGCCGATAATGGCGCGGGCCTGCTGGCGAGCGGCGGCGCACTCGGCCGGCTGATCCGCGCGGTCGAGATTTTCGGCTTCCACCTGGCAACGCTCGACCTTCGCCAGAACAGCGACGTGCACGAGCGTGTCGTTGGCGAGCTGCTCAAGGTCGCGGGCGTGTGCGACGATTATGCCGCGCTCGACGAGGCCGCGCGCATCGCGCTGCTGCGCGCCGAGCTCGGCCATGCGCGGCTGCTGATCAACCGCTGGCACGAATATGGCGAGGAGACGGTCAAGGAACTCGCGATCGTCGAGGCGGCGGCGCAGGCGCACGCGCTATACGGGCCGCAGGCGATCACCGCCTACAATATCAGCAAGGCCGAAAGCGTGTCCGACATGCTCGAGGTCAACCTGCTGCTCAAGGAAGCCGGTCTGTTCCGCCCCGGTCCCGTGCCGCAGGCCGCGATCATGGCGGTGCCGCTGTTCGAGACGATCGGCGACCTCGAAAACGCGCCGCAGATCATGCGCGCCTATTTCGCGCTGCCTGAAATCGCTGCCCTGGTGAAGGCGCGCGGCTATCAGGAGGTGATGGTCGGCTATTCGGACAGCAACAAGGATGGCGGCTATCTGACCTCCACCTGGTCGCTCAACCATGCCAGCCGCGCACTCGCCAAGGTGTTTGCGGAGACCGGCATCGCGATGCAGCTGTTCCACGGACGCGGCGGCGCGGTGGGGCGCGGCGGCGGGTCGAGCTTCGCCGCGATCCGCGCGCAGCCCAAGGGCACCGTGCAGGGCCGCATCCGGATCACCGAACAGGGCGAGGTCATCGCTGCCAAATATGGCACGGTGGAAAGCGCCGAGCTGAACCTCGAGGCGATCACCTCGGCCGCGCTTATCGCGACGCTCGACCATGACGGGCTGAGCGAGGCAGACGAGGCGCGCTTTGCCGCGGCGATGGACATGATCTCGCGCGATGCCTTCCGCGCCTATCGCGGGCTGGTCTATGGCACCGAGGGTTTCAACCAGTTCTTCCGCGCGGCCACGCCGATCAGCGAGATTGCCGATCTCAAGATCGGATCGCGCCCCGCTAGCCGATCGAAGAGCCAGCGGATCGAGGATCTGCGCGCCATTCCCTGGGTGTTCAGCTGGGCACAGGCGCGCATCATGCTACCCGGCTGGTATGGCGTGGGCCAGGCGCTCGGCGGCTTCGCCGACAAGGCATTGCTCGCCGACATGGCGCAGGGCTGGCCCTTCTTCCAGGCGCTGCTCGGCAATATGGAGATGGTGCTGGCCAAGTCGGACATGACCATCGCGCGCCATTATGCCGGGCTGGTGCCCGACGAGGCGCTGCGCGAGAATGTCTTCGGCGAAATCCGCTCGGGCTGGCAGGCCGCGCATGACAATCTCCTGAGCGTCACCGGCCAGTCGCGGCTGCTGGCGAACAACCCCGCGCTCGACACCTCGATCCGGCTGCGCCTGCCCTATATCGAGCCGCTCAACCTGCTGCAGATCGAACTCATCAAGCGCCACCGCGCGGGCGAGGCCGACGAGCGGATTTCCGAAGGCATCCAGCTGTCGATCAACGCGATCGCGACGGCGCTCAGGAACAGCGGGTGATGGGTTTAAGGCAGCGCTATCTGATTTCGGTGCTACCGCGACCGTGCGGGAAGACGATCCTTTTCGCGCCGAACGCAGCCTGAGCCGCGCCGCGCCAGCGGTCAAGCTCCGGAACGTCGGTTTCGATGTCTTCGGGATAGAGATACGTGATCCGCGTGTCGCCCCCACGGACAAGATAGTACATCTCGTCCCAGCGGCTGCTGAGCGGCTCCAGGGCCCAGAGCTCTAGCAGCGTATCGCGGTACTTTTCATAATCGGGCTGCGCGAAGGCGATATAGCTGCCACGATCGAGGAAACGCGCGAGGCTGATATACCGACTTTCCACCAACGCGATCAGCAGGGTGCCCAGCGGACTGAAACTGGTCTCCGCTCGAACGGTCGAGGCGAGATCAGCAATCAGCTCGCCTTTCCATCGCCTGGGCCCCACGTTCCACATTGTTTCCCCCTGTCATACACCAGGCAAGGCTCTGCCCGTCGCTCAGCGCATCTTTGTGCGCCATCCCGTGCGAGGAAGTTTCTGCGCGTCGCTGGGCATGGGCGGATATCTGATCGGAAAATCCCCGAAACAGGAAATGACAAATGACTCTCGGTCATCATAAGGCAGCTCATCTTCGGGCACATCCTGCGGATACACGATCTTTGAGGATGCCCCGCCGTCTTTGATAAAAATTTCGATTCCCAGAGGCACCTTGTCAGGCGGCGGAACGAACCTGAGATCATTCAGCAGCATTACATTTATGTTCTCTTGCTTATCCACAGATATATATTCTATGAATTGCTGCCGTCCGACGTAAACGGAATAGCCAACTCCGCCAAACAGGTCTGCGAGGACCAGGATTCCCCGGTTATCCGTGCCATGCCTCCTCAGAAGGTTGCACGCGACGTCGTGAATGATGTCAGCCATCTCAATTTGCCAATCCTTCATTTCCGCCTGTTCCCTCTCGATTTCGGTGGAGACATACCGGGACGAATGTCGAATTTAACGTGCTTTTCCTTGCCATCGATATTGTACCAGATTTCGATAAAGTCGGGGCGACGGGAACCCTTTGGATAATCAATTTCCATTTTAAGGGACACGTCTTTGCCTAACTTCCGGGCGTCCGCCCATTCCTGCTCAACCATGCGATAACGCCCTCTGTTCAGGGATTTGTCCTGCGCAAAATGGTTGAAGGCATCATTGGGACCGTTGAACCTATGGGCAATGAAATGGCCCCCATCATCGGTCGGGAGACGATCGGGCTTGCCTGCATTGGCCTGAGCCGACCTTGAACGCGGTGTCTGAGCGTTCATAGACAACTCGGGCGCAATGATTTTGCGCGCGTCACCATTTTCATCGAGGTGATAGGTGTATCCGTTGCGCTTGATGGGACGCAGCGGAGGCTTTCTGGCGGGGCGCGGTGGTGCTGGCCTGGCGGGAGGCCTTGGTCTCGGCCAGGGAGCGGGATTGGCCGGGATGCTGCTAGGCAGATGCTGGCGCTTCTTTGCCGCGGGCCGCGGCTTTGGTCTGACTGGTGTCGGCTTTCCGAATGAGCCACTGGCACCCGCACCGCCAAACGGTCCGCTGCCCGGATTAATCCTGCCTGGTTTGCGCGGCTTCGAGCCGCTGGAGGCTCCGGCGCCGCCAGAACCATAACGCCGCCCTTGGCCCGCAAAGGTGAAGCGTCCGTCGTCGGGGTCGTGCCAAGGGTTGAACTTGCGCTCGATCGCCGCGCTTGCGCCAGAATCAGGCCAGTGGCCCGTCCGCATCCAGAATGCAAAGCCGCTTTGCTGCCCATGTGCCGGGTCCCGCATTCTGCCGCTCCTGTGGGGAAAAACGGCAAGAACATATCAGCAACATTTTCCAACAAGTCAATTGTCGGTGCGCCGATCAGCATGGCTTCTGGTCGCGTATTGATCCGTTTTGGATGCATTTCTCGCGTAACAGGCATGACGCATACAAAAACGGCGGCGAACCCATCGGGTCCGCCGCCGCCTGTTACCTTCGAAGGGGAAGGTTTACTGGTTGTTCGTGGTCGTGCCCGGCACTTCGCTGGGAGCGACTTCGCCGTTATCGTCCATCGCGTTGGCCTTTTCTTCGCCAGCCGCTTCGACCGCGTCAGCCTGGTTTTCCAGGGCATCTTCCTGGGCTTCGGTCGGGGCCTGGTCGGCCGCGTCTTCCAGCGCGTCAGCCTGGGCTTCAGCCTGGTCTTCGACCTGGTCGGCCTGCTCGGACTGGCAAGCGCCAAGGCTGATAAGGCCGATGCTGGCAACGCTGGTGAGAATCAGTTTACGCATGTTTCGCTCCACTACCCTGTTTCATGCACAATGCATGAACGCCACTACGGGTGGGTCCACAGGTGGTTGCAAAGCCCTGTAAAAAATTCTCCCGCACGGTGCGTCAGGAGTGTCCGTGACGCGCCGCCTAGCCAAACCGCGCCAAAGCTGCTTAAGAGCGTGCCGGGATTGGGCCTGGAAAGCACGTTTTGACATCATCGCCACCGCAGAATGAGCCTGGCTCGCCGGATAGCGTATCCGGGCCGGGCAAGGCTGTGCCGGATGGCGCGGCCGAAGCGCAGAGCGGCGACATCCAGGCGCTTGCCAAGGGCGGGCGCACCAATTTCCTCGGCTTTCTGCTGCGGCTAGCCGCGCGCCTTCCCTTCCTGTTCATTGCCGGGCGGCTCTATGGGGCCGAGGCGCTGGGCCGCTTCGCCTATGCGGTGCTGGTGGTCGAGTTCGCCGCGCAGATCGCGACCCTGGGGCTGAAGCGCGGCCTGGCCGCCCAGCTCGCGCGAACATCGCGCCCGCACGCACAGGTCGTGGCCGATGGCCTGCTGGTGAGCTTCATCGCCTCGGCGCTCGCCGCGACGCTGCTGATGCTGGTCCCTGAGATCATGTTCCCCAACAGCACCGCGGGCGAGGTCGACCGGCTGCTGCCGCTGGTGATCTTTGCCGTGGCGGGGTCGGACGTCGCGCTGGCGGCGCTGGCCTATCGCTTCGACATCGCCGCCACGGTGCGGGCACGATCGATCATCGAGCCGTGGACGATCAGCATCACCGCCTGGATCTTCTATTACCTCACCCCCGATGACGGGCTGATCCTGTCCTATATCGCCTCGATGGTCGCCGCGTTCATCGCCTCGATCATCCCGATGCTGCGCAATTACGGACTGCCCATGGGCTGGCAGCCGCGACCGCTTAAGCTCGCCAACATGGCGCGGCGCAACGCCCCGCTGGCGGCGGCGGATGCAATCGAATGGGGCAGCCGCCGGCTCGATCTGGCGGTGCTCGGCCTGTTCGCCTCGCCGGCCGTCGTCGGTATCTATTATATCGCGCAGCAGGTGGCGAGCCTGCCGCAGAAGCTCAAGACCAGCTTCGACCCCATCCTGGGCCCGGTGATCGCGCGCAACCTGCAGAGCGGCAAGATGGCCGAGATCGCGCGCCAGGTCAGCCAGGTCGGCTTCTGGATCATCGCCGCGCAGCTGGGCGTCGCGCTGGCGCTGGGCATCCCGGGCGAGGGCGTGATGGGGCTGGTCGGTCCGAATTTCGTCGGTGGGACAGGCGCGCTGGCGTTCCTGCTCGCAGCAGAGGTCGTCGCGGCCACCGCCGCCGTGAGCGAGGCGGCGCTCGTCTATATCGCCCGCCACCGCAACCTGATGATCTCGCTCGCCATGCTGGCGCTACAGGGGGGTTTGAGCGTCGCGCTGATTCTCACCGCGCAGGCGATGGGCCTGCCGCCGCTGTTCCAGGCGGCGAGCGTCGCGCTGGCACTGGCGCTGGCATTGGGCTTTGCCTCGATCGTCAAGGCGCGGCTGCTCTCGAAGCTGCTGGGTGCGCCGGTCAATGGCTGGCGTTGGGCTTTGTTCTGGGCGGCAGCGGCGGCGACGGCGGTGGGATGGGGCTTTACCAAACTGCCCGAATGGGCGGAGCTTGCATTCGGCATTCCCGCCATCCTGGGCGTCTATGGCTGGGTGATCTGGCGGCGCGGGTTCGGCCCCGAGGATCGCGAGCTATTCCGGATGCGCAAGGGCAGCGCCGAATAGCGCTGCCCTTGGCAGGATTGCTTACTGGCCGACGCCCATTTCGGTCAGCAGGCGCTGCGCCCCATCGACCTTGTCCATCGTCCACAGCATGAAACGGCTGTCGACATGGATGGTGCGGTTGATTGCGGCATCATAGGACCAGTCCGACACCACGCCGTCGAGCGTGCCATCGAACGCCAGCCCGACAAACTCGCCGCGCGCGTTGAGCGTGGCCGATCCCGAATTGCCGTTGGTGATGTCGACGGTGGAGAGAAAATCGACCGGCAGCGTGCCCAGCTTCTCGTCGGCATAGCGGCCGAAATCGCGCGCCTTGAGCTTGTCGATCGCGGCCTTGGGCGCGTCAAACTCGCCACGTCCGGTCTGTTTGGCGACCAAGCCCTCAGCGGTGGTAAACGGCGTCCAGATCAGGCCATCGCGCTGCTTGCCCGTCACCTTGCCATAGGTGAAGCGCAGCGAGCCATTGGCATCGGGATAGAGCGTGCGGCCCTGCTCCCTGGCAAAGGCGATCTGCCCCGCCATTACCGCCGAGCGCGCCGCCTGCAGGCGACCAGCACGCTCCTTGGCCTTGTCCTCATCGGCCTTCTGCCCCGGATAGGCGGCGACGGCGAGCTGGATGAACGGATCGGTCGAAGCCTCGAACTCGGCTGCCGGCTTGTCCATCCAGCCCAACCGGTCGGCGGTCACGCCGAGCCGCGTATCGGCATAGAGCCGGTCCATGCCCAGTTCGGCGATCTTGGCCTCGAGCGGCGCGTTGCGCTTGTCCGCTGCGACCTTGGCATATTCGCCCAGCGCCTGCTGGAACAGCACACGGTCGACGCCGGCATCATAGCGGCGCTCGACCTGGGTCAACCGCTCGCGCATCGACAGGCGATCGCGATCCTGGAAGCCCGGCTCGCGCTGGGCGTCGGGCTTTTCGCGTTCCTTGGCCCAGCGATAGAGCAGCTGCGCGGCGGAGAGCAGTTGCGCACGATTGACCGTGGCGAGACGCAGATTGTCCACCCGCGCCTGATTTGATTCGGCGACCAGCGCGTCGAGATCGGTCAGCGCCTGACCGTACATTTTCGTGCGTGCAGGGTCCGCCGCCACCCAGGCACGGAAATCGGCATCGGCCTTGTCCTTGCGACCCAGCAGGTCGATGGCATCGGCGCCGGCAATCTCGCCGAGCAGCTTCTTCTTGTAATTGTCCGAACCCTTCAGGATCGAGGCGTATTTGATTTCGGCATCCTTGTTGCCCTTCACCGCCTTTTCGATCGCGGCGGAATAATCGGCGCGCAATTGCTGGTCGATGGCATAGACCTGCTCGAAATTATGGCGCACCTCGGCCGCCGTCCAGTGGCGCTGGGTCACGCCCGGAAAGCCTGCGACCATCACGAAATCGCCTTCGCGCAGCGGCTTGTCGGCGATCTTGAGCCAGGACTTGGGCTTGTAGGGCACGTTCTCCTTGGCATAGGGCACCGACGAACCATCGGGCGCGACATAGGCGCGGTAGAAACCGAAATCGCCAGTATGGCGCGGCCATTGCCAGTTGTCAGTCTCGCCGCCGAAATTGCCGATACCGCCCGCCGGCGCATAGACCAGCCGCACGTCCTTGATCTCGAGCTGCTGCTGCAGGAAATAGGTCTGCCCGCCGAAATACGGGCGAACGTCGCAGCGGCGATTGGCCTGCTTCTCGCATTCGGCGATCAGCGCCTTGCGGTTCGCTTCCAGCCGGTTGTAGCGATCGAACCCCGAAAGCTTGGTGGTGATGCCCTTGTTCATCGCAGCGGTGACATCGCGCAGATCCTCGATCACATAGATGCGCGATCCAGGGGCGGCGGGCAGTTCGTCGCCAAGGGTCTTTGCGAGAAAACCATCGGTCAGATAGTCCTGGCCCGGCTTGGAATTATACTGGATCGATCCGTAGACGCAGTGATGATTGGTCGCGACCAGCCCTTCGGGGCTGACGAACGACGCCGAGCATCCGCCCAGCGAAACAATCGCATTCAGCGGCGCCGCCTTGAGATTGCCGAGATCGGCAGGCGAAAGCTCCAGTCCGGCCGCTTTCAGCTTGTCGCCCAGCGCGGGCGTCTGGCCCGGCAGCCACATGCCCTCTTCGGCGAGGGCAGGCACAGACATCAGCAGGGCGGTGGAGGCAAGCAACAGGGAATGGCGCATCAGAAACTCCGCAACGGGGGCCGGGAAATGGCAGGCGGCCCAGATAGACCGAGCCCTAAAACGGGGCAAGCATCCACGTCTCGGGTCCCGGCTGTTGGCCGGGGCAGATTGTGACGAATCGCTATCGTTCGCTAGCTAAGTTGATTCCCAATACATGACCCGTGAAAATACGGTTTTATCTTCATTTCTGCGCTATACCCGAAATTAACCACCGCATATCGCGGCCGTGCTCGGCTCTATGGTGCCTTGTTGCGCTGGTAACCTGGCCTTCATCATGGGCTTTTACTGCCAATTAAAACCGGGATTTTAGAGCAGAATTCCAGGATTGGCCGAACACGTGGCCCCTCTGACCCGTTCGCCTTCCCAGGCCCACCCGTCATCAGGGTTATGGTTGCTCCGGCGTTAACCATTATTTGACAAAGTCAGACGTAAAACTCTGTCAAGTTCCGGGGGGACAATATCATGCACAAGACCTTAAATGTTGGCAGTTCTGCCAATATCCAGAATTCCGCTGCGCTAAAAGATCAGCTCCTGACGGCGCTGGGCGAATGTGACAAGGTCACAATCGATGCTTCGCAACTGCAGGAAGTCGACCTTTCGTTTTTCCAGACGGTCTACTCCGCGCATCTGTACGCGGTAAGCAACGGAAAAACCGTCGAATTTACCGACGACGCCAACAAAAAGCTCGCCGCGACCCTGGCCCGTGCCGGCCTCGCCGATCTGCTACCAACTGCTAACCTCAATTCCTGGCTCCATGGAGGACTCCCGCAGTGACTGCCTCGATCCTGACTGTTGACGATTCATCCAGCCTTCGCATGGCCATCCGCATCGCGCTAAATGGCGCGGGCTATGATGTCAGCGAGGCCGTGGATGGCCTGGACGGCCTGAACAAGGCCAAGGCTGCCAAGTTCGACATGATCATCGCCGACCTCAACATGCCCAACATGAACGGGCTGGAGATGATCCGCGAAATCCGCAAGCTGCCGATCCAGCTCGGCACGCCGATCATCTTCCTCACCACCGAGTCCGATGAGGCGATGAAGCAGGAAGCGCGCGCTGCCGGGGCCACCGGATGGTTGGTCAAGCCTTTCGTGCCCGACCAGCTGCTCCGCATCGCTGCCAAGGTGCTCGGCCGGTGAGCGCGCAGGACCCCATTGCCGCATTCCGCGTCGAGGCCGGCGAGCTGCTCGGCGATATCGAACAGGCGCTGCTCGACCTCTCGCACGACCTGACCAACCGCGATCTGGTGGACAGCGTGTTTCGCGGCCTCCACACGCTCAAGGGTTCGGGGGCGATGTTCGGCTTCGATGCCCTGGCCGGCTTCACCCATCATTGCGAAACCGCGTTCGACCGCGTCCGCAAGGGCCAGGTGCCTGCCACCGAGGAACTGGTCGCCGTCATCCTGTCCGCGATGGATCACATGCAGGCGCTGGTCGATGGCGACGGAGCGGGGCTCGAAGCGGTTGGCGACGAAATACTCGACCGCCTGCACCAGGCGATCGGCGCGGCCGACGCGTCAGTGGCTGTCGAGCCCACCGCCGCATCCGTTGCTGCCCCCCTTTCCGCGCCCGCCGCTTCCGGCTGGCGCATCACCTTCCGCCTGCCGACCGATTGCATGACCAATGGCACCAACCCTCTGATGCTGTTGGACGAGCTGCGGTCGCTGGGCGACGCGAAGGTCACCGCGCAGACCGACCAGATCCCGTCGCTTGACGAACTGGATGCCAGTCAATGCCATCTCGGCTGGCAGGTCGAGCTGCGCGGTGATGCCTCGCGCGCGGATATCGAGGATGTGTTCATCTTCGTGATGGACGACATGACGCTCGACATCGTGCCGATCGAGGCGGACGACGCCGACGAAACGCAAGCCGAAGCCGCGCCGACCACC